>Ga0310884_10000455_pt1 | contig 10812 bp, 5 predicted proteins | sample T60D1metaG_FD_203446 | JGI IMG/M metagenome (GOLD analysis project Ga0310884, IMG submission 203446) | Lab incubated soil microbial communities from West Virginia University Organic Research Farm, Morgantown, WV, United States - T60D1 | ecosystem: Environmental > Terrestrial > Soil >...
TCGTGGACTGCCCGCCCCTGCCGCATTCCGTGTACGTGGATCGAGAGATGTGGGAGAAAGTCGTCCTCAATCTCCTCTCGAACGCCTTCAAGTTCACCTTCGAGGGTGAGATACGGGTCGAGCTGCGATGGAAGGAGGATCACGTCGAGCTGCTCGTGTCCGACACCGGCGTCGGCATCGCCAAAGAGGACCTCGACCGGGTCTTCGAGAGATTCCACCGCATCAAACACGCGAGGGCGCGGACGCACGAAGGCACCGGCATCGGCCTCGCGCTCGTGCAGGAGCTTGCCCGCCTGCACGGGGGCACCGTCACCGTGGCCAGTGAAGCGGGTCGCGGTACCACGTTTACCGTCAGCATCCGCACCGGCACCGCCCACCTGCCGCCCGAACGCATCTCAGCGCCGCGTCAACTGGCATCGAGCGCCATCGGCGCCACTCCGTATGTGGAAGAAGCGCTTCGATGGCTTCCAGAGGACGCAGGCGAGGCCGCGTCGTCTGCCGAATCCCATTCGGCGTCAGCGAGCGCGACCGGCGCTCCCGATGGACGGGCGCGCCTGCTGATCGCCGACGACAACGCCGACATGCGGAACTACCTCACCCGCATCCTTGGCCAGCAGTACCAGGTGGACGCGGTGGCAGACGGCCGCTCGGCGCTGGAACGCATCGAGACGAATCCGCCCGATCTGGTTCTGAGCGACGTCATGATGCCGGAGCTGGATGGATTTGGCCTGCTGTCAGCGGTCCGCGGCGATCAGCAGATGCGATCGATTCCAATGGTGCTGCTCTCCGCGCGAGCCGGCGAGGAGGCGCGCATTGAAGGGCTCCGTGCAGGCGCCGACGAGTATCTCGTGAAGCCCTTCAGCTCGCGCGAGCTGCTCGCCTGCGTCAGCTCGCAGCTGCAACTCGCGCGCCTGCGGCAGGAAACGGTCAGGCTGCTCCAGGAGAACGCCACCGTCACGGAGACGCTGAACAACGTCGGCGCGATTGTCACCTCGGATCTCGACCGCGACAAGGTCGTCCAAGCCGTGACGGACGCCGCCACCGAGCTGACGAACGCGAAGTTCGGCGCGTTCTTCTACAACGTCCGGAACGAGGACGGCGAGGCCTACACGCTCTACACGATCTCCGGCGTGCCGCGGGAAGCGTTTTCGAAGTTCCCGATGCCGCGCAACACCGGCGTCTTCGAGCCGACGTTCACGGGAACAGGCGTCGTTCGCAGCGACGACATCACGAAGGACCCGCGATACGGCCACAACGAGCCGTATCACGGCATGCCGCCGGGTCATCTGCCCGTTCGCAGCTACCTCGCCGTGCCGGTCAAGGGCCGCGGCGAGGTCGTCATCGGGGGACTGTTCTTCGGCCATCCCGAGGCCGCGAAGTTCACCGTGCACGACGAGCGCATCGCGGTCGGCATCGCGGCGTGGGCGTCCGTGGCGCTCGAAAACGCGCAGCTGTACATGAATGTGCAGGAGGCCAGCCGGCTCAAGGACGACTTCCTGGCGGGCCTGTCGCACGAGCTTCGAACGCCGCTCAACGCGATCCTGGGCTATACGCGCATGCTCCGCTCCGGGGTCATCGCCGAAGACCGGAAGCGGAAGGCGATCGAGACGATCGAGCGCAACGCCACGTCGCTCACCCAGATCGTTGAGGACGTCCTCGACATCTCGCGGATTGTCTCCGGCAAGATCCGGCTCAACGTCCAGCGGGTCGATCTACCGGCCATCGTGCGAAATGCGATCGACGCGGTCATGCCGGCGGCGGACGCGAAGGGGGTTCGCGTCGAGACGGTGATCGATCCCGAGGCTTCGCCGATTTCCGGAGATCCTGAGCGCTTGCAGCAGGTGCTGTGGAACCTGCTGTCGAACGCGATCAAGTTCACGAACCGCGGCGGCAAGGTGCAGGTGCGGCTCGAGCGCGTGAACTCGCACCTGGAGCTCACAGTGAGCGACACTGGGATCGGTATCGCGCGGGAGTTCCTTCCTCACGTCTTCGAGCGATTCCGGCAGGCGGACGCCGGCTTCACGCGGGAGCGCGGCGGCCTCGGGCTCGGATTGTCGATCGCGCGGCAGCTGACCGAGCTGCACGGCGGCACCATCGAGGTCTCGAGCGCCGGGCTCGGCCATGGTTCGACGTTTCGCGTGAAGATCCCGGTGATGCTCGTCCACTCACTCCAGGACGAGCTGCCCCGCGTCCACCCGCGCGCACGATCCTCGTCGCCACCGAGCCCCGAAGTGAGCCTCGACGGCATTCATGTGCTGGCGGTTGACGACGAACCCGATGCGCTGGCGCTGGCCGCCGAACTGCTCGAGGACGCGCGGGCACGCGTCACGACGGCCCGGACGGTGGAAGAAGCGCTGGAGAAGCTGGTGACCGAGACACCCGATGTCGTGGTGGCCGATCTCGGGATGCCGCAGGTGGACGGATTCGCGTTCATCGAGCAGCTGAGACATCACGCCAATCCCCGTGTCCGCGAAATCCCGGCCGTCGCGTTGACCGCGTACGCCAGATCTGAAGATCGGATGAAGGCGCTGCAGGCCGGGTTTCAGATCCATCTCGCCAAGCCGGTCGAACCGGCTGAACTCGTCACGACCATCGCCTCGCTGGCTCGACGCGTCGTCGTAAGGTCATCAAACCAAAAGTAGTGTCCGCCGTTTTACGGACCTGCACTTGCCAAGGCTGGTACTCTTGGGCAGTGCCGCTGGTGACGAGCTTGGGTACGGTTGACGACGGAACGCGGCTTCGTCAGCCATCGCTGGCCTCTGTCTGGGCAGGGGCGCTTGTCACGTTTGCGCTCGCCTTCGCCTACCGCTGGCTGACGGTCAGCTTCACCAACGATCAGTTCGTGCACCTTTCGAGGGCACGCCAGATACTCCTCGGCGAACTGCCGGTCCGCGACTTCTTCGATCCGGGCCTCTTTCTCCAGTACTACGCGTCCGCCGCCGCACTGTCGCTCTCCGGCGGCACGCTGCTCGGCGAAGCGGTACTGACGATCTTCTTCATGGCGTTTGGCGCAGCGCTCGTCTACGCGCTGGCGACGCGCCTCTCGCACTCGTGGATCATCGGCGCCGCGGCCGCAGCGACGTCGGTCGTAACCTTCCCGCGCCTGTACAGCTATCCGAAGGTCTTCCTCTTCGTCCTTGCCGTCGCCTGCGCGTGGCTGTACCAGGTCCGCCGCACGAAGGCCAATCTCGCCCTGCTCGCCGTCGTCACAGCCGTGGCGTTTCTGCTCCGCTACGACCACGGCGCCTATATCGGCGTCTCCGTGATCGCCTTCCTGACCCTGCTGCACTGGCCAGGGTCAGCGGCCGGCCGGCGCGTTCTGAGGCCGGCGGCTGGCATCTACGCCGGCGTCACGGCGCTGCTCCTCCTGCCGTTCGTGGTGTTCATTCAGTCCGTGGCGGGCATCCCGACGTACCTGTCGGGGCTGTCGTCGCAGGCACAGGAAGTCACCACGCTGCGCGTCAACGCGCCACCCGTTCGCTTCGACTGGACGAAGCCGCTCGTTCAGATCGACCCGCCATCGGAGCAGCGCATCAGCGTCCGGTGGACGGCGGAGATCAGCGACGAGGCGCGCGAGGAGCGGGAACTCCAGTTCGGCCTCTCCCACCCGCTGCATGATCAGGAAACGACCTGGTCGTACGTGATCACCAACATGGGCAGGGACAACATCAAGAGGCTCGTGGCCGATTCGCTCGTGGACGATACGAACGGGATCGATCGGGAACAGTACGAGCTCGCGCTCCGCGAGTCGGTGTTCCGGCGGGCCCAGCGAGCGCTGCCGGTTCTGAGAATGCAGGTCGCTCCTGGCGTGATCAATTTCGACAACGCCCTCGCCTGGCTCTATTACACGACGCTGGCGCTTCCAGCTGCCGCAGCGCTGACGTTGATCGTCCGCCGGATGAGACGGGGCGACGCCACCGGCCAGGCCGCCGACACCGCAATCGTCGGCATGCTGCTCGTCCTCTGCGTCGTCGTCGGCCAGTCACTGGTGCGCGAGTCACCTGAGACCCGGCTGCCGGATGTCGCCGCGCCGATGGCCGTCCTCGGGGCCTGGGTCGCCGGCGTCTGGACCCGAAAGGAAGGGCGTCACGCACGCGCGCGCATCGCCGCGACCGCCGCGATCGCGATCGTCACGTTCTGGAGCGCCGCGGTGTTTGGAGAGATGGGCGACCGAGTCGTGGCGACGGGAGTACTGGCCGGACCCGCTGGCGTCACGGAGCGGTTCGAGAAGACGAACGAGTACCTGATGACCTCGCCGCCGATCGATGGATGGGCGGACACCGGGAGCATCGGGCTGCGCGCCATCGGTGAATGGGTCAGGGCGTGCACCGCGCCGTCCGATCGGCTGCTCGTCGTCGGCTGGGCAGCCGACCTGTACTTCTACGCCGAGCGTCCGTTTGCCGGCGGCCAGGTCTACTTCTATCCGAGGGGGCATTCGTCAGTGGACGATCAGCGGCTGACGGTGGAGCGGCTCGAGCGTCAACGTGTGCCGATCGCGATCTCCCCGGTTGAATCAGAACCGGCGACCCGCGAGGCGTTTCCGATCGTGCGGGACTACGTCGATCGGCATTACCGGCACGTGCGGCGTTCGAATTTCGGGTCGAAGATGGAGTACGACGTCCTGGTCAGCCGCGAGATCCCGCCTTCCGGCACCTTCGAGCCGCTCGATCTCCCCTGCTATCGCTGACGTCGCTGGGTGATCTTTCGAGATCACGACCGGAACCACGACGGCACGAAGAAATCGAAGAACACAATGGATTTGAAGAACACGTCGCTCTCTTCGAGCTAGACTCGGCTCGTATGGCGACAGCGACCACCGTCAGTGCGCCGGCCGTCCCGCGGCGGATGTCATCCACGTGGCGGCGGGAGCGGATCTTCTTCACGACTCTCCCGGTATTGATGTTCGCCGCCGTCGTCATCGGCTTCGCGCGGACCTATTACCTGAAGGGGATCTACGGCAGCCCGGAACTGTCGCCGCTCTTTCACGCGCACGGCCTGATGTTCACGACGTGGATGGTGCTGCTCATGGCGCAGCCGATGCTCGTCGCCGCGCGGCGCACGGACATCCATCGGCGCATCGGCGCCTTCGGCGGCGTGCTTGCCGCTGCCATGGCCCTCATCGCGATTCCGGTGTCGATCGATCTGGGCCGGCGCGGCGCCGCGCCTGCCGGTGTCCCGCCGATTGTGTTTCTCGCGATCCCGCTCGCGACGGTTGTGGTGTTCCCTGCGCTCGTCGCTGCCGCGCTCTATTGGCGCCGCAATCCTGCCGCGCACAAGCGCCTGATGCTGATTGCGACCCTGGAGTTGATTCCCGCGGGCTTTGGCCGGTGGCCGATCCTTGCGCCATACGGCCCGCTCGGCTTCTTTGGTCCGGCTGACGCCTTTATCCTGGCGATCCTCGCCTACGACCTCGCCACGCTACGTCGCCCGCACCCGGCAACTGTCGCCGGCGGGCTCTTCCTGATCGCCTCGCAGTTCGGGCGGTTCGTGATCGGATCGACGGGCGCATGGAACTCCTTCGCGACGTGGCTCATCTCGTGACCGGGAGATCACGACATTAACCACTCCATTTCGATCCTTCGCGAGCTTCGTGTTCAGACTTCGTGCCCTTCGTGGTTTACCGTCGACGTTGTCAGTTGTCGCCGGTAAGACGTAGTCCGATGAGGGGCACCGCGGCGGTGAGAAACAGGCACGCAACGACACAACGAAGAGTCATCGGATTCCTCTCAGCGTCCTTGGACGGAATTCCAACGACCAGAGTTGGCGCTGCCATTTCTCAGTACGTGACGATCGGGGACACAAGTGCCCCCGTCGGGTTGGTGAGATTGTTTGTCGGCCGGCCAGAATGGCAACCGAGCGAAGTTGCCTTCTATGGAGCAAGCGAGATGCCACAGTCACGGCATCCCAGCAGCCACGCTGGCATCGTGGTTGCCTTGACTCGTGGGCATGTTGAAGCTCATTGGCTCTTACGCGCTCGCACGGCTCCTTGGTTTCGGTATCGGCGGCGCGATCGTGATCTATCTGCTGCTCACTCTGTTGAGCTGACGGACTGGTCCGTGGTCGTCCACGCGCGAGCCAGCAGCTCGTACGAGCGCAGCCGCTCAGCCTTGCCGTAGATCATCGTCGTCACCATCACTTCGTCGGCGTTCGTGTCGGCGGCGATCTGGCGCAGGTTCGCGGCGACGCGCGCGGGGCTGCCGACAAACTGCCGCTGACGGTTTGCCTCGATGAGCGGACGGTCCTCCGGTCGAAACTCGTACGTCGATGCCTCTTCAGGACTCGGAAACGGACGCATGTCGCCGCGGTGCCGGCGCACCCAGACAACATCGCTGGACGTGGCGAGATAGTCCGCCTCTTCATCTGTCGGAGCGCAGACGACTGCGACGCCGAGGATGACGTGCGGAGCCGGGAACTGATCCGACGGCGTGAACGCCGCGCGGTAGGCGGCGATCGCGGGGCCTGGCGGCGCGGGGCTGAAGTGTCGCGCGAAGCCGTAGCCGAACCCCATTGCACCCGCAACCGCGGCCGTCGCTCCGCTTGACGCGAGCACCCAGATCGGCGGCAGCGGCACACCCTCCGGCACAACGCGCACGGTCGCGAACGGATGCCCTGGAGGGAACCCGCGGCGCGACAGCATGACCAGCTCCTGCAACTGCTGCGGAAACTGCTCCGCGTCGAACGGGTGCAGCGCACGCGAGGTGGCCGGATCCGTTCCGGGCGCGCGGCCCACCCCCAGATCGATGCGATCGGGATGCAGCGCGGCGAGCGTGTGGAAGTTCTCCGCCACGCGCAGCGGCGCGTGGTTCGGCAGCATGATGCCGCCGGAGCCGACGCGAATGGTGGAGGTCGCCGAGGCGACGTGCTCGATCAGGATTTCCGGCGCTGAGCAGGCGATGTTGGGCATCCCGTGGTGCTCGGCAAACCAGAAACGGACGTAGCCAAGCCGCTCGCACAATTGCGCCAGATCAACAGAGTCGCGCAGCGAATCACGCGCGCTGAAGCCCTCGCTGACCGGGGCGAGATCCAGAACCGACAGGGGAATCATTTCGGTAATATTTACCTTCGAGCTTCGTGGTTGGAAACGTGGAGAGGAACACCATGCATTCTTTCAGACTACAGTCGGCGCTCGTGATCGCGCTCGCGATCGGTCTCCCGATGACAGCTGCCGCGCAGGCGCCCGCTGCAGGGGCCGGCGCGCAGGGCCGCGGTGCCGGTGTACAGGGTGCCGGTGGTCAAGGTCCCGGAGGCGCTGGGGCGCCAGGTCGTGGCGCCGCAAATCCGAACGCCGGCGCACCCTATACACCCGCAGCTGGAGCCAAGGATCTGCGGGCCGTGCTCTTCAACTGGATGTGGCATCAAGGAATGCTGAAGGGCACTGACGAACGCGACATGGTCGCGACGCTCGAGTATCAGGCGAAGGGCGGCACGATTCAGGTGGACGGCCAGCCGTGCACGCTGACGAAGTTTCGCGAGAGCACCAACTACCAGACGTTCAGCCAGCGCATTCAATACACGTGCACGCGTCCCAACAAGCAGACGGTCTCGAACGTCGAGGTCGTGAGCTGGCAGTACGCGTGGAACGAGGACACACCGGGCGCGGAGATCGCCGGCACCAAGGGCAAGGTCGCTCCGATGCCGGCCACGGTCCAGGAGCGGCTCATTCGCATCTGGGCCAATCCGCAGGGGGCTGCGAAAGCCGCTCTCGCCGGAACCATGGACACGTGGACGCTGGGCGCCAACCCGGGCACGGTGCTCGCGGATGGCGCGACGAAGGTTGGCAACACCTCGGTGTCGTTCGACGCCGCGGGCAAGGCGGTCGTGACCTTCCCGATCCCTGGCGTGGCCGGCGCAACGGGCACCGCGACGCTCGATGCGAAGTACATGACCGAGAAGGTTGTGGTGACCAACGGCGGCGCCACGACCGAGTTCACCTTCAGCAATTATCAGGACTGGAACAACCCGCTGAACAAGATCGAGGTGTTCTACGCAGGCCGGCTGACCGAGCGCAAGAACGGCGTGGTCGTCCGCGACATCACAACGCGTGAGACGGAGACGGGCAATGTCTACGTCGTGGCGCCCGTGCCGGCGAGCGTGCAGAAGGCGATCACCGTCACCGCGAAGGCTCCCGCCATCGTGTGGGCGAAGACAGAGCCTGCAGCAAACAGAACCGCGGAGACACCCCGACTGGGCAAGGTGCCCGATATGACGGGCAACTGGACGTTCAACGACTGGATCGGCAACTACATGGGCAACGGCGGCCGGCGATGCGGTCCAACGCAGGTCGCCCCGTGCAACAGAGCCACCAATCAGACTGAGGACTTCGAGCTGTACTCACCCTCGCGCTTCGGCCAGTTGGGCCGCCCGATGTACAAGCCGGAGCACTGGGACAAGGTGATCGCGCTCGACATGTGGACCAACAAGGAAGACCCCGTGATGACCTGCCAGCCGCTGGGGCTGCCGCGGCAGGGTCCGCCGCGACGCATCTACCAGACGGAGAACGACATCACCTTCCTCTACGGTGTGTTTGCCGACGCGGGCGGTGGCCTTGCGGAGTTCCGCGTGGTCCCGATCGATGGCCGTCAGCACGGCCAGGACGCGCAGTACGCGGCCAAGTACTACGGCGACACCGTCGGCAAATGGGAGGGCGACACGCTCGTGCTCGACTCCATCGGCTTCATCGACACGACGTGGATCGGACGCGGCGGTTACTTCCACTCCGACAAGATGCACATCGTCGAGCGGTTCAAGCGTGAGGGTGACGCCATCCTCTACGACGTCACGCTCGAAGACCCCGAGGTGCTCGTGGAACCGCTGGTGTTCCCGACACGCGTACTTCGTCGCCAGGCTGGCGCAAACGCCGGCATCGTCGCGGAACGCGGCAACTGCGAGACGACCTTCGAGACAGAGGCGGCTGCCACACAGATCAGGCATTGATACGTGGAGAGAGACACACATGACTAGATGGACTCTGCGACTCGTCGTTCTGTCCGGGTTCGTTCTTGCCAGCGCCGGGATGGTTCAGGCACATCACTCGCTCGCCGGCGTCTACGCGCTGGGCAAGGAAGCGAAGGTCAGCGGTGCATTCAAGGCGTTCCGTCTCGTCAATCCCCATTCGACGATGAAGATCGACGTGAAGGGGAAAGACGGGAAGACCGTGGAGTGGACGTTCCTGGGTGGCAGCGTCGGGCAGATCGCGCGCCTCGGCCTCAAGGAAGGCCCCAATGCGCTCAAGCCCGGCGACGAGATCGTCGTCACGATCGTGCCGGCCATCGACGGCAAGAGCCCGGTCGGGCTGCTCTCGGCGATCACCTACGCCGACGGGCACACGGTGCGCTTCCGCTCGCCGGATGAATAAGGCCTGAGGGACAAGGCCTAAGGCCTAAGTAGAGGAGCAAGTGGGAGAATGGTGAGATGCCTGCCTCCCGCAAGAGTTCATCGAAGGACGGTTTCCCGGCCCTCGGCCTCTCCGAAACGCTGCTCGCCGCCGTGACCGGGCTCGGCTACGAGGAGCCGACGCCGGTACAGCGGGCGACCATTCCCATCCTGCTCGGCGGCAGCGACCTGCTCGCCCAGGCCGCCACCGGAACCGGGAAGACCGCGGCGTTCGCGCTGCCCATGATCCAGCGCCTGACGGAGCCCGATCCGCGCGCGGACGCGTCCCACGAAGAGCGCGCCGAGCGCGCGCGACGCGCCGCCGGCATTCACGACGAGCGAGCGCGGCTCGTGGGCAGGAAACAGCGGGCGTCCGTCTCCACCGGCGGTCTGGTGCTCGTCCCGACGCGCGAGTTGGCCATGCAGGTCAGCGAGGCAATCCACAAGTACGCGGACGGGACCGGCGTGATCGTCGTCCCGCTCTACGGCGGCGCGGCAATGGACCAGCAGGTCCGCGCGCTCGATCGCGGCGCGCATATCGTTGTCGCCACGCCGGGCCGCGCACTCGACCACATCCGCCGCGCGACACTGCGTCTCGACGGCATCCGCGTGCTCGTACTGGACGAAGCGGACGAGATGCTCGACATGGGGTTCGCCGAGGATATCGAGCAGATTCTCGAGGGCACCCCACCGGCACGTCAGACTGCCCTGTTCTCGGCGACACTTCCCGCCCGAATCCTGAGAATCGCCGAGCGGCACCTGCGAACACCGCAGCGCGTCACGATCGCAGCCGACAAGAGCGCATCGGGCACGCTCCCGCGTGTGCGCCAGGTCGCCTACATCGTGCGCCGCGACCAGAAGCCGGCCGCGCTCGACCGAATCCTCGATATGGAGCATCCGCGGACGGCCATCGTCTTCTGCCGGACGCGGCTCGCGGTGGACACGCTCGTCGAGACGCTCAACGCGCACGGCTACCGGGCCGAGGCGCTGCACGGCGGCATGCAACAGCGGCAGCGCGACGCCGTGATGAACCGCGTGCGCTCGGGAAAGACCGACTTGCTCATGGCCACCGACGTCGCGGCACGCGGGCTCGACATCGAGCACGTCTCGCACGTCGTCAACTACGACCTCCCCGCCGATCCGGAATCGTACGTACATCGCATCGGCCGCACCGGGCGGGCTGGCCGCGGGGGCACGGCGATCACCCTCGCCGATCCGCGCGAGCACCGCCTGCTCCGCACCATCGAGCGCTTCACCAAGCAGACCATCGATGTCCAGCCGATCCCCACGGTCAAGGACCTGCACGCTCGGCGTCTCGAGCAACTGTCGGCGACGCTCCGTGAACGCCTGACAGAAGGCGATTTCGACGATGTCCGCGCGGTGGTCACGACACTCGCTGACGAATTCGACGTGATGGACATCGCGGCGGCCGCGGTGAAG
>Ga0310884_10000458_pt1 | contig 10779 bp, 9 predicted proteins | sample T60D1metaG_FD_203446 | JGI IMG/M metagenome (GOLD analysis project Ga0310884, IMG submission 203446) | Lab incubated soil microbial communities from West Virginia University Organic Research Farm, Morgantown, WV, United States - T60D1 | ecosystem: Environmental > Terrestrial > Soil >...
TGATTCAGAAAGAGCAAATTTAGTCTTGGCTGGAGAAAGTGTTAGCCAGTTTGCACCTATTATGTATATGCTTGGATTTGGGTTACTTGCCACTATTCCAGTTTTGTTTTTGTCAAAATTGTTGTCACCAAGACGAAGATATAATCCTGTAAAGTTCTTGCCAATGGAGTGTGGTCAGATGCCTTCTGGTGAGGGTAGAAGTCACTTCATGATGCAATATTATTCCTATATCCTCATGTTTGTCGTATTCGATGTCATGTCACTTTTCTTGTATGCATGGGGAGCATCACTCTTTTCAATCCCGCGTTCAGCAACACTTCCAATAATTGGATTTCTTGCTATAATGTTTTCTGCCATGGGTTATGCGCTCTATCTTTCTGGGAGGAAGGGGATTTGGTAGTTTTTGGGTTTATTGATTCAAGTCCCAAGTATGATGAATGTGAATTGGAGTTTGAGATAAGATAATGCTAAAAGATCTAGTAAATCCAACTAATTTTAATCTCCTAGTTGGAAAACTAGGGGACGTTCTTACAAAAGCGTTAGACCAGCCGCTAGGATATGCAATTAATTGGGGAAGAATCTGGTCACTATGGCCAGTCCATCTGGAAACTGCATGCTGCAGTGTAGAATTTGGAGCAGCTTCTGGTCCAAGATATGATGTTGAAAGATTTGGAATAATTGAAGCATTTGGTTCATTACGACAGTGTGATTTGGTAGTTGTTCAAGGTACCGTAACTAGAAAGATGGCTCCAAGGTTGAGGATGGTTTATGATCAGATGCCAGATCCAAAATATGTAATTGCTATGGGTGCCTGTGCAATTACAGGAGGACTGTATATAGATTCTTATAATGTACTTCCAGGAGTTGATGGAATTATCCCTGTTGATGTATATGTACCTGGCTGTCCACCAAGACCCGAAACCCTAATTCAAGGTTGTATGTTACTCCAAGAAAAAATAAAAAGGTCAAAGATTAGATAAATGAGCTCAGATCAATCCAAGCCCCAAACTGCTCCTGAGCAAAAAAAGTCCAATATTGATTCAACTCAAAGTTCAATCTCAAAAAAAACTGAGAGCATAACTCCCGAATTTGAGGGGAGTCTTACCAATCAGCTAGTTACAAGGTTTGGCGATAAAATTGTAAAGGTTATCTACGTGCGTCCTGGCAGAACAAAAATCCTCGTTCCCCCAAATGAGATTGTTCAAGTAGCCTCTTTTATTAGAGACAGTCTAGGCTTTGATCACGCAGAATCAGTTTCAGGAACGGATTACCCAAATGATAATCAGATTGAAGTGATATATCATTTGAGCTCTTATTCAGATGAAAAACTTTCATCACAAATTCTAGCTTTATCTACAAGGGTAGATAGAAACCAGTCTACCATACCAACATTAATTGATATTTTTAAGAGTGCTGAATACCACGAAAGGGAGACTTTTGAAATGCTTGGAGTATATTTTGAAGGACATCCAAGAAATGAGAGATTTTTGTTGCCAGAAGACTGGGCGGATATTCCCCCGTTAAGAAAGGAGTTTAGAATTAAAGGGAGATAACTGATAAAAATGGAAAATGAACAGAAATTTGAAGAAACCATTAAGATGGGACTTGACATAGTAAAAGAGACAGAAGAAGATAGACTAATGACCCTTAGTGTTGGTCCGCAGCATCCAGGTTCAGGTCATTTTCGTTTTACTATTAAGGTAGATGGGGATTACATCGTATTTTGCGATCCAGATCCTGGTTATGTACACCGTGGGGAGGAAAAAATGTGCGAATACCGAAACTTTATTCAAAATATTCCACACCTCGAACGACCGGTTATTCATGATTCTACAAATATTACATATTCTTATAGTTTAGCAGTTGAGGAACTTACCAATATTCAGGTTCCCCTTAGAGGACAATACATTCGTGCTTTAGCGTCGGAACTTAATAGACAGGTATATACCCTTTACTGGTTGGGTATCTACGGCATATTTCTTGGACATTCTACTATGTTTATGTGGCCGGTTGGAGACAGAGAGCTCTTTATTGACCTACTGGAGGCACTTACTGGTGCGAGGGTCACTCATGCATTTAACATTCCCGGTGGGGTCCGAAACGACATGCCTGAAGGATTTAAAGATAGATGCTTGAGACAAGTAGCATATTTTGAAAAAAGACTTGCTGAATATGAGGACATATTCTACAATAATCCATTATTCAGACAGAGAACTGAGGGCGTTGGAATTTTGAAAAAGGAAGATGCCATAAAATTGGGCGTTACAGGTTCAGTTCTGAGAGCTTCAGGAGTTCCGTTTGATGTTAGAAAAGCAGAACCATATGACGTCTACAGCGAAATAGATTTCAAGATACAGTATATGAAGTCATGTGATTCTTTTGCAAGGTCTACGGTTCCGTTTCTTGATATGAAAGAATCTTGTCACATTATTAGAGAGTTATTGGATAAGATGCCCCAATCAGGTGAAGTAAGAGCGAAGCTACAGCCGAATCCAAAGGGGCCAGCAGGAGAATCATATAAGAGAGTAGAATCAGGGAGGGGATCCCTAGGATATTATATAGTGAGTGACGGAACACCAAAGCCTTACAGGGTAAAGATATCAGTAGGATCATTTAGGAATATGCTAGCACTCCCATTCCTGTTAACAGGATCAAAACTTGCTGATATGCCGTCAATATATTGGTCATTAAACTATTGGCCCGTGGAGGCTGACAGATAATTATGCAAATTGAAGTGAAATTTCACTCTAGCAAGTATTTAGATAAAGAAAAATTAAAGGGTATTTAGAAATGATTGGGAGAGGTGTATAATAACATTGGCTACTGCTCCAAAAGATTTTAGATTTGGAAACTTTGTTGGAAGTTTAATACAACTAATTTTTTGGATTCTTATCATCGTTACACTGATAGGACTTCCCTTGATCTTTATCATCCTATTCTACGTACCCCTTCCTCCTGTAAATGGAGAAGTATTGACTCCGTATCTCTTCTTTTCAATGATGGTAGATCCTAGCAGAACCCTGCCCATAATAAAATTCTTGATTCACACTGATCTCTTTAGAGTGGCTGTGTTCCCAGGATTTACCTACGCTGCCCTATTGGGTGCGGCAACTATTTTTATTGAGCGTAAGTTCCTTGCCAAAATGCAATTGAGGATTGGTCCACTGTATGCGGGAAAGATAGAAGGTATTTTACAGTTGATAGCTGATGGATTGAAATTGATTTCAAAGGAGATAATAGTGCCGTCTGGTGCTGACAAGCTAATTTTCTGGGCCGCACCTGTTGCTTTTGTAGTTACAGCTGCTGCTGTAATAGCTTTAATTCCAGTAGCTCCTGGATGGGTAGTCGCTAATCTCGATGTGGGCATTATAGCTGTATTTGCATTCCTAGGATTTTTCCCGCTTATTGCACTTTTATTCTCATGGGCGAGTAACAGCAAGTACCCGTTCATCGGTGGATTACGCGCACTTCACCAGATGGTCGCTTTTGAAATTCCATTCATACTTTCTGCTCTCTCAGTTGTAATTCTTGCAGGTTCATTAAATCTTACTGATATCACAGTTGCCCAGAATTCATATTGGTTTATATTATTTCTGCCTATCAGCGCATTTGTATTCTATATTTCCTCACTTGCAGAACTTGAAAGAATTCCATTCGATCTACCTGAGGCAGAAAGTGAGATTGTTGCGGGATGGTTAACTGAGACTTCCGGTATGATATACGGATTAATTCAATTGGGGACTTATGTTAAATTATACGCACTGGCTGCCCTATTCGTTACTCTATTTCTTGGAGGCTGGGCAGGACCACAAATATTTCCTGCGGAAATTATGCCAGGATATACGGGAGTGAAAATATATAACGCTATTACCGTGAATGCAATCTTTTGGTTTACCCTCAAAACACTTGGGATGATTATGTTGATCCTACTACCACGAGGTATCAATCCTAGGATTAGAATCGATATCTTGCTGCATACTGGCTGGTACAAGTTAATAGTACTGGCTTTCATCAATATATTTGTCGCACTCACGCTTGTTTATAGTGGAATTCTTGGACCGGGAGGGTTACTGCCAACATGAACTCTGCAGGTGGTTTCATAAAAGCTATTGAATCTGGCTCAAAGCATCTTCTTATCAAGAGATTTACTCTAAGATATCCCGAAAAGAAACTGAAGTTTGTAGGTGATGGATATCAATTCGATCCAAAGAGAGGGGTTGGAATAGCAGGTTCTAGAGGACGGCATATTCTATTTCATGATAAGTGTACAGGATGTCAGCTTTGCGCTATTGCATGTGAGGGAATTGCTGAAGCGATTGGGATGGTAAAAGTCGATGAACAATGGAAGCATAACAAGAAAGCCATTATGCCACAGATTGATTTTGGAAAATGCGTTTTTTGCGGTCTATGTGTTGATGCATGTCCATTCTATGCACTATATATGACAAATGACTATGAATTATCATCATTTACAAAGGAACATCTAATATATACTCCAGCACAGCTTGCTATCAAGCCAAAGTATGATGGTGATGCAGAAATGCGAATTGGCTACAGAGGTGCGGATCATGGTTGATGCATATTTCGTGGGAATTGCGATTCTCACTATAGGAACTTCTATATTAGCTCTGGAGAGCAAAGAGCTCATTTATGGTGCAATAGCTCTTGCGATTTCTATGTTGGGAATTGCAGGATTTTTTCTATTATTGGATTCTCCTTTTGTGGCCATGTTCCAGATTACAGTATACGTTGGTGCAGTAGCTGTATTGGTCATATTTACAGTCATGCTGGTAAGGACTCAAGACTTATTCTCAGCTAAAGACGATAAGGGTAGAAAGGCAGGAGGAATTATTCTGATGCTTCTAACAATGGGCGGTATTGGTGCTATATTTCTTGTATCTGGAATAAACAATCCTATGTTTGGTAATCCAAAGTCAAATCCAATAGATATTGTAGAAATAGGTAAGTCAATGCTTACGTATTATTCACCTGTACTTATAGTACTAGGGCTAACATTGGCAGGTGCTGTTATTGGAGCTTTGGCATTAGCTAGAAGAGAGGGTTTGATAAAACAAAATGAATGAGTTAATTGATTTTGTACTAGTTTCAGTAGTTTTGGTTTCGATTGGTATATATGGTCTTGTAGTCAAGCGAAACGCAGTACGAATGATATTTTCAATTGAGATTATTGCAAATGCTGCGAATCTAAATCTTATTGCTTTTTCAAGATATCTACACAATGTTCAGGGTCAGGTCTTTGCACTTTTCTCCATTGCCATCGCGGCTGCTGAAGTAGCTGTCGCACTTGGAATTATAATTATAGCTTATCGACTGTATAAGCAAATAGATGTAGAAGAATTCAGGAGCCTGAAGGGATAAACTAGCTAGTTAGTGAGAAATTTGGTGACAGAGCTACCTTACCTACTAATAGCAACATTTCTTCCATTGCTCCTTGCCCCAGCTGCTTATATTATTTCAAAAAGAAGAGGTGGCACAGCAGTAACATGGTTCTCTTTTGGAGTACTTGCTATATCTACAATGTGCCTGTTGGTAGCTTCTCTCACACTACACGGCGGAAGAACGGCATATGTTGAATCATACACGTGGAGTCAATTTGGAAACTTTGGATTAAGAATCGATGGATTGAGCTTACCATTTGCAATTATTATAAATATTCTATGTACAGTACTAACTCTTTATTCAAAACCATACATGATTCATAAGATTAAAGAATCCTTCAAAGAGAGCTTTGGGAAAAGCGATATCGATTCGGAACCAGGCTCGTATAGATCAAATACTGGAGGAAATAAAACGGAGACTCTGACAATAACAGGAGCAAATGAGGAAGAATACGTAAATCATCATATGGGACTTTACTTTGGGCTTTATTTGACTTTCTCAATGGGAATGCTAGGCACTGTCCTAGCCACAAATTTAATTGAGTTTTATGTCTTTTTTGAATTAATGCTAGTTCCATCATTCTTTCTTGTAGCATTTTATGGATATGGCGAAAGAAAAAGAATCGCGTTAATGTTCTTTTTCTGGACACACGCAGGTGCTGTAGTACTACTTTTAGGACTGCTTGCTATGGGATTTTTTGCTGGAGGTTTTGATTATGATACGGTGAGGCAAAACGTTAACAAAATTCCTGATCAGTGGCTTATTCTGATTGTATTCGCACTGGTAATAGGATTGGGTGTAAAACTGGCAGCCTTTCTTCTACACATATGGCTTCCTTATGCCCATTCTGAGGCCCCTACTCCGGTTTCAGCCTTATTGTCCCCTGCAATGATCGGAATTGGTGCTTACGCATTACTGAGACTTTGGTTAGAATTGCTAGTTGGTAATTATTCTCAATACAGCATTTACATTAATCTTTGGGGTTTAGCTACTATGATCTACGGCGGTGCCATGGCTATGATGCAAGATGATATAAAAAGAGTGCTGGCATATTCAAGCATAAGTCAAATGGGCTATATCCTATTTGGGATCGGTTCTGAAAGCACTCTTGGCATAACAGGTGCTACCCTTATGTATGTAAGTCATGGTTTGGGAAAAGCAATACTCTTCATGATGGCTGGATCGATTATCCTCCAAACAGGAACAAGAAGTATGTCAAAGCTTGGCGGGCTTGCCGGAAGGATGCCTTATACTGCAGTAATTGCCATGATTGGCGCCCTTACAATTATGGGCATACCTCCAACTAGCGGTTTTATGGCTGAATGGATTTTGTTTAATGGAGCCTTGCAAACAGGTGTTGCAAATTCAGATACTCTCAGAATAGTGGCATTCGGACTTGCGATACTCGCAACTGTGCTAACTGCCGCATATATCTTGTGGATGTATAAGCGAATATTTTTTGGAAAAATTCCAGAGCAATTTACAAAGATCAAGGATCCAAGTAGATATGTTACTGTTACTATGGCAGCACTAGCTGCAATTACCCTTATATTAGGAGTCTATCCGGGTCCGATACTGAATCCAGTCGCTCATTATATACAGGATATGTTTTCAAATGATAGTACTGTACTTAAATATAGTAACGAAAATCCTGTTAGTCTACAACCTCAGGATGAACGGAACAAACTAGTTGCTGTCGTTGGAGGAGGTTTATGATAATGACTTTCGATATTGGTATTAATGTAAATAGACGCATCATGAGCAGTTTATGTAGATCCAACTGGAGGATGGTAATAAAATGAGCGAGCTTCAAGGAATAATTGGATTTGAAGGACAGGCAATCAATGCCTGGATGGTGTGGATTCTGCCCTTTATCGGAGCGTCTTTAATTCCCGCGTTAGCAAAGGCTGGCAATCGTGTCCGCAATTATGCGGCAATCGGCTTTGCTCTTGCTAGTGCCATATCTGCTGCAACGCTGTTACCACTAGCAATGGATGGAGGACAAATTCATAGTCAGATAAACTGGATACCTATTCTAAACATTAAGGCAGGAGTGCTCGTTGACTCATTATCTATTTTTATGGCGAATATCGTTGCGTGGATTTCATTACTTATTTTCATATATTCATTGGGATACATGCATGGAGACAGAGATCTCACTAGATATTGGTTCTTAATGCTCTTCTTTATTGGTTCTATGCAATTGATTGTTTTTTCAGATAATTTCTTAATGTTATTCTTTGGATGGGAAGGTGTTGGATTTGCATCTTTTGCGCTTATTAGCTTCTGGTATCATGATAGGAAAAAGGACTTTGTTGGAACCCCAGGACATTATGCAGGTGGAATACAAATGTGGGCATCGCCCTCGCATGCAGGTCTTAAAGCGTTTCTTATGACAAAAGCAGGCGACATCATGATGCTGTCTGGAATGTTCCTAATTTTTGGATATGCTGGTACTTTTGGTTTTACTGAGCTAATTAAGGATCAAAGCTGGGCTACCGCGATGGCCAATAATAATCTACTTGTTCCTGCAGCTGTACTGATTTTTGGTGGGGCTGTTGGGAAATCTGCACAATTTCCATTAAATGAGTGGTTGCTTGAGGCAATGACTGGCCCAACTCCTGTTTCTGCCCTTATTCATGCCGCAACAATGGTAAAAGCGGGAGTTTTCTTAGTAGCGAGAATTGGACCTCTTTTCTTTGCTGTGTCGGCCTTAAATTCATCCCAGTTTTTTGAAGTCGTTGCCTGGGTCGGAGCAATAACGGCATTCCTGCTAGCAACACAGGCATTGGTCAATCCTGAAATAAAAAAGGTATTGGCATATTCTACTGGATCACAGATAGGTCTAATGATGATGGGGTTGGGAATTGCTGGACTCTCTGCATCTTTTGTAGACGGTTATACCGCAGGGCTCTTTCATCTTATGAGCCACGCAATGTTCAAAGCATCATTATTTATGGGCGCTGGTGCTGTGTTGCATGCTGTGGGCTCTAGATTCATGACAGATATGGGTGGTATTAGGAGCAAGATGAAAAAGACGTTCTTATTTATGATGATGGCCGGTTTATCCCTTGCTGCGGCTCCATTTATTACTTCTGGGTTTTGGAGTAAGGATGCGATATTAGCAGCCGTGCTTGAATCGGGCTATCATTATTCATGGGCATTATTTGCTATTGCGGTTATGGTATCTTTCATGACAGCGTTCTATACGTTTAGGATGCTCGGTATGACTTTCTTTGGGGACAAAAGTGAGTTTATACAAAAAAGTGAAAGCAGTCATCAAGTTCATGAGGTTAGAGCTGTAATGTGGGTTCCATTTGCTATATTAGCAGTAGCCAGCATTGCAGTAGGTTTAATTGGATTTGTATTTGAAGACCAGCTCACCGAAATGTTCTCTGCCTACCTTGCTAATTCATTTGGCATTCATAGTACAGTTTCCGTAGGACATGAAATTCAATCTAATGGTGGATCTGGGGCGCCTTTCGAAGGTCTGAATCCAACTGCTGTTACCGCTTCAGTAGGCGCGTTTGCGTTAGGTGCGCTCCTTGGAGGACTGGTATACATGAAGAGAGTCATAAGCCCACAAATTGTCTCAAAAAGTATTATTTCCAGAGCAGTATGGAAATTCTTCTACAATAGATGGTATCTTAATACTGCATTGTATTGGGGCGCTGTGATAGGGCCACTGGCAATTTACCGTATTGTTTGGAGATATTTCGAAAGTACAATAATTGACGGCATTAATCCTGGACTTCAGGGAACGATGACATACTTCTCACGAGTTATCAAGGCAGGACAAACTGGAATAGCACAGACTTATCTTTTTGTGTTTGCTGCGGGAATAATAATAATCGTCATGCTGCTTTTCTTGTAGGAGTGAAATAGTATATGGATTTCTTATCAACCCCTCTGTTAGTAACTGTAATCCTGGGATCAGTTGGACTTGCTATCCCAATTATTGATTCTCTTAAAAAGGAAAGAGGTGCTAATAATAGACTATATTGTGGGATAGCAGTCGGAGCCCTAATACTAATCATTAGTATCATTATTATTAGAGTACTTTCTGGAGAGCAAATTCCCACTATAGAATTTGGAAAGGGGATGCTTGCAGACGATATGTTTGGAGCATTCTTTGGAATAACGTTATTGATTGTATCAATAATGGTAACAGTCTCATCTTGGGATTTCATGAAAAACAAAACCAACCCTGCTGCATATTATTCATTGATTCTCCTGTCAAGTATAGGAATGATACTTATTGCCTACTCTACAGACCTTGTAATGCTTTTAGTTGCATGGGAGCTCATGTCCATACCTACATATGCTCTAGCCGCATTTTCAAAACGCGATCCAATATCAAATGAGGCTGCTATCAAATACTTCCTTTTCGGTGCTCTATCATCAGGTATACTGGTATTTGCAATTGGATTAGTATATGGAATTACTGGAACTACAAACATTGGACAAGCGCTAGTATCTATGGTCAATCTACAGAAAGATATGATTCCTGTCAGTCTGCTTGCTCTAGCTTTATTCATAGCTGGATTTGGCTTTAAGATGGGTCTTGTTCCATTTCACATGTGGCTTCCTGATGCATATGAGGGTGCTCCCACTACCATCGGGGCGTTACTATCTGCTGGTACAAAGAAAGCAGGTTTTGCCGCTGCTATTAGAGTAATTATCCTGGCCATATTTGTATTGCATCTCGACTGGTCCGTCCTACTGGCTATAATAGCTATTTTTACGATGACAATAGGCAACTTAGGTGCACTAGTCCAAAAGAGTGTGCCTAGAATATTGGCTTATTCGAGTATTGCACAGGCAGGATACATAATGATTGGTCTTGCCCTGGCTCCATACAATGATCAAGCTCTCGCAGGTTCTCTTTTCCACATTCTTAATCATGCTGTTATGAAAGCTGCTGCATTTATTGCAGTCGCAGCGGTAGCAATTTCACTTACCAGTTATAGTCTTGAAAAATACAGGGGACTTGCAAGACGGATGCCATTAACGGCAATAGCACTATCAATATCACTATTAGCGTTGGCAGGCGTACCACCGCTCAATGGATTCTGGAGTAAGCTAGTGTTATTCGGTTCGGCAATCAATAGTGGCCCTGAAGTTTGGTGGGGGCCGTACTTGGCTATTGCTGGAGTGTTGAACAGTGCCCTTTCCCTTGGATATTATGCATGGATAATGAGAAAAATGTACATGGAAGACTCGCCTGACACGTCGAGGGTCAAAGAACCAAGAGCAATATCAGCAGTACTCATCTTCGCAATGATATTTATGGTCGGTTTTGGTATCTGGCATGCACCAATTCTAGAATTTGCCACAAATTCTGTACCACATCTTTCTCAGCTTACCACGGTATTACAT
>Ga0310884_10000463_pt1 | contig 10727 bp, 8 predicted proteins | sample T60D1metaG_FD_203446 | JGI IMG/M metagenome (GOLD analysis project Ga0310884, IMG submission 203446) | Lab incubated soil microbial communities from West Virginia University Organic Research Farm, Morgantown, WV, United States - T60D1 | ecosystem: Environmental > Terrestrial > Soil >...
CTTTCGCCATGGCGTCGTCGCGGTAGATCATCTCGCGCGTATCCTCGGCGACGGCGGCGAGGACGGCCGCGATCAGGTCGGGATCGGGCGGCAGCGGGATATATTCTTTGGCGCCGGCGTGAATTGCATTGACCGCCGCGCGCGCGTCGTTGGTGACGCCGCAAGCAACGATCGGGACATAGATGTGCTCCGCATTGAGCCGCCCATTGAGGTCGCGGATATCGAGGCTGACATCCACCATCAAAAGGTCCGCGCCGCGTCCGGAGCGCAGCACCGCAAGCGCCTGGTCGATGTTTTCGGCGTGCGTGACGCTGGCGCCTTTTTCCATTGCAAGCTTGGTTGCGGTGGTGAGCTGGCCGCCGAGCGTGCCGACAATGAGGAGTCGCATGGCTTAGCTCCGTATCATTCGAGTAACGGCGGATCGTCGTCGCATCAGTTGTGATCCGCCTTGATAATTTCAGTCATGGTCACCCCGAGCTTGTCTTCGACAAGCACCACTTCGCCGCGGGCGACCAGCCGATTGTTGACGTAGATATCGATGGCCTCGCCGACCTTGCGGTCGAGTTCGAGCACGGCGCCGGGGCCGAGTTTGAGCAGGTTGCCGACTTCCATATGCGCGCGCCCTAGCACGGCCGAGACCTGGACCGGGACGTCGAACACTGCTTCGAGGTCGGCAGCCCCTCGGTTGACAGTCTCACTGTCGGAAGGCGCGAGCGTGCCTGCGTCCTGCACGACCTGTACGTCGCCGCCATTTTCGAGGTCGGGAAGCGGTACCTTGGTGTCGTCGTCACTCATTGGCGTCGTCTCCAGAATTCCTATGCGGCGGGCATGTTGCGCGCCGCTATATAGCGGGCGACTGTTTCATCGATCGCCGATGCCGTTGCAGTGCTTTCACGGATGATGCCGCCGTCGGCCCATTCGATACGGCAGTCACCCGGCGCGAGGCTTTCGTCGGACATGACGGCCAGCCGGCCGTCGAAACCATTCGAGCGTGCAATTTCCTCGATCTGCCCCTTCGCCGTCTCGTGGATGTCTGCCGCAATGCGCACAGTGACGAGCGGCGTGGACACCAGATGGTGAAAACATTCAGTCGCAAGCGCCGCAATCTCGGCGAACGGCTCGCGCGCTATGAGAGCCGGCGCCAGTTTGGCGGCGACCGCGACGGCCACCTCGACGGCCTCTGTTTCAAGGCGGGTCTCGATTGCTGTGAGCGCACTATCGAGCCGGCCGAGCCCGTCCGCGATTACGGAGAGCGCATCGGCCATGCGTTTGGTGGCTTCCTGATGTGCCTGCTGTTCCCCGGCGTTAAAGCCTTGCCGATAGGCCTGCGACTCGGCATCGGCACGCCTGCGCTCGTGCTCGACCATGGTGATGGTCGGCTTTTCGCCGGCGGCGAAGTCCACGTCGAACAGATATTTGGCCGTTGCTTTCATTCACGTCCCTTTGCGCATGATCTTTTCAGAAAACCGGTTCCCACTTTTCTGGATCATGCGCGTCTCAATAAATCAGCTCGTCTTCGCCTCGGCTCTTGGCGATGATGATTTCTCCCTTGGCAGCGAGATCCTTGGCGACGTTGACGAGGAGGGCCTGCGCCTCATCGACGTCGCGCAGCCGGACTGGCCCCATGGCCTGCATGTCTTCCACCAGCAGCTTGGCGGCGCGACTCGACATGTTGGTGAAGAAGAACTGCCGCACGGTCTCGTTGGCGCCTTTGAGCGCCACCGCCAACTTCTCCTTGTCGATGTTGCGCATCAGCGTCTGCGCCGATCCGGTATCGAGCTTGACCAGGTCGTCGAAGGTGAACATCAGCGCCTTGATGCGCTCGGCGGCATCACGGTTGTCTTCCTCGAGTGCGGTCAGGAAGCGGGTTTCCGTCTGCCGGTCGAAATTGTTGAAGATTTCCGCCATCACCTCGTGCGCATCGCGGCGCCGCGTCTGCGACAGGTTGGACATGAATTCCGTACGCAGCGTCTGCTCGACGCGCTCGATGACTTCCTTTTGCACTGCCTCCATCTTCAGCATGCGATTGACGCAGTCGAGCGAAAGGTCCTCGGGCAGGATCGAGAGCACCCGTGCGGCGTGCTCCGGCCGCAGCTTCGACAGCACGACGGCAACGGTCTGCGGGTATTCGTTCTTGAGATAGTTCGCCAGCACCTCTTCCTGGACGTTGGCGAGCTTCTCCCACATGTTGCGCCCGGCGGGGCCGCGGATTTCGTCCATGATGCCGCCGACGCGGTCTGGCGGCAGATACTGCTTAAGGAGGCGCTCGGTGGCGTCGTAGTTGCCGAGGAGCGCGCCGGAAGCCGACATGCGTGAGACGAACTCGAGCAGCAATTGCTCGACGGATTCGGCTTCGATCGTGCCAAGCGACGACATGACAATGGAAATTTCGCGCAGTTCGTCGTCGTCGAGCAGGCTGAAGATCTTTGCGCCGTATTGCTCGCCGAGCGACAGCATCAGGACGGCGGCCCTTTCCGGGCCGGTCAGCTTCCGAGCGCGTTCCTGGGCATGCGGGCGCTTCGAGAGTTCAGCCATCAGCCCGCCGATGTCGTCGCGCGTCGATTTGCTGTCCTTTTTGCTCTCGGCATAGGCTGATGGCATGGCTTAGGCTGCGTCCTCATGGAGCCAGTTGCGGATGATCGACACGGCTTCGTGCGGGTTTTTGTCGGCGAGTTCGCCGACCTTCTGCACGGACTGGGCGTGAACCTGGCCCTGTACCTTGGCGATGTCGATCATCGCGGATGTGCGGTTGGAAATTGCGACAGCTTCATCGCCGCCGACGATTGAGACGTTTGGGCCTCCCGTCGAGGTAATGTTGCCGTTGACGCCCGGTAGCATCATGCCGGCAGCCGCGGCTGTTTCGGCCGTCACCGCGGGTACTGCGGCGGGAGGCGCGGCGGCGAACGGCGTCTGCGCGCCTTCTGGTGTGATGACCCGGCGAACGAGCGGGCGAACGACCATGAACAGCACGACCAGGCCGAGCAGCGCCATGACGCCCTTCTCGGCGGCTCCCGTGATGTCGTCCTTGGTGAACTGCAGGTAGCTCATCCATCCGGTCATTTCGCTGATCGGCGACGGCGTTGTTTCGGCGAACCGCAGGTTCACCACCTCCACCTGATCGCCACGCTTGGCGTCGAATCCGATCGCCGAGCGCACGAGGGCGGCGATGCGGTCGAGTTCTTCTTTTGGGCGCGGCTGATAGGCGACCTCGCCTTTGTCATTCTTGCTGTAGGTTCCATCGACGAGTACGGCCGCCGAGATGCGGTTGACGCGTCCTGCCTCGATGACCTCGGTTTTAGTGGTGCGCGAGATCTCGTAGTTGACGATTTCCTCGGTTTTGCGGCTCTGGTCGCCGCGGCTGCCGCTGTCCGCTGGCTGCTGCTGTTGCCTGTTGCCTCCGGGCAACTCGGTGCCGACGGACACCGAGCCCTCCTTGTTGTCGCTTGTGGCGGACTGTTCCTCGCGGGTCTGACTCGAGCGCAACACGCGGCCATCCGGATCGAATTTGTCCGACGTTTGCGTGATCCGATTGACATCGAAATCTGCGTTGATCTGCACGCGCGCACGACCCGGGCCGACGACCGATGAGACAATCGTCTCGACTTCGCTGCGAAGCCGGTTCTCGTAGGCGAGCTTGCGTTCGTCGGAGCTCGCGCCGTTGAGCGGGTTGTCGGGTGAGGCCCCGTCGGCAAGCAGCTTGCCGGTCTCGTCGATCACGGAGACGCGCTCAGGCTTCAGGCCGTTGACCGCGCTGGCCACCAGGTGGCGGACGGCCCGCACCTGCTGCGGCTCAAGCGCACCGCGCACCTTGAGCACGATCGAGGCGGAGGCATCGACCTTGTCACGCGAAAACAGCGGACGCTCCGGGAGCACGAGATGCACGCGCGCCGCCTGTACGCGATCGATGCTGCGGATCGTGCGGGCGAGCTCGCCTTCGAGCGCCCGCAGGTGATTGATGTTCTGGACAAACGTCGTCGTGCCGAGCGAGTCGGTCTTGTCGAATATCTCGTAGCCGACCCCGCCGCCTTTCGGCAGGCCCGACTCCGCGAGCTTCATGCGCAGACGGGTGACCTTGTCCTTGGGCACCATGATGATCGCGCCGTCGCTCTTGATCTGATAGGGAACGGCTTGCCGTTCCAGGTCTTTGATGATCGACGCGCTGTCGTCGACCGAGAGGTCGGTGAATAACGGCACCATTTGCGGCGTCGTCATCTGGACCATCAGGAATGAGAAGAAGCCGATCAGGGCGAGCGTCACCGCGGCCATCGCCGCCATCCGCGCAGCACCCAGCGACTTCATAAAATCGAAGAAGCCTTGCACCGGTTTGTCCTACCCGCTGGGGCGCCGATCGTGCGCCTCACCCGGCAAGATTTGCCCAGTTTAAGGTTAGCGTCGGGTTAATTTCGGGCCGATGTGACCTGCGAAAAGCCAAATGAAAACGCCGGCGTGTTGCGCCGGCGTGCGGGACTTCGGGGCTGACGTGTTACTGGCGGTACTGCTGAATGCGCGTCGTCCGCAGCCCGGCAAGGCCGTGCTGGTCGATCGAGTACTGCCAGGAGAGGAATTCCTCGACGGTAAGTGTGTAGCGGGCGCAGGCCTCTTCCAGCGACAACAAGCCGCCACGGACCGCGGCGACCACCTCTGCCTTGCGGCGGATGACCCAGCGCTTGGTCGTTGGGGGCGGCAGGTCCGCAATGGTCAGCGGACTGCCATCTGGCCCGATTACGTATTTGACCCTCGGGCGATGGGGTTCGGTCATTGGTACACTCACAAAACGAGACTCGACTGACAGTTACTGCGAAAAAACTACAGGTCCCGGCTTAAAATTTGCCTAAGCATGGCAAATGCATCGGGCAATGATTGCCGGGTTTCCGCTAACCTTTTGGTTACAGATGGAGCGCGGTGGGCAATCCCGGGCCCATTGCGGCAAAGCGCCGTATTGCGGTTAGTATGCCCAAAGGGCGGGTTTCTTGGGATTTTGCGCCGGTGAAAAAGTTCCCTGCTGCTTCTTCATCGGAATCGACGCAACGGATTGGCCTCGGCGCCTATTTCGCCTGGCTGCCCGTGGTGGCCGTCGCTTACTTTCTTCTCGCAAAGCTCGGCCTTCAGCTTGCCTCGATAAACCCAAGCGCCAGCCCGATCTGGGCGCCGACGGGCTTGGCTTTTGCGGCCGTCATTCTGGGCGGCGTACGTTTCTTTCCGGCAATCCTGATCGGCGCATTCGCCGCCAACGCCGCAACGGCTGGCACTTTGGAGACGTCGGCCGCGATAGCGGTCGGCAATACGCTGGAAGGTGTGGTGGGTGGCTACCTGATCGCGAAGTGGTGCGGCGGTGCACAGGCCTTTGTAACTCCCGCGCGAATTGCAAAGTTCGCAATTGTCTGCGCCGGCTTGCCGACCATGCTCAGCGCTACAATCGGCGTTGGCACACTCTATTTAGCCGGGTTTGCGGCTGAGCCGACTCTCGCTCCGGTCTGGATCACATGGTGGCTTGGGGATACCGCCGGCGCGCTGGTGGTCACTCCGGTCATCGTCCTGTGGGCGATTACTGACTGGCGTGCGATCGATGGGCGCGCGTTGCGCGACATGGCCGCGGTGTTCGGCTGCGCTATTCTGGTCGGCCTCATTACGTTCAGCCCGCTATTGCCGCGTTCCCAATATACGAGCCCGCTCGGATTTCTGGCGATTTTGCCGTTGATTTGGGCAGCGTTGCGACGCGGGCCGCGCGATACCGCGACAGTCGCGGTCATCCTCACGATTTTTGCCATCTGGGCGACGATTGCCCAGGCCGGCCCATTTGCGCAAATGGGTCTCAACGAATCATTCCTTCTCCTGCTCACCTTCATGCTCAGCGTGTCGGTGACGAGCCTGGCGCTGAGTGCCGATGTCGAGATGCGCCGCCGCAGCGAGGACGATCTTCGGCGCATACAAGCCGAGCTTGACCAACGGGTGAAAGACCGCACTGCGGCACTGGCGGATGCGAATCTCCAACTCGGCAGAGCGAACAGCCAGCTCGCCGACGCCAATGCGCAACTCGCTGATACCAATACTCAGCTCGCCGATGCCAACATCCAGCTCTCCGAAGCGCAGCGGTTAGCCAATCTTGGGAGCTGGTCGTGGGACGTCGCGAAAAATCGCATCAGCTGGTCGGACCAGCTTTACGGAATCTATGGGCTGGCGCCCGGTGAATTTGGCGGCACTTTCGCCGATTTCTTGACCCTCATCCATCCGGATGATCGCGCCCATGTGCAAACGAGTCTGACCCACGCCCTGAAAACAGGGCGCGACTTCAGTCACGAAGAGCGGATCATTCGCGGTGACGGGCTTGTCCGTCATCTGCACAGCGTCGGGGAGGTCATCCGCGACCAAGATGGTGCCGCCGTCCGTATGCTCGGCGTCTGCCTCGATGTGACCGAGCGCAAGGAAGCCGAGGCCGCCCTGCGCGAGTCGGAGCAGAACGTCCGTATGCTGCTGACGGGGGTTCGCGACTACGCCATCTACATGCTCGATCTCGGCGGCCATGTGCGCAGCTGGAATGCCGGCGCGGAACAGATCAAGGGCTACAGCGCCGATGAGATCGTCGGTCAGCACTTTCGTAAATTTTACACCGAGGAAGACCGCGCGCAGAACGTGCCGGAGAATGCCCTCGTCGCTGCGGTCCGCGAGGGGAAGTACGAGTCAGAAGGCTGGCTCGTGCGTAAGGACGGTAGCCACTTTTATGCCAACGAGCTGATCGAAACCATTCGCGACGACGCAGGTGAACTGGCCGGGTTTGCCAAGATAACCCGCGATATCACTGCCCAACGTGAGGCACAGATTGCGCTCGACGAGACCCGGGAGCAACTGGCTCAGGCGCAGAAGATGGAAGCCCTCGGTCAACTCACCGGAGGCATCGCACATGATTTCAACAATCTGCTTATGATCGTCTCCGGCTATGCGCAAATCCTGCAGCGCAAGCTGAGCGAGCCAAAGGACGTCCAGGCCGTCGAAGCGATCCGGGCGGCCGCCAGCCGTGGTGAGAAGCTCACTCGGCAATTGCTGACATTCTCTCGGCGGCAACAGCTCATGCCGGTCATGGTCGATCTGCATGCGCACATCGGCGCGGTGCGCGACATGCTGGCGCCCTCACTGCGCGGCAATATCGAGCTTGTCGTCGACATCGAGGACAAGGTCTGGCCCGTTGAAGTCGACTTGGGCGAACTGGAACTTGCGCTCGTCAATATCGCCGTCAATGCCCGCGATGCGATGCCTGACGGCGGCACGATCACGCTGCAGGCGCGCAACGTCGTTCTCACCCCAGGTTCGGCCGCCGGCGCGCTCGAAGGAGACTTTGTCGCGCTGGCCATTATCGATACCGGAACCGGAATTCCAGAGGACGTGCTGCAGCGGGTGTTCGAGCCGTTCTACACGACGAAGCCGGTCGGCAAGGGCACCGGGCTCGGGCTTTCGCAGGTGCACGGTTTCGCCAACCAGTCCGGAGGTGCGGTCACAGTCGCAAGCGAGCCCGACCGCGGCACCGTTGTGACCGTCTATCTCCCGCGCGCGAACATAGAAGTGCCGGCGGAATCGGGGGCGAGTGGTTCGACGGCACGTGACAACGTTCAAGGCACTGTGCTTGTCGTGGAAGACAGCCGCGATGTCGCCGACGTGACATCCGCGTTGCTTGAGCAACTCGGATACCGCGTGGTGCGGGCAGAAAATGCTGCCGAGGCACTGCGTCACCTTCAGCAGGGCATCGAATTCAACTTGCTGTTTTCGGACATCGTCATGCCGGGCACGATGGACGGCCTTGGCCTGGCGGAGATCTGCCGCGAGCAGTTTCCCGACTTGCCGATTCTTCTGACCAGCGGCTTCTCCGATGCGGCTCAGGCGGCCGACGGTCGCTTTGATATCTTGCGCAAGCCGTTCGAGCTCTCTGTGCTTGAGCGCGCCATCGAGCAGGTCATCGGTGATTCGCGCGCCCGTCCGCGTGCGTCCGCTTCTTGAAGGCGAGGCCTTAGCCTGACGACCGGACGATCCGCTTGATCTTGTCGAGGGTGTAATTCTGGCCGTTGATCGAGAGGACGGGCGAGGATCCCGTGAGGTCGATGGAATCGACGACGGCTTCGACCTCGGTGGATATGGCGACTGACTGCTTGTTGGAGTCGAGCGCGGTGGCGGTCAACGTGTAGCTGCCGTCCGGCCAGACGCGGCCGTCGTTACCCCGGCCGTCCCAGGTGAACGTCTGATTGCCCGGGTTGACGCCGATGGTGCCGGTGTAGACCGACTGTCCGGTCGTCGCATCCTTGATCGTGACGGTCGCGGTCGAGGGCTTGCTGACATTCAGGGTCCACTTCGCCTGGCCATTGGCCAGTTGTGCCGTCGATCCATCGACCACCACGGTTGAGCCGACATAGGCAAGCGCTGCGGTCGCTTCCGCGCTTTTCTCCAGGAGGACCAGCCCGGAGAGGAGGTCGTTGGACTTCATCTGCTGCTCGACTTGCGCGAACTGGACGAGCTGCTGGGTGAATTGATTGGTGTCGAGCGGATCGAGCGGATTCTGGTTCTTCAGCTGTGTTGTCAGCAGCTGCAGGAACGTCGTGAAATTGCTGGCGATCTCGACGTTATCCAATGCACCCGAAACCGAGCTGGTGCCAGTGCCGGTGGTGATAGGGGGAACCGTAGCCATGTCCAAACCTCAGACGCGGATATCGAGCCCGCCGCCTTGGCCGGCCAGGCGGTATTGTTGCGGGATGACATCGATGGAAGGCAGGCTTTCGTCGGTTGCGACCAAAACGGCCGCGCCGGGAGACGTGCCTGCCTGCTGCTCGTTCATTGACTGATCGCGCAGGGAAAATTGAAGACCGTTGTTTGCGGTTTTGAGGCCTGCATCCTGCAGGGCGCGTTCGAGGCCCGCCGCATCACGGCGCAACAGGTCGAGCGTGTCCGGGCGATCCACTGTCAAGCGAGACGTCACGTTACCGTTGCGGTCGACGTCGAGTCGCACGTCGATGCGGCCAAGCTCGGGTGGGTCAAGCCGGATTTCGAAACGGTTCTTGCCTGCAAGCGCCTTGCCGGAAATCTCTATGGCGACTCCGGACAGCGGAATAGCCGCCGGCTGTGGGCCGGGCTGTGAAACAAGAGTGGCCGGCGCTGCGGCATTTTCCGATGCGTGCGGGGCGCTGCTGGGAATCGGGGGTTGCGTCGGAACGTCGTTCGATGTTTTCGCGGCAGCGCTGACGTCGGCACCAGGCGGAGTCGGCGCGCTCGCGTCGGGACGATGGTTGGGTGTTATGAAATCGCCTCGACCCTGCGATACATGCTGTTTGTCGCCCTCGTCCGTTTTGGTTTGCGGCTTGCCTTCTTCATGCTGCGGCGTGGTGTCCTTGGTCGAAATCTGGAAAGCATCGTCAGTCTCGGCGGTCGGCTGATCAGTCTTGCCCTGGTCATCCGCGTCCACTTGCTTAGCTTTAGCGTCGTCGGCTTTCTTCCCCACAATGGCCTTCGGCAAATCCGCGCCGAGCTGATTTATCTTGGGTGCAGCATCTGCCACGAGTGTCAGCTGTTGCTCGACCTGCGTGCCGTCATCCGGTGTCGGGTTGGGCGTTTGCGCCGGCGCTGGAACGATTGATGCCGTGTTCGCGACGGTCGCGACGGTCACGACGTCCGCGACGGCCGGTGTCGCCGCGCCCGCATCGTCGGTTTTCTGTCCGGCGTCTGGTTCGGGATCGGCTTTCGCCTGGATGCTGTCGCCAACGTCGCCGACGTCGCCAACGTCGCCAACGGGCTTCTTGCCGGCAACTTTTGCGGCGCTCTCGTCAGCCGCCTCCGCATCGGCTGTAAGGGCCTCGTCGGTATTTGCAGGCTTTGTGTCATCGTTCGCTTCGGCTGCCTTGCAGTCCTTGCTTTTTGCGGGCGCCTGCTTGTCGTCGCTCTTGGCAACCTTGGTGTCCTGCTGCGGTGGCGCAGCCTCGGGAGGCTGTGACGTGTCCTCAATCAGGCTTTCGAACGGGGATGGCGCACGATCGGACGGCGCCGGACGTGCGACGCGCGGCATATGCAGGTTTGGCGCATGAACTTTGGGATCTGACGCAACTTGTGGCACAGGCGGACCTCCGGATTTCCGCCGTTTGATGTGCAATCGTCAGGCCAGCCCCCGAATTGCCGAATTCATGTTTTTATTCAAATGCTTGCGGAGGACGGAAGCGGAAGAAAAGCGCGCCGCGCCCGGCACGGGTGATAGCAAAGCGGCAAAATTTGCCGGTTCGCCGGCTCGTATTGCGCGCACCCGGTCGCCACTTATAGTAAGAACGGCCATGGCCAACAGTCTCGAACTCGATCGCAGTCCCGAAACGACGCGTGTCGTTGTCGCCATGTCCGGCGGCGTCGACTCGTCGGTGACGGCTGCCCTGCTCAAGGCCGAAGGCTATGACGTGGTCGGCGTGACGCTGCAGCTCTACGACCACGGCGCAGCGGCGCATCGCAAAGGCGCCTGTTGCGCGGGGCAGGACATCTACGATGCCCGCACCGTCGCGGAGCGCATAGGCATTCCGCACTACGTTCTCGATTACGAGACCCGCTTCAAGGAAGCCGTGATCGATCGTTTCGCCGAGAGCTATATTCATGGCGAGACGCCGGTTCCTTGCGTCGAATGCAACATGTCGATCAAGTTCCACGACCTGCTGATCACGGCGCGCGAGCTTGGCGCCGACGTGCTCGCGACCGGTCACTATATTGCCTCGCGTTCG
>Ga0310884_10000466_pt1 | contig 10689 bp, 7 predicted proteins | sample T60D1metaG_FD_203446 | JGI IMG/M metagenome (GOLD analysis project Ga0310884, IMG submission 203446) | Lab incubated soil microbial communities from West Virginia University Organic Research Farm, Morgantown, WV, United States - T60D1 | ecosystem: Environmental > Terrestrial > Soil >...
CGTCCATCACCCGGCAACCCGGCCGCGGCGGTGCGTTTCACGCCAATGACGCCACGCGAAGCGCTGTCGTGTCCGTGAGTCCCGGGCCAGGGCCCACCGACATCAGCGTCAACTGGCGCCCGAAGGTCATTCACCCGGTAGTGATCGCGAGCAGTGCTCGGCTGATGGCCGTGTGGTACGACGACACGAAGGGCGTGCTTCGCCTGCGCGACCCGACGACGAACAAGGAGTACGATCTGGGCATGGCGACGATGCTGCGCTACGCGAGATCGGTCGCACTCGAGCCGTCGGCGCGCGCCGATTTTCCGGCGTGGCTCGCCTTCTACCCTGGCGCGAAGGTCATCGAGGCGAACGCACCGCCCGTGGGCTGGCAGCCGCAGAAGCCCGCTGACATGCGGCGAACCGGGGCTCGTCGCGGCTGGTGGCAGCAGCGAGCAGCCAGGAGCACCAGCACGCGGCCGTCGGCGAGCGGCTCGCAGCTGCTTGCAGCTGCCGCTACCCGCTACCCACTACCCGCTCCGTCGTCGCCCCTGCGGACGCAAGCAGCGCGCGGTACCAGTGCTCGGTCTCCTTCAACCGTTCCTCGAAGCCGGCGCATCCCCAGATCACGCTGAGCGTCGAACGCGTGTCGGCGGTCGTCTTCGTGCGCTGGGCATCCCGCACTGCGTTGGCGCACGGGCCGGCGGCATCGTAGAGGCAGAGCAGCCCGGCGAGGTCGATCTCCTGCCCCGCGGCGTTGAAGACGTACGAGGCGCCTGCCGGTGCGATCGCGATACGGAACGGCCTGTGGGCGCGATCGAGATCGACGACACTGATCGGGAAGCCGCTATGCAGCGAGACCGCGTTGCACGCGTCCACCGCCGCGTTGATCGAGCCGAGCGCACCCTCGGTCGCGGCGCGCACAAGGTATTCGGACGCGGGCTTCCCGCGACCGGTGGGCTTGTAGCCGCCGTGCCGCAGCAGGTCGCGCACCGCGGCGCGCGTCGCCTCGTCGCGCTGAAGCGGGGCCGCAGCGTCGAGGCCAAGTGCATCGAGCACCGGGGGCGTCGCGGGCAGCGCGCCGAGCGGAGCAGGGAACGCCGTGGTGAAGGCGGCCACGCGAAGCAGCGGGTGGTCGTCCACCTCGATCACGATGTCGTTCATGAGTCGCCCCTCGGATTCGCGCTCGCGGTTCACGTGGCTCGTGCGTATGATGTCGTCGCCGTCGACCTCAGCCTACCCTGTCTCCACTCGGAGTCCCGCTCGATGCCACGCAGTCAGATCGTTCGTCACGTTTTAGCTGCTTTTGTGCTCCTCGCTCCAGCGGCAGCTCACGCCCAGCGAGGCGCCGCTCCCAACGCCGCCGATTCCATCAAGTACAAGTACTCGAGCACGCCACAGCTCGACGCGCTCAAGGCCGAAGCGGCGAAGGAGGTCGATGCGAAGGCGAAGATGATCCAGGAGATGGTCGATCAGGTGTTCTCCTTCGGCGAGCTCGGCATGCAGGAAGTCGAGACGTCGAAGTACCTGACCGGCATCCTCGAGCAGAACGGGTTCAAGGTCGAGCGCGGCGTCGCGGGGATTCCCACCGCCTTCGTCGCGAAGTGGGGATCCGGCAAGCCCGTCATTTCCCTCGGCTCCGACATCGATGGGATTCCGCAGGCCGGCAACAAGCCCGGCGTTGGCTACAAGGACACGTTCATCCAGGGCTCGCCGGGCCACGGGGAAGGGCACAACTCCGGCATGCCGCTCAACGTCGCCGCCGCGATCGTCGTGAAGAAGATCATGGAGCGCGACAAGATCCCTGGTACGCTCGTGGTCTGGCCTGGTGTGGCCGAGGAGCAGATGTCGGGCAAGGCGTGGCTCGTGCGGGCCGGCGTCTTCAAGGACGTGGACGTCACGCTGTTCACGCACGTCGGAAATACGTTAGGCGTCTCCTGGGGACAGTCCGGCTCCAACGCGCTCATCTCGGCCATCTTCAAGTTCAAGGGCTCGAGCGCCCACGCGGCCGGTGCGCCGTGGCGCGGCAAGAGCGCGCTGGACGCCGTCATGCTCATGGCGCAGGCGTGGGAGATGCACCGCGAGCACATGGAGCTGGCGCAGCGCTCGCACTACGTCATTCCCGACGGCGGCGACCAGCCGAACGTGGTGCCGAGCACGGCGAGCATCTGGTTCTACTTCCGCGAGCGGGATTATCCGCGGACGATGGCAATGTTCGAGTCGGCGAAGAAGATGGCGCAGGGCGCCACGCTCATGACCGACACGCAGATCGACACGATCATGATGATCGGCTCGGGGTGGAGCGGACACTTCTCGCGCCCCATCGCCGAGGCGATGTACCAGAACATTCAGAAGGTCGGGATGCCGACGTGGGACGAGAAGGACCAGACGCTCGCGAAGGGCATCCAGCGCGAGCTCGGGGTCGCGGACAGTGGTCTGAGCACCCGGCCCGGCCGGTTGGGCGGCCCCGTGAACGAGGCGACGCGGACGGGTGGGGGCTCGGACGACATCGGCGACGTCAGCTGGAACGTGCCGACGATCACGCTCAACTACCCGTCGAACATCCCGGGGATGCCCGGCCACAACTGGGCGAACGCGATCTCGATGGCGACGCCGATCGCACACAAGGGCGTGGTGGCGGGGGCGAAGGTGCAGGCGATGACCGTCCTGGACATCCTGCTCACGCCGCAGATCGTGGTCGATGCGAAGGACTACTTCGAGAACGTCCAGACGAAGGAGACCAAGTACAAGCCGTTCTTCGCGCCCACCGACAAGCCGCCCACCTGGCTGAACGCGGACATCATGGCGCAGTACCGGCCGGAGATGCGGAAGTACTACTACGATCCGAAGAAGTTCAAAACGTATCTCGAGCAGCTCGGGATCGAGTACCCGACGGTGCGGAAGGTCGCGCAGTAGGTGAGCGGAGAAATGGGGAAATTGGGGTCAATTTCGCCCCAGGGAACTCAAGCCTGGTGACTCGTGCTGACCCGCTGGCGCACGTAGAACTGGCGCAGCCCGGGAGAGCGTCGCCGTCTCGGCTGCGAGTTCAGGAAGCGCTGCTCACACGGGCTCCGCGCGGCGCAGTCTGTCGTAGAGCAGTGTCGTCAGCCCCTCCGGCTCCGCCTCGAGCTCGCGCTGGAGCAGCGTTGCGAGCCGGTCGTAGTGCCGGAGCGCTTCGCCGCGATGGCCCGCCCGCGCCAGCGCCGCCATGAGCTGCCGGTGCGCATCCTCGTTCAGCTCATCGGTGCTCACGATGCGCCGATAGACGTCGGCGGCGTCGTCGTACACCTCCGCCTCCATGAGCCGGTCGCCTAACGCCGTGAGTGCGTCGACCCACAGCAGCTGCAGGCGATCGCGCATCTCCAGGTGCCAGTCGCCCGCGCTCTCGCTGGCGAGGAAGGGCCCTCGATAGATCGCCAGTGCACTGCGAAGGCGATCCAGCGGTGCCGGGTTCTGCGGGCTCGCCCGAAGCGCGCGACGGGCCGCGACCACATCCCGCTCGAACGTCTCCACATCGAGCTCGACACCGAGCGCACGATTGACCCGATAGCGATCACCCTCGAACACCACGAGGTCCGATCGGCCGAGTGTGCGCCGCAGCTGATGCAGCATCACGTGAAAGTTGTTCTTCACCTGCGCCGGCGATGCATCCGGCCAGAACGCGAGCCCGATCTCGCCTCGCGTGCAACCGCGTTCGTGCACGAGCAGGTAGATGAACAGCTCACGTGGCCGTGCGGATTTCCAGGCGGCGTCGAGGATGAGCGCTCCGTCGCGAACGATCTCCAGCGGCCCGAGCGCACGCACCCGGAGCGCGACGGAATCCGGCTGTGGCGCTCCACGCGGCACGACTGCGACGGCTGGAGCGGACGCCGCCCCCGCGCGAGTGGCATTCGCGATCGCGACGTCGATCGCATCATCGAACGGCGTCGCGCGGCCCGCACGCCAGCCGTCGGCAAACGCCTCCTCGCCCAGCGCCTCGCGAGCGGCGGCGATGTGCGGAGCGAGCCGCTGACGGTCGAGCGGAAACATCGCCGCGCCCATGCGCTCCCGTCGCGCTTCGGCCGCGCCGAACAGGTGGGTGGCGTGCAGCGGGCGTCCGCGAGCCGACTCGATGACGCCCATGAGCTCCATGGCGCGCGCGATCCAGAACGCCTGTGGATCTCCACGCAACGCGCGCAGCGCCTCGCCGATCGAGTGCGCGGCGTCGTCGAGTTGGCGCTGATGCAGCCGCACGGTGCCCGCAATCTGAAGCGCGATGCCGAGCTCGCGGCCAAGCCCGTACAGCCGCGCCACCCGAACGGCTTCCTCGCTCAGCGCGCGTGCGTCGTCGAGGTCACCCTGGCCAATGCGCAGCGTCGCGATCACAGCGAGCGCGAGTCGCTTGCCGTACAGATCGCCCGTCTGTTCGAACCACTCCAGCGCGGAGCGCGCGGGCGCTTCCGCCGCCGCGAGCCCCGACTGGCCTAACGCGACGCCGATGTAACTGTCGGAGTATGCGGCAAGGCTCCTGTCGCCAATGGCTCGCGCCAGTGCGGCGCTCTCCTCGAGCCATTCCCGGGCAGTCGACGCGTGTCCCTGCAGGGAGGCGATGACAGCCGCGGCGAACAGCACGCGCGCGCGGTCTGCTGGCCCGGCCACAGGGTCCGTGAGCGGAAGCGCACCCTCGAGCCAGGCGCGTCCTTCCGTCCACAGACCGGACGAGTACCAGAACCAGCCGAGCCGCCCGGCGAGCTCCGCGTGCAGCGCTGCGTCGTTGTCGCGTGACCACGCCAGCACGAGCCGCAGGTCGTCGAGCTCGCGGTGCAGGCGATCGACCCAGGCGGGACGTTGACGCGTGACGAGGTGCGGCTCCGCCTCGCGAATCAATCCGGCGTAGAACGACGCGTGCCGAGCCTGAACGGCTGCCGCATCCCTGCCCGCGTCGAGCTGCTCGCGTGCGAACTGCCTGACCGTCTCGAGCAGACGGTAACGCACCTCGTCCACCTGATCGCGTACGACCACCAGCGACTTGTCGACGAGCGCCGCGAGCAGCTCGAGTACATCCTCGGTGGCGACGCCGCCGCGCGCGCAGACCGCTTCCGCGGCGTCGAGCGAGAGCTCGCCCGCGAACACCGACAGACGCTGGAGCACCAGGCGCTCGCCTTCGTCGAGCAGGTCGTAGCTCCAGCCGATGGCCTCGCGGAGCGTCCGGTGTCGCGGGATGCCGGTGCGGTTCCCGGCGGCAATCACGCGCAGGCCATCATCGAGGCGGACGAGGATCTCGTCCGGGGTGAGCGCCCGAACGCGAGCCGCCGCGAGCTCGATAGCGAGCGGGAGACCGTCGAGCCGCGTGCAGAGGCGAGAGACGGCCACCGCGTTCGCCTCGGTGAGCTCGAACGTCGTGCTCGCTGCCCGCGCGCGGTCGACGAACAGGCGCACGGCCTCGGACGAGGTGATGCTTTCCGGCGCAGCGCCGGCGGCGGGAAGCGACAACACGGGAACCAGCCACGCACGCTCGCCGGGGACGCCGAGCGGCTCGCGACTGGTGGCGAGGACGCGGAGGCGGGCGCACTCGTGCAGCAACCGATGGACGAGCGTGGCACACGCGTCGATCAGGTGCTCGCAGTTGTCGATCACGAGCAGGAGCTCGACGTCGCGAAGGGCGTCGCAGAGCGCGTCCGCATGCGAGCGTCCGCCGCCGTCGATCCCAAGCATCGACGCGACGTGAGCGGCGACGATCCCCGGCTCGGCGATCGATGCGAGCTCGATCCACGCGACTCCGTTGGTGAACCGCGTCTCGGCCGCTCGCGCCACTTCGGCGGCGAGGCGGGTCTTGCCGCTCCCCCCGGCGCCGGTGAGCGTCACAAGCCTTTTGACCGCAAGCGCTTCACCCGCTTCTCGAACTTCCCGCTCCCGGCCGATGAAGCTGGTGAGGGACGAGGGTAGCGGAGCCGGAAAAGTGGCGGTCACTGCTGACATGGGTGGCGCAACGTCTGGGCGGTGAGGGGCTCTGTCAACTCCCGACGTGGGTGGGGAGCGGAGCTTGTCAAACCGCTTACGAATCCGATTAATCGCGCCCTCTCACCGCCGTAAGCGCCTGCTAATCGGGGTGGTCGAGTTTGCTGCCCAGATCGGAGCGCGGCCGAAACGTAAACCGCGCGACCCGATCGTTCACCGGCGGAATACCGCTGCCCGTCGACCGTAGCACTACCCGATCCGTCGCGAGGCCGTTGCGAGCTCGCAGGCTTTCCGACACGAGGATGCATGTATATGTCAACGCACGCTGACGCTTCATCCGTCGCATCACGCGGGCGGGCTGCCCGCCGTACTACCAGCTGGATCGGTGGCCTCCGAGCCCGTGGCGTTGCCCGGCTCGTGCTCGCGCCGTTCGCCGCCCTCGCCCTGCTGGCCGCGATCGCCTGCTCCGACGACGATCCCACATCTGTGACGCAGCCGGTCCCGGTTGCCACGGTCACTGTCTCGCCGGGCATTCAGACGCTCGTCATCGGTGCGACGGCCACGCTGACCGCGGCCCTGGCCGACGCCGCCGGCAAGCCGATCACCGGCCGGCCGATCACGTGGGTGTCAAACAGGCCCGCCGTCGCGACCGTCACAGCGGCTGGCATCGTTACCGCGATCTCCGAAGGCGTCGCCCAGATCGATGCATCGAGCGGAGGCACGTACGGGACGGCCAACATCGTCGTGACCAGGACTCCCGTCGCGCGTATCGACGTCACACCCGCGACGCTCTCTCTCGCGAAAGGCGAGACCGGCGTGCTCTCGGCGACGGCGAAGGACGCCAATGGCGCCGTGCTCGAAGGACGCGCCATCACGTGGATTTCAAATCACCCCGCCGTTGCCACGGTCACGGCCGCCGGTGTCGTCACCGCTGTGGCGGAAGGCGTGGCCCAGATCGACGCGTCGAGCGAAGGGCAGTACGGGACGGCCAACATCATCGTGACCCGGGTTCCCGTCGCCCGCGTGGAGATCACACCCGCGACCATGTCGCTGGTGGAAGGGCAGACCGGCGCCCTCTCGGCCTCGATCTACGATGCGAACGGCGCGATGCTTCAGGGGCGCGCTGTCACCTGGCGCTCGAGCGACGAGAGCGTCGCCACGATCAATGCGAACGGAGACGTGACCGCCGTCGGTGCGGGCACCGTTGCAACGACAGCAGAAAGTGAGGGCAAGACTGCAACGGTACAGGTGACCGTGCGTGCGGCACCGGTCGCCAACATCAGCGTCAGTCCGCTCAAACCGGGGCTCGAGACCGGCGACGTGTTCTCGCTGACCGCGGTGGCGCAGGACGCCGCGGGGCGCGCGCTCAGCCGAACCATCACGTGGTCGACGAGCAACGGCGCCGTGGCGACCATCGCGCCTAACGGGCAGGTCATCGTGCGCGGGCCCGGCACCGTGACGCTGACCGCGACGGCCGAAGGCAAGACCGGTTCGGTAACCGGCGTGGCGGACGCACCGCCAGCCGCGAACCTGCTCTACCAGCGCACCACGCCGCTCTCCAGCGAGCTCTTCACCCTGAACCTCGCGTCCGGCAATGCGCCCGCGAAGATCAACGCCGGCAGCGTGTCGCACCAGCCGAGTGTGACCGGTGACGGGTCGCGTATCGCGTTCTTCGTATCGATGACAGCCCCCAACGGCGAGATCGTCGAGGATATTTTCGCAGTGGATCGCGTGGGAACGAACATGAAGCGCCTCACGACGACTCCGGGTGTCGACAACGCGCCAGCTTGGTCACCGACCCCTGGACTGAGCCTGATCGCGTTTCACCGTCTGGACGCCGCCACGGGCCGTAGCGACATCTGGGTGATGAATGGCGATGGAACGAACCAGCGGAACCTCACGGCCGATCTGCCGATTGATTTGGTGCGTGGCGAGCCGGCGTGGTCGCCCGACGGCCAGTGGATCGCGTTCACGTCGATCCGCGGGACCGCGGGACCGGGTCGTGGGTCGATCTGGATCATGCGTGTGGACGGCAGCGGGAAGCGTCAGCTGACGTCGCATCCGGACAACGGCTTCGACCTGCACCCGACCTGGTCGCCGGACGGGCAGCGGATCGCGTTCCAGCGGGCCAGCGTGGCGATCGTCACGGTGGCGACGGGTGCCGTCACGTACCTGAATGTCCCGGGCGTCGCGGCCCAGCCGTCGTGGTCGCCCGATGGGCGTCACATTGCGTTCACGAGGCTCGATCCGGGTCCGAACGGCGCCGAATGGCAACTGTACACGGTGCGCGCTGATGGCACCGGCATGCGGCTTCGCACGACGAACCCGTTGTGGGGTGGTGGTGTGTCGCCGACCTGGATCGCACGTTAGGCACGACGAACAACCGAGAGAATCGACCGATGAGCTCCTTCACCATTGGCGCGGCGGCGCGCGTGAATGCTCCCGCACAGCGCGTATACGACATGATCGCGGACTATCGCAACGGCCATCCGCGCATCATTCCGCCGAAGTACTTCACGTCGCTCGACGTGGAAGAGGGTGGCGTTGGCGCCGGGACGGTCATCCGGTTCACCATGCGCGTGCTCGGCTCCGAGCGAACAGGTCGGGCGCGGGTCACCGAGCCGCAGCCTGGCCGAGTGCTGGTGGAAACGGAGCTGACGACGGGTTTTGTGACGACGTTCACGGTCGCGCCGGCGGGAGCCGGTGCGGCCGACGTGAAGATCGAGACGAAGATGCCGCAAGGATCGGGAATCCGCGGCGCCGTCGAGCGCTGGGTAGCCAGGGCGGTATTCCCGCGGATCTATCGGGACGAGCTGGCTCTGCTGGCGTCGCAGGTCGAGTAGCACTGACCGGAGCGCGGGTGGCGGTGTCTCAATCCCGCCACCCGCGCTGCGTTCGCGCGCCGAAGATTCCACGCGTGTCGCGCTCACCTCACGTGTTCGAGAGCCGCGCCGCGCCCATGCGCGACGCGCTGGCGCAGCTGCATCGGTACGCCGCGCACGACCATACGTGCATCCTCCTCGAAGGAGAGCGTGGAACCGGGAAGACCGTGCTCGCGCGCCACGTCCATGATATGTCGCCGCGACGTGGCCAGACATTCCGCTCCCTGTCGCTGGCCTCCGCGGACGACGCGCTCGTCAGCTCCGATCTCTTCGGCCACGCGAAAGGCGCGTTCACCGGCGCCGACGTCGCCCGCGCAGGCGCCATTGCCTCCGCCGCGGGCGGCACGCTGTTCCTCGATGAAATCGGCAAGGCGTCGAAGCTCGTGCAGGGGAAGCTCCTTCGCCTCGTCGAGGAGGACAGCGACTTCTATCCCGTAGGCAGCGACCGACTGGTGAGAAGCGACGTCCGGTTCGTGTTTGCTGCGAACGAAGGACTCGACGCGCTGGTCGCGCAGGATCGCTTTCTCGCCGACCTCCGCGATCGCATCAGCGCATTCTCCGTTCGCATTCCTCCACTCCGCGAGCGTGCGGCCGACATCCCCGCGCTCGTGCGACACGTCGCCGCGCTTCGCGGACCGCGATGCGGGTATCCCGATCGGCCACCTGCGTTCGACGACGCGCTGATGCGTGCGCTGGAGCGCGATCCGTGGCCCGGCAACGTGCGCGAGCTGGTGTCGGCGGTCGAGCGACTCATGATCGACGCCGCCGGAGCGACGGTGATGACGCTCGCCCACTGCACCGGCCCCCTCGCCCGGCTTCGCGCCGAGCATGGCGGTCGCCGCGGCTCGCTCACCCGCCCGCTGGTGATGCAGGCGATCCACGACGCCGGCGGCAACAAGACCATCGCCGCCGCTCGCCTCGGCGTGTCCCGGAAGACGATCCACGAGTACGCGCGTGCCGGCCACCCGACCCACACGCCGGAAGGTGCCGCACCGTGACGTGACGCCTGCGGACGCCCAATCGACCGTCACGTGACGCCTAACGAACGAACGCAGGTCAGCGAATCCGCAAGCCGCATAACGACTTGCGATGAGCCCGCGTCCGGTCCGCGAGATGCCCTGGATCGGAGGCATGACACGACTCCACGACTCCCCACCGTCCGAGCGTCGCACCGTCCGCGAGCTGCTCGTTCGCCAGCAATGCGTCGCGCAGGGTGAGCTACCGCTGCCGCGCCTCCTGCGCACGCCGAGCATCGTCGTTCTCTGGGCGCTCACTCTTGCCACGATCGTCGTCGCGTTCGCCGCGGGGCAGGTTCAGGTCCCGCGGCACGCCCGTGGTGTGGTCGTCGTCGAAGGATCGACGTCTGACAGCTTGACGACGCATCTGCTTCTTCCAGCGTCCGCGAGCGCGTACGTCAGGCCAGGCCAGCTCGCGGCCGTCGATACCGGTGGGACATCGCCGTTCGTCGTTGCAATCGCTGCGTCGGCTCACGACATCGCCGTCGGCCGTGAATCGCGGCGATCGGCGTTGGGCCTGGCCGCCATCGCACGAGGCGACACTTCTATGGTCGCGATACCGGTCGCGCCGTGTCGAGGCGGCCACTGCCTGCCGCGCTCTGCCAACCGACGCTTCGGCGCCACCGCGACGCTCGGTACCCGGTCGCTCGCCAGCTTCGCGCTCCCACGATCGTGAGCGCGCTTCCACACCCGACGTGCGCGGAATGCCCCCGCGCCGTTGGACTGCGCCGAGTGTCGGATGTCGGCGCCCACTCCGTACCTAACGAGGATCTATCATGACACCCGCTCAGATCGTTCGCGCGTGGAAGGATGCCGATTACGGTGCCGCGCTTCCGCCGGAGGTTGCATCCGCTGTCCCCGCACACCCGACCGGC
>Ga0310884_10000467_pt1 | contig 10687 bp, 9 predicted proteins | sample T60D1metaG_FD_203446 | JGI IMG/M metagenome (GOLD analysis project Ga0310884, IMG submission 203446) | Lab incubated soil microbial communities from West Virginia University Organic Research Farm, Morgantown, WV, United States - T60D1 | ecosystem: Environmental > Terrestrial > Soil >...
ATGGCTTGCAGGGTCATCTGTATACCCATAAGCCTCTGTTTCTGTAATTATCCCAGTGGTCTTGAAATAATTGCCCATAAAATTTGTGTACTTGACTAACACCTTGCCAATAAGAGAATAAGCTACCTTGACCGTATCATTCTCAAAAAAAGATTTTTTGAGCCTCACCAAATGTGTTAAAGTAATATAAGGTTTCTATATTTTTTTACCTATGGAATATAGAATAAAGGATATTTCCTTGGCTGATAAAGGTAAAAAAAAAATTGAATGGGCTGAAGCAAATATGCCCGTATTACTATCTTTAAAGAATAAGTTCAAAGAATCAAAACCACTAAAGGATCTTGTAGTTGGTGGCTGTTTGCACGTAACGAAGGAAACAGCAGTTTTAACCAAAACTCTTGCCGCTGCAGGAGCCACAATAGCATGGTCAGGGTGTAATCCGTTAAGCACTAGTGATGATATTGCTGCCTCACTAGTAAAAGATGAAGAATTGTCAGTTTTCGCTAGCAGGGGAGTATCAACTAGCGAATATTATGAAGATATATACTCAGTCCTTAAGTTCAATCCTGACATTACCATTGATGACGGAGCAGACCTTACAATCGAATTTCATAAAACATTTGATAAATACGGAAAGAATATCATTGGTGGAACTGAGGAAACTACCACAGGAGTCTTAAGATTGAAGGCACTTGAAAAAACATCAAAACTTAGTTATCCTATAGTAGCCGTTAATGATGCTGAAACCAAGCATGACTTCGATAATGTTTATGGTACAGGCCAATCTGCTTTAGATGGTATTATTCGGGCAACTAATGTTTTAATTGCTGGTAAATCCGTAGTCGTTGCAGGGTATGGGCATGTGGGCAAGGGTATAGCTAGCAGGGCCAGGGGATTAGGAGCATCAGTAATTGTAACTGAAATTGATCCCATAAATGCCCTAAAAGCAAGAATGGATGGATTCATAGTTGCTACTATGGATGAAGCAGCCTTAATTGGTGATTTATTTATTACATCAACTGGTTGCAAGGATGTTATTGTTGGTTCTCATATAGAAAAAATGAAGAATGGTGTGATCCTTGCTAACGCAGGACACTTCAATGTAGAAATTTCTATTGAAGAAATCAATGGTATGGCCAAAAGTTCGAAACATGTTAATGAAAATGTGGAACAATTTGTTTTAAAAAATGATGCAAAAGTAAATGTAATTGGAGAGGGAAGACTAGTAAACCTGGTCGCTGCAGAAGGTCACCCATCAGAAGTTATGGACATGAGTTTTGCTAATCAATTCCTATCTGTAATTAACCTTGTTAATAATAAGGGTAAATTTGAAAACAAAATTTACGAGATTGACAGAGACCAAGACTTGCTTATTGCAGGTCTAAAGTTAGAGGCAATGGGGATAAAGATTGATAAATTATCTGAAGTACAAAATAAATATCTTAGCGAATACGGTGAGGGGACTTAATCATCCAATTACAATCTTTCACCACTTATCATTTTAGCGAAGGCTTGGTAGCCAAAAGTTAATTAATCTTCATATTTTATCTCTAGAAGAGCATTCGGTGCTGGATGGGTGGTCTAGTCTGGTTAGGATACCTGTCTCACACACAGGTGGTCGAGAGTTCAAATCTCTCCTCATCCACCTAGATTTATGCCTTAGTTCAAAATCACGTAAAGAGTAGCATTAATATATAAACAACAAAAGTAATTGCCAGAAAAATCTTAGTTACTAGAAATGATTTCTCTAGTGCGTTTGAATAATCGTCAAACTGGTCGTTTCCCATAACCATAACTTGACTTTCTATCTTGAAAACATCAAATGTAGAAATATCAAGAGAATTCTTTGCTCTTGTAGCCAAGGATTTGAATACGTTCAATATTTTAGACTCTGGAGTCACATCACCTAATGTGTAATAACCTTTGATATTTCTCTTTCCAGATGTGGAATGTGTATCAGAGGTACATACTTCAATAACCTTCAAATTTTCTGCTTCAAGGGCGTCCACAATTTTTTCTCTAAATCCATTCTTCATATTATTAGAATCGATCCAACAGAGTGAATAATCTATCTTGTTGATTGAGATAATCAATAATCCAAATTGGCCATGACCGAGGTCAGGTTGTTTCAATAAATCTTTATTGGTCTGTTCTTCTATTTGATAGCTGTTTGCATATCCTATTTTGAAGGGAAATTGTTCTGATTCTCTTAGCTTTATCAAGCATTCCTTGCCAATTTTAATCAGTACTTCGATATTTTCTTGTTCGATTTTTTCCCCAAGAGAATTATGAGCATCGATAATCAATATTTGTTCAAAACCGATCTGCTTCGCATACATTTCAAGTTCTGTTTTAACATCAGGAGGTATGTCCTCCATCCCTGAGGGAGATTTTGAAAACATGATTATTACATTTTTCCCCAGGGCCAATCCACTACAATTACAATCCTGATTGCGGATTGTCAGCGGAATTGAGCATTTGTCACCTGCCTCTAGATGGTTGTGCTGGTCTAATGACATTAGGTATTTTTCAACCTCTTTTTTAGAGGGTATGTTCAAAGAATGATCAGAGACGCTGTGCATGACCATAGCAGAATTTGAATAAAATTTAAAAATATCGTAAGGCAAATTGCTACCACCTATTGGATTAAATGGGCCCGGATGAAGTTCTGGCAGTACAATTGAAATTTCTTTTTGATTCTTAGGTCTTAATTTTACGATTAGGGTATTAACCATTTTAGGACTTGCCTTAGCTTCTGCAATCTTTTCCATTTCATCAGACTTGTTCTCGGTCCATGCAATAAGAAAAGCTTGTAATATCTTAAAGGCACTAGTAAAATTGGGTCTACCAATTCTGTCTATTACTATCGTCCATAATACACCAATAAAGAGGATCACCGACCCGAAAACATAAACCGTGAAGTTTGTGTAAAATATATGGTTAAAGTAAAAAAAGGAAAATAAAATGAAAATGATCAATGGTTGAATGAATGATATCGGAATAGATCTCTTTAACGATGCGCCAAATACTGATACGAAAATACCTATTCTTAGACCTATGGCCATAAACATTCCTTGCAAAACGAAGTTAATGTTTGGTGTATTGGTGTTAATAATAAATTCTGAAATATATCCACCGATTACGGTCAGAGTCCAAAGTAGATTTGCAAATGCAGCTACATGTAAGACTTTGGAGAATCTATTTAGAGGCGTACCACGCAAAGAAAGATAGTCGAAAACAAGTGTCACTGAAAATACAGATGCAATAATTGGTAAGCTTATTAAGAAATCAGCAATGGAGTGCGGAGTTATTACGAAATTAATTAGCGCTATATTTGTAATTAAACTTAAGATTGCTATTAGAAAAGAAAATTTTTCTGAAGATGGGTTTATGTTTGTAAAAAGCCATCTTTTATGAAGGCTGGAAACACTATCAGACTCAAAATTACTCATTAATAGTCAAAAAAAATTAGACTGGAATCAAAATTTTTATTGCTATTGAAATGGCAATTAAAGCACCTGCAATTCCTAATATTATTTCTGGTTTTACTTTAATACCTTTAGTTTCATCTTCAAAAAACCTTAAAAGCCCAGCACTTGATGCAGGTAAAGGTGCATTCTTCTTCGCCTTCTTACTCATATTTAAAAATTTGTACAATGGAAATAAAAGCATTTCTGTATTAAAAAAAGAAAAAACATCTAATCAGATTCTAAATTATATTTAAATTACTTGTCTTTTACATTAACTAGATTGAAACGAGTGCAAATCGGTGTTATAGGATACAACAGCGGCTCTCTTCCAATCAAATCGAAAACACTTGATTTGGCCTATGAGGTGGGTAGTTTTATAGCGAGAAAAAATGCTATTTTGGTTTGCGGGGGTTTAGGAGGCGTGATGGAATATTCGTGTAAAGGCGCTAAGGATAATAATGGTTTTACAATTGGAATAGTTCCACAAGAAGACTATTCCAGTGCCAACAAATACTGTGATGCGGTAATATGTACAGGCGTTGGATTGTCCAGGGATTTTATCGTGGCGTATTCTTCGGACGGTCTTATCTCAGTAGGAGGCGGTGTGGGGACCCTAATTGAGCTGTGCGTTGGATATATTGCAAAAAAACCAATGATCTCAATCTCTGATAGTGGTGGGATTTCTGATATTTACGGGGGGAAATATTTAGATGAACGCAATAGAATGATGATCGAGAAAACAGAGTCTCCGATGGAGGCAGTGGAATACATATTAAAAAGGAATGAACTACGATAAACGTAGGATTGATTGTATCTGATTAGAGTAAGAGTAAATATTGCCTTAAAAAAAATATCTTTAGTGGATCAAAATTACTCTATTTTATGGAGTACAGATATTGATTAGGATGATAGAAGGACCCATATTTTGATTCCAATTCTAGTAATTTACCTATGACGTGACTGGGCCCAATCTTTTTGAATATATCAAATATATCCATTTTTAAGCCCATGCCCAACCTCAATGCAACGTTCAGATCTTCAATACTACAAACCTGGTTTTCAATTAGCCATGAGGCATTGTTAGCTGCGACTCCTATAATCGAATAAGGATCGTATTCAGATGCCTTTTCCATGGTAAGATCTATTCTTTCATAACTGTCGCCCTTGTATTCATAAAAGCCACTACCGGATTTTTGACCCAAGTTTTGATTATCATACTTCTCTTTTATTTTTGGATGAGGCAGAAGGACTGATTTGTCCCTTAGATTCATTTCATAAGAGGCCTTATGGATAACGTCAAGGCCTGTATAATCGGCAAGTTCAAAAATTCCCATTGGAAATTCCAATTTGAATTTAACTGCGGAATCAATTACCTCCTTAGAGACATGGTCTCTCTCCATCGAGAATAGTGCTTCATGTACCAAAGGTATAAAAACCCTATTGACGATAAATCCAGATACATCCTTATTACAAACTACTGGACGTTTGTTGATTTTATTGATATAATTTGTGACTTCTTGTGTTACTTTAGCATCGGTTCTGGTTCCTGGTATCACTTCAACTAATTTCATCAATTGGGGAGGATTAAAAAAATGAACACCAATGAATTTGTCCGGTCGGTCGGTTAGACTGCTCAATTCTGTTATGGGTAACGTACTAGTATTTGATGCAAAAATGATGTTCTTTTCTGCTAAACTATTCAATTCTTGATATACTTTTTTCTTTAAATTAAAATCTTCGGGTACCGCTTCAATTATCAGATCCGCTTCGTGTATTGCTGTCTGAAGGTCAACGAGAGGGGTAATATTATTATAAAAAATATCAACTTCTTCTACAGTAATCTTATTTTTCTCTGCAAGCTTTTGTAAAGACCATCTTATCTTTTCCATTGCCTTATCCAAGAATTTTTGTTCAATGTCACGTAATACTACTTTGTAGTCTGCCATTGCCGAGACTTGAGCAATTCCGTGACCCATAATTCCTGAACCTAAAACCGTTATATTTTTTATTGACATACTCAGCGGTTAGATAGAATCAAAATATAACTTTTGTTTTCTCCCGGCTAACTTGATCTAAAATTCATCTGTAATTCGAGTTTGTTTCGTTCCCCTTCGTATGATTTTACTGCTTTTCTTTCCCACAGCCTTGTCTACCATTCTCAGGATATTATTATCTCTTGTCTCTTTAGCATGTATCAAATATATCCATGCACTGTCCTTTTCTTTTGTTTTCCTGATGACTCTACCAATCCTTTGAGCAATCTGATTAATGTTAGAAGTATTAGAAAGAATTATGGCTATTCTGACCTGCGGAATATCAAAACCTATCTCCAGCGTGTGGACGGACAATAGAGGATAAAAATCTACACCCCATTTTTCAAGGATCATTTTACGGTCCTTTGTCTTTATTTTTGAATGGATTATCTCTGATTTGATATTTTTCTTTTCAAGGGTTTCCTGCAAAGTTTTGATTGAATCTATAGTTTCACTGAAAACCATTATCTTTTCATTATTGTGTTTTTCAATTATGGAAACCGCTTTTTCTAATTTATGTTTAGATGAATTAAGTAAATCCTTTCTTAATCTTACTTGGTTAAACCATTCTTTCGCATACTTTGAGCGCATTCCCCCTTGGTAGAGGATCTTTGAGATAACGCCTGGATCATAAGCGTTTAGCTTGTATGAAATATTTCTTATGGATTCACTGGTTTTTTTGTATCTGTCTTTCTCTTCGCTTGTAAGGCTCACCTCCATGGAAACTACTTCAGGTTTTGCCAATCTGCCATCATCCACGGCTTCTTTGATAAGGTATTTTTTCACTGGCGGAATTATGTCAATAATTTCCTTATACTTTGGGTCTAACTCATTAATGGTAGCTGTTAGACCTAAAATTTTTCTTTTCGGATCAGCAGTAATTATTTTAAATAGTCTCTTGAAAGAAAAGGCGGTGTTACTTAATAAATGAACCTCATCGAGAATGACCAATTTTGCATTTTCAATTAAAGGAAAATTATTTATTGCACTTTGATAAGTAGAAATAGTGATCTCTTTTTGATCTTTTTTTTCTCCATAGTATGTTCCTACATGTTCTTTTGAAATGTTGTATCTCAAGAGTCTGTTAACATTTTGTTCAATAAGGACGATCCGAGGAACAAGGAATAAAATGTTAAAAGAATTTGTTAAATCGTCTTTGATTTGCGCATTCCTCATTACTTCAAGACATGCTCTCTTAGCGCTCTCGTATGCAATTTCCGTCTTACCGGTACCGGTTGAATAAATAATGGATCCTCGATAGCCGTTCTTAATCCATGAATCGACTGCCGCTACTTGATCTGGCTTTAACGCAAAGGGAAATCTAAGTGAGGATATGGCAGGAGACATATCATTATTTACGTCCTTTTTTATATAATCCTTCCACAATTAAGAGTGTACTAGATTAAATTTACTATTTATCAAATAGAACACCGGTTTTCAAAATTCGTAGTAGATTTGAGCAAATCCTTGGAATTCAACAAAGAAAACATAGCCAAAACTCGTTATGGTTTGGACCTTTTGAAATCTTGAGGTATCCACGAAATTCTAATATTGATTTCGAAATAATGTGATATTTGTTAAATCCACTTCTATTCCAGATTCAATTGTCCTTTTCGTAAAGATCGTTGACAGGCTAAAAAATTAATGGCTAAGGAAGGCTTAATAAGAGGAATTAGGTATATGAAGCAATAATAGATGGCTGTAATATGCAAAAAATGTGGCCTACCTGACGATTTATGTGCATGCGGAGAATTAGATAAAGAAGATACACGAATTGTAGTAAGATTGGAAACCAGACGATTTTCTAAAACAACTACAATGATTGAGGGTTTAGATCCAAAAATTAATGACATTCATACAATTGTTAAAGAACTAAAAAGCAGGTTGGCATGCGGCGGTACAGCAAAAGATGGCTTTATCCTTTTACAAGGTGATCATAGGGATATTGTTAAAAATTATTTAGTAGTAAAGGGTTTTAACGAATCTTCTATAGAAGTAATGTAGGATAATAAAATTAAGAAAATACCTTTGTTAAATAAATTATCTTTGAATAAAGTTTTAAGTGTTGTAGATGACATGTTAGTCGTTATCATTATTTTGGTAACGACTTTTTCTTTTTTTATAGGAGTCTTTTTGGTTTTTTTTACTAACGTTGGTGATGTAGTTCAATGGCATAGCGATGTTCCTCTGGATTTTTTGATATTGGGCCTTTTTGGACTTAGTTCAATAAATTTCAACTTAGGAATTTCCTTCGTGTTTTTTTTGATTGTTTACTTGGCATGTTATATAATTTGTTTCTTAAAACCTATTCCAATATTTCAGTTATCTTCTGTGAAAAAGCCATTTCGCATGTTGGGACTTGAAAGAATCAATATCCGGCGAGATAATTATCTAGCCATAACTATTTCTTGGTTTTCGGGTTATTTCGTACTCTCAATTTTGATTGATGTTATACAACAGTTATTTGGTGTAACGTTGGGAAATCCTTTAACGGCTAACCCGTTATTGTCTTTTTTTTATCTGACTGCGGCTCCTCTTAATGAAGAAATATTCTTTAGGGTGATCCTTTTAGGGTTACCCTTATTCATATTATTCGTTCCATTTGGTAAAGGTTTATTCCTTTCAACACTCTATCATCCATACAAGAATGTTCCGTATGAGAAAGGAAAATACACCACTTTAGCAGTAGCAATTATTATTGTATTGAATTCACTGGCTTTTGGATTATCTCACGTACTATTTGGAGGAGGCTATGAATTAGGAAAAATAACTCAAGCTGCTTTGGGTGGCGTTATAATAGCTTGGTTATACTATAGATACAGTCTTTCTTCAGCAATAACTTTCCACTGGATTTCTAATTTTGTATTTTTTGCTTACAGTATTTTTGGATTTTTCTTGTTCAAGAGTCCATGGAATACTGAATCGGACAATATATTCCTGGCTATAGTATCAGTAGTTTTCATAGTAATGGGTATCATTTTTTTGTATGGGCTTACAGAACGGTTAATTAAAAAATATTTGAAAAAATCAAAAATATAAATTTTTTCACAATTTCAAGTGTGTTTTAAGTCCTTTGTACCTATTTCGAATAGTAACTTCAGTGACACCGGCTGCTTCCGCTACATCTTTTTGTGTCTTATTTTCACCGTTCATTACACATGCCACGTACAGGGCTGCTGCGGCTAACCCCATCGGATCCTTACCAGCTGATATCTTACCTTCTTCTGCTTTCTTTAGAATTTCTAGAGCCTTTCTCTTGGTTTTTTCTGTAAGGCCGGCCTTGCTTGCTATTCTTGCAACACATTTTACTGGATCAACCACTGGCATTTTAAGATCCAACTCTCTAATCAGTAATCTATAACATCTTGCAACGTCTTTCTTTTTTATATTACTGGCATTTGCTACATCTTTTAGTGTTCTAGGTGTTTCTGTATCCCTGCATGCAGCATATAGTGCAGCTGCAACTAGTGCTGAGATAGATCTGCCTCTGACCAAACCCTTTTCTAACGCCTTTCTATAAACATAAGCAGCTTTTTCAATCACTGCATCACCCACTGCCAATTTGTCTTTTAGTCTGTCCAATTCACTGAATGCTTGTCTAAAGTTCCTGTCAACCGGTTCATGGACTTGACTCCTGCTATCCCATGTTCTTAATCTTTCGATCGTGCTTTTCATAGACGCAGATAAAGGTTTGCCAGAAGCATCCTTATCCACCGGCCCAATAATCGTCGCCAAGCCCATATCATGCATTGCCAAAGAAGTAGGTACACCTGCTCTGCTTCTATCCTCGTGTTCTTCTTTGGAAAAGGCTCTCCATTCTGGTCCAGTTTCTTCTATCCTTTCTGTAACAACAAAACCACAGTTACCGCAGAACATTTCCCCAGTCGAATTATCTGTAACCATTGGACCTTTGCCACACCGTGGACACCGGTCACCAAACATAGAAATATCTTTTACCAATATTTATCACCATAAAACTTATAAACTAATTCCACATGTATTTATATCTTTCCTTACATATAAAGATATCGGAAATTATCGAAATAAATAAGTTAATACTTTGCTTTAGTTCTTTTTCTCCTCTCTACTTTAGCGTATTTTTTGCTCTCGCTCCTTTGTGAACTGTAAGCATGAGTTCTTTTTTCACTTTTGTTGCTCATGGATCAAAATGATAGGCGATTATTTATATACTATAGTTTTTCCCAGCTGAAATGACAAAGATAAAATAATGAATTTATACTGCATTATTCCTTCAATACTTTATTCATGAGGAATATCTTGCATGTGCTGGCTTTTTTGACAGCACTTTTCGCTCTAATTCTTTTCACTTCCAATAATTATGCCTTTTCTCAATTGAATCAGACAGGCGGATATGCTGACCAGGTTAAATTCATAAGATATTCTAACGAAAATGTCGCATACCAGGAAGTGAGCAATGGTCATCTTGACAGCTACTTTTTTCAAATTCCTTTGCAACTTGTTGAATCAGCTAAAAAAAACCCAAACTTAGAAGTTTTTGAGAAAGAGGGGCTTTCTTATGGGCTGTTATTAAATCCATATGACGGAAACCAAACATTCAATCCTTTGTCGATCAAAGAAATTCGTTTTGCATTGAATTTTTTAATAGACAGGAGCTTTATTGTAAATAATATTTTAAAGGGGTTCAGTGATCCTATTGTAGAGCCGTATGGGCCCACTTCACCAGAATATCATAATGTGTTACCTGTGGTTGATCCCCTGAAAATCCGGTATGATGTAAATTTTGCTACTAAAAGTATCAATGATTCCATGACAAAAGCAGGAGCGGTAATGGACCAAACAGGTAAGTATGTCATAGACGGAAAGCCAGTAATAGTTAAGATTTTGATCAGAAATGACGATTTAATAAGAAAATCATTTGGTGATTTTGTTGCCTCTGAAATTGAAAAAGCAGGATTTACAGTCGTTAAAGAATATGGTGACCTGACAAAAGCCAATCGAGTTGTTTACGGATCAAACCCTGCGGATCTAGAATGGAATGTGTACACGGAATCATACATATCCAGTTCGTTCTCAAGATACAATCCAACAACTGTCAGTCAAATGTATGCCCCTTGGTTTGGAAATATGCCTGGCTCTCAGAATCCAGGCTTTTGGCAATACTCTAATTCGACAATTGATGATGTTACACAAGATCTCGTTTTT
>Ga0310884_10000470_pt1 | contig 10644 bp, 7 predicted proteins | sample T60D1metaG_FD_203446 | JGI IMG/M metagenome (GOLD analysis project Ga0310884, IMG submission 203446) | Lab incubated soil microbial communities from West Virginia University Organic Research Farm, Morgantown, WV, United States - T60D1 | ecosystem: Environmental > Terrestrial > Soil >...
GCCGCGCACGGGGAAATGGGCCAACTGATCCATCCCCGAGTCGATCGCGGAGTGGAGATCCATCGACGTCGGCACGTGGCCCGTGCACGTCATGCCCTGCTTGTGCGCTTCGGCGCAGATCGCCGCGGTCACATCGGGTGCGAGGGCGAGATAGATCTTGATCATCTCGAACCCCAGCTGATGGTAGCGGCGCACGATCGCGCGCCCCTCGTCAGGCGTCGCTGCACTGAATTCGCCAAAGCCCTGTGGACCCGGTCCATCGATCAACCCCGCGAAGAACAGATTCGGACCTGTCACCTTTCCGGAGCGAATCGCGCTCCGCATCGCGACGAGGAGCGGCCACTCCGCGCCCATGTCGCGCACGGACGTGACGCCGGCGGCGATGTAGGTCGGGATCCATTCGATCTGGTGCAGATGCGCGTGGTTGTCCCAGAGGCCGGGGATGATCGTCTTGCCGGCGACGTCGATTCGGCGCGCGCCCGGCGGGACCGGCGTGCTGACGCTCGGGCCGGCCGCGACGATGCGACCCTTCTCGACCAGGACAGTAGCGTTAGGTATGGCAGGCGCACCGGTCGCGTCCACCAGCGTCGCGCCGACGAGCGCAAGGCTGCCTTCGGCCAAAGGCTTCGTTCTCGACGCAATGTCCAGGAGCTCCGCCATCTGCGCCCGAGTGGCGAGGTCCATCAGCTCATCGCGCAGCGGCAGCAAGGCGGCGCGCACGGTCTTGAAGGACAAGCCACCTCCGCCGCCGGTCGCGAACATCGCGAGGCGCCCGTCGCCATCCAGCCACAGGTAGTTGATGCCCCAGATCACGCCGTCGATCGTGTATCGCGTTAGGTATACGCGATTCGCGCCGGAGCCAACGGTGTCGATGCCGCGCTGTCTGATCGTCACAGGATTCGGATCTCCTGGAACGACCGCGATGGTCCTGGGGCGTCCGTGCGACTGCCAGTAGCGGATGAGTGCGAGATGCTGCGCCGTAGGGAAGTACGATGACACGGCGTACGCCACCGCGGGGATGGTGACGTCGGCGGCCTTGCCGCCCCTCACGACCTTCGCGCGCGCGCCATCGAACTCCACCGAGGCCAACACGGTGCGACTCGAATCGGTGATGCGCACCGTCTCGAAGGTCCTCAACGCGTAGTCATTCCCGGTGGTGAGGGTCAGCTGCGTGTGATTGCGTCGGCCGCGGTCGACGTAGTCATAGTCCGACGTCAACGTCATGCCGCCATCACTTGGCGCGAGCTCGTAATGCTCCCAACCCGCCGGGCGCCCGATATAGAGAATTCTCAACGAATCGACGATCGCGGTGGTGGCGGCCACCGGAGTCGAGTCGCGGCGAACGATGCGGGGCGCGATTGGCGCTGTGGCGAGACCCAAGCTCGCGAGCAGTAAGAAGCGGCGAATCGACATGAGATCTCCACTGGAGCAACGCGGATCTGGCACGGGCAGACGCGGCGTGTCGGAGAAGGTATCGCCCCGCAGCCGTACGGTGAATCCCATCGAGTCGCTGCGGAGCGACTAACACCATCCGAGCAACTGGGAGTGCCCTCGCAGGACCGGCTGACGATCGCCAGCTTTGGCGGGGTCCGACAGTGTCTCGCGAGGAGCAAATGATGTCACTCCTGCATGCAAGCTCTGCGACGGCCCTGCTCGCCGTCGCGTTTTGCGCCGCGCACGTGGCCGAACCCTCGAGCATGGAGGCGCAGATCTATCACCTCGAGGAGATGAACACCGAGCAGATTCGCGCCCTCGATCGCGCCCGCACGGTGATCATCATGCCGGGCGGAATCCTCGAGCAGCACGGCCCGTATCTCCCGAGCTGGTCCGACGCCTATTTCAACCAGCGCCTCGCGTCCGATCTCGGGACCGAAATCGTCAAGCGTCCGGGTTGGAAGGCCGTCTTCTTTCCCGTGATCCCGTTAGGGTCCGGCGGCGCCAACGAGATCGGCGAGAAATGGTACTTTCCCGGCAGCTACACGATTCGCCCAGCGACCCTTCGTGCGGTGTACATGGATCTGGCGACGTCGCTCGGCGAGCAGGGCTTTCGTTGGGTCTTCGTCGTGAACGCGCACGGCAGCCCAACGCACAACGTCGTCCTGGACCAGGCGGGCGACTACTTCCGCGACACGTTTGGTGGACACATGGTCCATGTCACCGGACTGCTCACGTCGGGTGCACCGCTGGATTCGATCGCGGGTAAGGCGCTGGCGTCGGAGGACGGATTCACGGTGCATGCCGGACTCACTGAGCATGCGCAGGTCATGGCGCTACGCCCTGACCTCGTTCCTGCGTCGATCAAGAATGCGCGGACGATCACGGCGAGAGATTTTCCGGACCTCGTGCGCATCGCTCACCAGACCGATTGGCCCGGATACGTCGGCGCGCCGAGACACGCATCGGTTGCACTGGGACAGGCGCTGCTCGCGCGCGAGCTGCGCGGTTCGGTCGAAGCGGCGATGAAGATCCTCGATGGCACCGATGAGCGAACGATGCCGCGCTACAGCAAGATGATCTACACCGTGCCGGGCGTCTCGGCGGTGATGGACTCGTCAGCGAAACACGAGGCCGCGGTCGAGGCGCGGCAGCAGGCATGGCTTGCGCGTCAGCGTCCTTGAGGGCGCCCTCGCCGTTCCATTTTGTCTCACGGAAGGTTCAACGCTCGCACCAATGCCTGGACTCGAGGATGGGTCGCGATAACGCCGTACTTCGGTGCGAACCTGAGATACGTGACTCTGGGATCGCGGACGGCGCAGGCGCGTTCCAGCTGCGCGATTGCGGCCTCGCGATCCCCCAGGTCCAGGAGGACCATTGCCTGTTCGAACGCCGACACGTATTTGCCGTCGCGAGCGCGGACGCGGAGACGCTGGCTGTCGATCTCAGCCAGCCCGCGCTGCGCGTTGCGGTATCCCGATTCCCCTCGCGCGGCGGCGACGACCTTCGCCTTCTCGGTATCCCCAGCGATCGTGAATCCCGCACCCATTTCACGGAGGGCGGCGTCGTATCGTCCCCGGCGCGCGAGCGCACCAGCCAACTCCTCGCGCGCGCGCCAATATGTGGAGTCGAGCCGCAATGCCTGGCGCAGCTCGACGATGGCGTCTTCGTCCCTGCCCGCGAGCGTCAACGTGTAGCCAATGGCCCAGTAGTAGTGACGGTACAGTTGGTCCATCTCGCGGGCTCGTCGATACTGGGCCAGCGCCTCCGGGAACCTGCCTAACGATCGAAGGTGGATGGCGTAGAAATTTCGGATATACGCGTCCTCGGGATCGAGCGCGATCGCTCTCCGAAACTCTTCCTCTCCTTCTCTCCAACGGTATTGGTAGAACGAAAGGGTCGCCGCCAACATGGCGTGGCCAAGACCAGACGCAGAGTCGAGCGCCACCGCTTTCTTTGCCGCGGTCTCTGCCTTGGCGAGAGCCTCGTCAGCCGGCATCTGGCCGTACCACGCGAAACCCTGGTAGATCTGGGCTAGTACTGCGAACGCGTCACCGTAGAGCGGATCGAGTTCGATCGCCTCGTTGACGAGTCCTAGCGCCCGAGTGGTCGCCTCGTTGTTGCGCTTCGCGATGTAATACTGCGCCTTCAGCAACAGGAGATAGGCCTCAGGATTAGACGTGGATGGGCGTGCGAGGCTTCCGGGTGGCCGGCGTGGAGTCGCCGGTGTCAAGCTGGCGGCGACGTCCGCGACGATTGCCTGTTCGGTGGAGAGAAGCGCGGTGGGTCGGAACGCGTAGGCGTGGGTGACCGTCGGGGCGCCGCTCGCAACGTGGACGAGATTGGTCTCGATAACGAGCGAATCCGGGGCATAGTGCGCCACTCGCCACGTTAGGCTCGCCCTGGCCCCGGCGGCTCTCGCGACCTCACGGCTTTCCGCTTCACTTCCACGCCGCCTTCGATCGGATACCAACGCGGCGCTGAGACCAGCGGCGCGTGACAGGCGACGGGCCACGCCTCGGGTGATGCCTTCCGCGAGCATGTCGACCGTGCTATCGCCGGTCGCGTTCGTGAGCGGCATCAAAACGAGGGAAGGCGCGGCTGGTGACGCCTCCAGCCTGCGATCGAGCCAGAGTCGCACGACCCCAGCCCCTGTGGCGCTTGCCGCAAGCAGAACGATCGCGAGGAGTGCAACAAGAGGACGTCGTCGCTTCGACCCGATCGGGGAAGCCGCGCTCGGGGCCGTCAGGCGAGTGATCGAACCGACGTCGCGCATGACCACGGGCGACTGACGCCCGCTCGCCTTGCTGGTGCGCACCTCGGATACGAGACGGATGGTCTCCGCTGACGGTTCGGTGCCGTAGTCCTCGATGAGCCGCTCCCGAAACGCAGCATAGGCCTCCAGCGCGCCCGCTCGATCTCCGGCAGCCGCGAGAAGCTGAATCAACCGGCGTTGGGTCGCTTCGTCGTTCGGCGAGAGGAGGACTGCGTGTCGCGCCCACTCCACAGCCGAGACCAGCCGACCGACGACGGCGTCGCGTTCCGCCAACGCACTCGCGGCCCGTGTCGCCTGCTGGCGGCGACGAACGCGCTCGTCATCCACCCATCGCTCGAGCTCCGGGGCAGCTCCCGCAACGAACACGCCCTCGAGCAGGTCACCGCGGTGCAGCGTGAGCGCTTGCTCCGGATCCCGTGACGCGATCGCCTCGTCGAAGGCAACAGCGTCACACCACAGGTGGTCAGCGGCGACGCCGATCTCTTCCTCGCCACGCTGCGTGAGCACGCCACTGCCGAGTTCATGGCGCAGCCAGCTCAACGCTTGACGCAAGGAAGCGCGTGCTGCTCGTTGATCGCCCTCGGGCCAGAACAGTCCTACCACGGTGTCGCGCCGACGAAAGCGATCACGACCCGCCAACGCCAGGTAGGACAGAAGCGCCAGGCGCTTCGACTGCGTGATCACTGACCGCACTTCGCGACCCCGCGGGTCGCGCACGTCCAACGGCCCGAGGACCAGCAGACGCAAACGGCCGGTCGGACCCGCGGTCACACGCGCCTCCCTTCCAGGTTGCGCATCGGTCACGTCGAAGTGACGTGGGCGGGGCATCGTCGCCAGTACCTACTCTATCCCGCCGGTATCGCCCGGGCTAGAGACCTGAGCCCCTCCGCAGCCGGCAGGGGAAGCGTTGCCGTGCGCTACCGGCCGAATTCGGAGGTCGTGTGGGACTCACGCACCGCACTCTGATGGCAGGAGGGACAGGTCTTCCCCTCACCAGCGCTCCTCACGGCAGGAGCAACTACCGGAGGCTCTCGATGCAGCGCCCAATCCCGCGCCTGTTGGCCATGACCTTCGCTATCGTGGCGTGCTCGGACCGACCCACCGCAACCGGCCCAATCCCTACCTCCCCGAGCGAGAACGCCGTCAAATTCTGGGACGACAACGCCGCCGTCTACTGGAATGGTGTCGCCAACGGCCTCGCTGTGAAGTACGGCAAGAGTCCGTTCGAGACGATCCGCGGCCTCGCCATCGTGTCCGTCGCCGACCACAACGCCGCCGCTGCTGCCGAGAAGGCGGGAACGGGCAGGGGTGCACCCATCGGTGCATGCGGCAATGAGTGCTGCATCGGCAGTTGCGCTGACCTACCTCTTCCCGGGTGAAGCGGCCGCGCTCGAAACGCAGTTGGACGAGTACCTGGCTGCGGATGGTTGGCCTGGCGACCGCAACACCGATGTCGCGTCAGGTGAGGTCATTGGACGTGACATTGCCGCACAAGTCGTAACGCGGGCCCAGGGGGAACAGGTTCTTCGCTCCCTGGACCGGTACGGTGCCGACCGGTCCTGACAAATGGTTCAGCGCCACTCCGCCGGTCGGCGCGATGTGGGGTCAGGCGAAGACCTACTTCCTGCTATCGGGTGACCAGTTCCGTCCGCCGCCGCCACCCGCGTTCGGTTCGCCGGAGTTCCTGGCGCCGCTCGCCGAGGTTCGGCGGATCGCCGACACGCGCACCACGGAGCAGGACCGCGTCGCGAAGTTCTGGGCCGCCAACGGGCCCGGTTACTATAACGGGCAGGCAACGACGCTGGCGGTGAAGTACCGCCGTACCGAGCGCGAGACTGCCCACCTGCTGGCGCTCATGAACATGACGGCGTTCGATTGCGTCGTTGCCTCGCACGACACGAAGTTCTTCTACTGGCTGCTCCGCCCAGTCATGGCCGATCCGCTTATCAAGCTCGCGATTCCGATGCCGAACTTCCCGTCCTACGCGTCGAACCACGCGGTGATCTCGGCCGGCATCACGAGAGTCCTTGGTGCGAGCTTCCCACCCGAGGCGGAACGGCTCGACTCGTAGGGCGGACGATCGGTCGCTACGCACTGGACCACGACGTGGTGGGCCACAACGCGTTCGCGCGCAGATAGCAGCGCGGAGTCCCGGGACTTCGGCACCGAAGCATGAGGGCCCGGCCGCCCTCGCCGCCATTTAGGTCTCACAGTCACCAGGCACAGCCGTCAGGTGCTTGACTCAGCGACGGGCTCTAACATAGACTGTCTATGTCAGAGCCGTCGCTATGAGCGATCCAATCCCACCAGGCACGTTGGACATGCTGATCCTTCAGACGCTCGCGCGTCTCGAGGAGCTGCATGGGTTTGAGATCGCCGACGCCATTCAAGGCGCGTCGGCGGGTGTGCTCCAGGTGGAAGAAGGCTCCCTGTACCCCGCCCTGCAGCGCATGCTCATGAAGGGATGGCTGTCGGCGGAGTGGGGGAAGACCCGCGACAACCGCCGCGCGCGCTACTACCGCCTAACGGCTGCCGGCCGTAAGCAGCTCGCCCGCGAGAAGGAGTCGTACCGGCGCGTGACGTTCGCGATCGGCCAGATCCTTCAGCCCGCGCCCGAATGACGATGATCCGCGAGATGCTCCGCCGGCTCTCGTATCTCCTCCGACGCGAGCACTACCTGTCCGAGCTCGAGGAGGAGATGCGTCTCCACACCGCGTTGCGCGCTCAGGCGATGCAGGACGCAGGAATGGACGCGGCGCAAGCGAGCGCCGAAGCGCGACGACGATTCGGCAACACCACCAAGGTGACGGAGGCCAGTCGCGACATGTGGGGGCTCGGGAGGCTCGATCAGATTGGTCAGGACGTTCGGTTCGCCACGAGACGCTTGCGCGCGCGCCCCGGACTCAGCGGGCCGGTGATCGTGGTGCTCGCCCTGGGCATCGGTGCGACGACGGCCGTGTTCAGCGCCGTGGACGCCGCGATGCTCCGGTCGCTTCCATTCCCGCGCGAGCACGAGCTCGTGTCGCTGACCAACGCCGCGGTGCCATTCGGGCCGGAGAGCAACGAGCGGGATCAGGGGCGAGGCCTCGACCTCGCCGACGTTGCCGACATGACGAACATCTTCTCCGGCGCGGCGGCCTACGCATCCGGAGGAGTCAATCTTTCGGATCCCGATCGACCACTTCGGGTGAAGGCCGGTGTGGTCACGGCGACGTTCTTCCCAACGTTAGGTGTGACTCCGTTCAGTGGTCGCACGTTCACGGTTGAAGAAGGTCGGCCAAATGGACCGCTCGCCGTGATCCTCTCGCATGCGCTCTGGCAACGGCAGTACGGCGGGTCGCCCATGCTGGGGAAGCGCATCATGCTGCACGGGCGATCGTATACGGTCGTCGGCGTCATGCAACCGGGATTCGACTTTCCGGATGAGAGCGATCTCTGGATTCCAATGTCGGTTCCCACGACGTTCGCGACGTTCGAGCCGTTCCGTGGTTTCCTGCCGTCGCGCGTCATCGCGAGAGTGCGGCCTGGGGTCTCGATTCAGGCAGCGGCCGGGCAAGTGCTCGCACGATGGCGCCAGGTCGCGGAGCCAGCGCGCGGTGAGGAACGCGACAACCTGAACTTGTTTCTCGACGAGGTGCGTGCGGCAGGCGCGGCCGTGCCGCTTCACCGCGAGCTCCTCGGCGATCGCCGGCGCGCGCTGCTCGTGCTGCTCGGCGCCACGGTGTTGCTGATGATGATCGCCTGCGCCAACGTCGCGAACCTGCTCGTGTCCGACGCGGCCGTCAGGCGACGCGAGATCGCCGTGAGAGAAGTGCTGGGCGCCACACGCCCTCGTGTCGTGCGCCAACTGCTGGCCGAGAGTGTGCTGCTGGCGCTCGCCGGAGGTATCGTCGGCATCATCCTCGCGCCGGCCGCGCTCACGATCGTGCGCGCGATGATGCCGGCCGGCCTCGCGGGAGTAGCGCGGGCGCAACTCGACCTGCGCGTGCTCGGCTTCGCCGCCGTGTTGGCGATCGCGACCAGCGTGTTGTTCGGACTTTGGCCGGCGATCGGCGCGACCCGAGGCGACGCGAGCGCTGCGATCAAGTCCGGTGGAGGACATGGCGCGACGCCAGGGCTAGGCAGGGTCCGCCGAGCGCTAGTGGTCGTCGAAGTAGCGCTCACTGTGATGCTGCTCATCGCAGCGGGGTTGATGCTCCGCAGCTTCCAGCGGCTCATGGCCGAGAACACGGGCATGAACCCGGATCAGGTCGCGACGCTGGAGACGAGCTTCCCGCGGAACACACCTGATTCCGAGCGGCGTCGCATCATCAACGGCGTCGTCGATCGGCTGTCCGGGCAGCCGGGAATCGTCGCGGCGGGCGCCGTGAACGATCTCCCGTTGCGCGGTGGCGGAGGCATCTCGGTGACGATCGACGTACCGGGCGCACCGCCGCTCGAGCGAGGCGAGTATCGCATGGCACGCTTCCTGTTCGCGAGCGGCGGCTATTTCGATGCGTTAGGCATCACGAAACTTCGGGGTCGTACGTTCACCACGAATGACGCAACCGGTCCACCGGTCGCGGTCGTGAGCAATGCGATGGCCGAGACATACTGGCCCGGTCTCGACCCGTTAGGGCGTTACTTCACGCTTCGAGGCGATACATCGCGCATCACGGTCGTCGGGATCGTCGCGGATGTGCGGGAGGCTGGGCTGGACAAGGCCCCGTTCCCGCAGATGTATCGACCGATCGACGTCGGCCCACTCAATGCCGCGGTCGTCGTTCGCGGCACGCTGCCACCGCGCACGCTCATCTCGCGGTTGACGGACGCGATGCGTGCCGTCGCACCCGGGCAGCCTGTGTACAACGTGCGCATGATGGAGCAGGTGATTGGTGCGTCGGTGCTGCCTCGCCGGACGAATACGATGCTGATCGCGTTGGTCGCCGGACTGGCGTTGATGCTCTCAGCACTCGGCGTATACGCGGTGGTTGCGTACGCCGTCGCACAGCGCACGCGGGAGCTCGGCATCCGCGCGGCGCTTGGCGCTAGTGGCCGCGACCTGCTGACACTCGTGTCAGGTGAGACGGTGTTCGTCGTGGGACTGGGCATCACGATCGGTCTCGCTGGCGCGTGGGCGTTGAGCCGTGTGCTGGCGTCGCTGCTCTATGAGGTGGACCCACGCGATCCCGCGACGTTCGTGATCGTGCCGCTGGTGCTGCTGCTGCCGGCGGTTGCGGCCACCGTGATTCCGGCGTTGCGAGCCGCGCGGGTGGACCCGACCCAGGTCATGCGGTCGGACTGATCTCACGCGTCACAGGACCGCACACATCCGCGGGCGCCTCGGAACTGAGCGGGAAGTAGCGGGCCCTCGTCTCGTCGGCCCGCCGCTCGATTTGAAGCGTTAGGCGAAGACACGGAAGCCCGCCAAGTCCCGCGATTACTCCCCGAATTGGGAGGATGAAGACTCCCCATCGGCGCGCTACGAGCATGGCCGCCTTGGTCTGCGCCCATGCGTAACCAATGCGATCGCGATCCGCCGCACGATCGGCGCAACATTCATCACCCATTGGATTGAGGCATTTCATGGTCAAGCTCGCCCGCGCCTTCCCGGCGCTCACCCTCGCCGCCCTGGCGGCGTGCCAGGACGCACCCACCGGCAAACCGATGAGCAATGCTCCGCCCTCGGCCAAGCTCGCGCAAACACCGGACGGTCAGGTGTTCCGCGTCAAGTTCGATGAGCTGAACAACTCGGGAGTGAATGCCGAAGCGACACTCCAGGTGCGCAACGGCGATCTCACCGTCACGCTCGATGCGGTTGGGCGCGTTCCGCAGCAGATCCATCCGCAGCACATCCACGGCTTCGCCGCCCAGGCGTCGGCGTGCCCCACCGCGGCGAACGACACCAACGGCGACGGCATCATCACCTTCGCCGAGGGCTCGCCGGCCTTCGGTCCTGTGCAGGTGGACCTGCAACCGTATCCGACGCCCGAGAACGCTGCGGGCGCGACGCACTTCCGCGTGACGTTCGTCGCGAACGACGTTCCGTTCACAGCCTCGGAGCTGACGCAGAAGACCATGGTGCTACACGGGGACTTCTTCGGTGGAAGTTACGACCCGTCACTCCCGGTGGCGTGCGGCCGCGTGGAGGCCGTGAACTGACCGAACTCCGATAGAACAGCGAGCCCGTCGCGTTCGCGTCGCGACGCCGCGATGCGAACGGCGCGCATTTGCAGGTGTGGGTGCGCTTCGGATCGTTAGGCTAGGCTCAGACGATAGATGGCTGCCTCGACCAAGGTCCGCGCCCTAGTTGGCGTTCTTCCAGAGGCCACACCACTCTGGAAGAAGGCCGACCAGAGACGATCCCCGACCCGACGCGGACCATTTCCGCGGCCCGCAGTCCATGTACGAGGCACGCGGATTCCAACCGATCGAGGTGCCGGGCCGCTATACGG
>Ga0310884_10000471_pt1 | contig 10641 bp, 7 predicted proteins | sample T60D1metaG_FD_203446 | JGI IMG/M metagenome (GOLD analysis project Ga0310884, IMG submission 203446) | Lab incubated soil microbial communities from West Virginia University Organic Research Farm, Morgantown, WV, United States - T60D1 | ecosystem: Environmental > Terrestrial > Soil >...
GCACGGAAACCGGTTCCGAAGTGATGAAACCCTTGGCCGCACCGGTCGTGGGCGGAATGGTCTCGAGCCTGCTTCATGTCCTAATTGTGACACCCGTGATCTTTTTCTGGTTGCAGGAGCGGCGATTGAAGGGAGGAGTCAAACAGTGAAGGACGTCGTGCAGGTCAAGTACAGCGCACTCATGAATCGAGTGACTGCTGTATTTCTTTTATTATCTTTCCTTGCGAGTGTGACAGCAGCACAAGCACCTGTTATTCAATCGCAAGAAACTGTGGCCAAACTGGAAATCCAGGAATCGCGTCCCTCACTTGCCGGGTTCCTTGACAGTGAGAAAGGGTGGGCTCCCGGTGACGCCGTGGAGTACGCGTTGACGCACAATGCAGAATTGCTTGCGGCGCGCCACGAAGTTGATGCCGCGCGAGCACTCGTTACACAGTCGAGCCTGCGAGCCAATCCGAAGCTCGACTTTGGCACTTCCAAAGAGCTTAACAGTAGGGACAACACGATTCTCGCAGAAGGCACTCTTCCGCTCGAACTTGGTGGGCGTCGCGCCGCTCGCATCAGCGTCGCTGAGCGGGAATCAGAGGTGCGACAGTCGATTGTGGAGGATCTCGAACGCCGTCTGGCGTTTGAGACGCGGAGAAAATTCGGTGAGGCACTGTCTGCGATTCTCAAGTTGGGCTTTGTTGAAGACATGCTGACCTCCACGCGACGAGCACACAGACTCGTAATCCAACGCGTTGAAGAAGGTCGATCAGCGCCGCTTGAAGAAAAAGTAGTTCTTGTCGAAGTTAATCGGTTACGCTCATTGCGCGAAACGAGTAAGGGCCGAGCCGAAGTGGCGGTGTTCGAACTGCGGAATCTAATAGGCATGAATCCGGAAAGGCAGCTACTACTTCGCGGAGATTTTACTGATATGGTTTCCGCACCGCTGCCGATTGCAGCCGCCACCAAGCGAGCCATTGCAAAGCGGCCCGACTTACTCGCAAGCCGAGCGGCGGAACGAGTCGCGGAGGCTCAAATCGAACAGGCGCGTGCCGAAGGGCGCCTCGATGCCGAGCTTAGAGCCGGATATCAGAGGACAAACATGTCGTTCCCTTTGAATGGAATAACTGATGTAGGAGTGATACGTCCTGTTCAGGAGGTCTTTAACTTTTTGACAATCGGCGTCAGAATCAACGTGCCAGTGCGGAACAAAAACCAAGGCGCGCTCGAGGCAGCAGTCGCTGGCGCTGAGGCAGCAAAGTCACGGCGCGAGTTCCTTGAGATCACCGTGCGGAGCCAGGTCGCAACGGCCTATGCTCGATATGAGAACGCCGCTCGAGCAATGGAGATTTACCGGGTGGGCGTACGCGAACAGGCAAATTTGAACCTGGAAGTTGTTCGTAAGATGTATGAACTGGGTGCCAAGACGTTGCTGGACTACCTCGCCGAGCAGCGACGCTTTGTTGACGTGGAGTTCGATTACATAGATGCCCGGCTGCAAACCTATCTGGCGCGTGTTGAAATTGAAGGCGCCACGTCGTCACCGGAGTTGATCCAAAAATGAGTGAAGTTGGATCATCAGTGGAGGAAAAAGAGAATCGAGTATTCGAGACGAGTGCTGAAGCCGGCGTAACAGTCGAGGAACACCAGCCTGAGTTGGTTGGAACACGTTCTTTAGCATCTCGACGACGTCGAATCCAATTGGTCGGCGCGATCGCAGTCCTCGTAGTCGTCGTGGCTACCGGTCTATTTTTGCTTAAGGGACAATTTCTCGGCTCACACCGAGCCGGCCAACCGGTACCTGCACCCAGAACAGTTGCGACCGACCAATCGACGGTTGCGGGTGGGGTCGGAATGGATGCTACTCATGATTCGATTACCCTCACCTCCGAAGCTCTTGCGAACGCCGCACTCAAAGTTGAAATAGTAAGCAGCCAGCCAGGAAGTGGAAACGGTTCAATAACGTCAACGGGAGTTGTTAAGGCAAACAGCTATCACGAATCACCGGCGATTTCACTCTTGACTGGCTTGGTACGCGAGGTCAATGTAGAACTCGGCCAACATGTGCAAAAGGACCAGCAGATCGCTTTGATCTTCAGTGATGAACTGGGCTCTGCTCAAACGCGTTACCTGGTAGCGGTGGCAATGCTCGATGAACATAACAAACATCATCAGCGCACCATCAACCTGGTAGAAGTTGGCGGCGCCAGTCGTGAGGAACTCGAGCAGGCGACGACAAAGCTTAGGTCGACCGAACTGGAGGTTGCTGCGCTTCGCCAGCGTTTGGTTCTTTTGGGACTCTCCTCAGAGCGAATAAACAGTTTAAGACCGTCGCTTCCGGCGAATTCGTCACTCGCCCTCGTCGCACCCATCTCGGGCACAGTGATTAGCCGCTCGATCAATCCGGGAGAGATTGTTCAGGCCAATACTGAGGTTTTGCGGGTAGCCGACTTATCTACAGTGTGGGTTGTTGCGCAGGTCTATGAAAAAGATCTCGCCAGCACACGCGTGGGAGGCGTTGCGAGAGTTACTTCGTCTGCGTACCCGGATCGAATCCTTACTGGGAAGATCTCGTATGTTGATCCCAGCCTCGATCCAGCTACCCGCACAGCCCAAGTCCGGATAGAAATGGCGAATCCGGGTCAGAGGTTAAAGATCGGAATGTACGTAGATGTAGCATTCGCTCTTACTCGTACAGCCGCGAATACAGTTCCAGTTGTTCCTGCGATTGCAGTGCAAAACATGAACAATCGACAGGTTGTCTTTCTCGCGACTGGTACTTCTGGAGTTTTTGAACTTCGCTACGTCACAGTTGGGACCGAAACTAACGGTCTTGTGACGGTGCTCGAGGGTTTGACTCCTGGTGAGCGAGTCGTAACAGAAGGTAGTTTTCTTCTTCGTGCTGAATGGCTCAAGCTTCACCCAGGTATTTAAAAGGAATAGCGTAGCATTCATCAGTTCATAAACTTTGCTCTGTTGAGGTCCTTCAAATATGGGAACCAAAATCTTAGGTGCGCTCCTGCTGACTCCATTCATCGCTCTTTCTGCAGCGGCTCAGGATCTTTTCTTGAAGCTTGATTCCTATTCTTTGGAGCCGAACTCCAGGGCCGTTGTAAGGGTGCTGGAAGGACGGTTTCAAGGAATCGAGGGCGCTGTTACTCTGCCTCAGTATGACGGTATTGGTCTTCACGGCCCTGCCTTTCGTGGGCCCGCGGTCGAGTCAATCTCACTGCTGACAAATAAGAAGACGACAACTATAGAGATCCAGACCCTGGGCGCTGGAACTTATCTTTTTGGAGTATCAACCGTGCCCAAATTGGTAGAGCAAAAAGCCGCTGCTTTTAACCAGTTACTAGTGCAGGACGGCAAAGCGGACATCCTGGCGCAACGCCGTACAAATAATGAATTGACCCAAGATGTGCATGTGCGTTTAACAAACAGTGTCCGGACGATCTTTCAGGTCGCAGACAAACTTTCTGATCACTACAATCGAAGACTTACCTTTCCAGCCGAACTCATACCGCAGCAAAATCCTTATTCATTGAGAGTGGGTCAGACAATCGCGTTTCTGTGTCTCGTGGACAATCGACCGATAGGCAACCAGTTCGTCACGGCGGGCTGGGAGTCTCGTGAAGGCAAGATTCAGACTCTCAGCGGCCGGACTGCCGCAGACGGGATTGTCCGTTTCAAGTTGGTGGCTGATGGAAAGTGGTACGTAGAAATGAATCATATGAAGGCCCTTACGAAGCTGAACTACGAGGTGAAGTCGGCGAGCTTGACGTTCGCGGTGCGAAAGTAGCAGCCGGATTGTCATTTCGTTTAAATGACTCAAGTCTCCCTCAGAGCAACGTTGGTTCTTTCGGAAAAGAGATTGACTCCACTGTTACCGTGTGATAGAAGGCCGTTAGATAGAAGGCCGTTATTCCGTTGGCTAGAAATTCCCCCATTCCACTCATACTGAGTTTGTCCATTTTTTCGTCACGCTCCTCGCGTTAGATTCCAAGACCGAGTCCCAGGACTCAAATTCACTCCCGACCTGATTCTCCGCAGCGAAGTGCGGGTAATTAGCTTCCAAATAGGTGTTGTCCGGCTGTGCCAGGAAGGAAGAAACCATGATTAGATGTCTAGCAGCGTTCGCGTTTGTCATTCTCACGATTGCTCTGCTCTGCTCGCCTGCAAAGGCTCAGATTGTTCCTATCACCGATGTGAATCCCGATCCTAATATCGTGGAGGCTTACCTGACCGCTGATGAGAAGGATGTAACGATCGGTGGCGCGACAGTGCACGCGATGGTTTACAAGGATTGCGCTCCAGCGGGCGTCTGTGCGCCCGGCGCCGGCACCATACCTGGTCCGCAGATAAAAGTGAAAGTGGGCGATCTGCTCATTATTCATTTCAAGAATGACCTCGCGTCCGACAGTGCCAGCATCCATTGGCATGGAATTGAGTTGGACAACGACAGCGACGGCACTGCTGTAACCCAGGACGCGGTTCTGCCAGGCCAGAGCTATGTCTACAGATTTAAGTTTTTCCGTCCAGGAGTTTTCTGGTACCACTCACACTTCCTGCCCGGGCAACCTACTTTTGCTGGAATGTATGGCCCGATCATTATTGCAAACAACATAGAGGCGAGTCTTCAAGGAACTACGTTGCCCTCGGCGGCGAACACGCATACGTTGGTTCTAAGCGACATCGAGTTCGATGGGACAGGAAAAGTTGGCAAACAGTTTATGGGTGTGACAAAGACCATTAATGAGTTGGTCGAGATTTGTCATAACGACGCATTTGGTCTGCCAGGCGGGAGTCGTGCCGCCTGCATGGCCCCTCCCAATTTGCCTGGCGATACGGTTCTGGTAAACGGAGTGAAACCGGATCCGGGCACAAATACACCAAAATTTATTGTTCCTTCAGGGCAAAGAATCAGGCTCCAGCTCGTCAATGCAGCAATAACCAGGCATTTTAGACTGAGCATGCTGAATAGCGGTGACAACAAGCTCTATCGGATCGGCGGCGAAGGTGGGTTGTTGGATAAGATTCAACTTGATGGGGGTACGAAAGGAACGTGGAACACCTTGTACAACGAGGGTGAAGTTACCATGGGCTCAGGAGAACGGTCCGATGTAATCGTTGTGCCATCCGGGCCAGAGGGCTCCATTGTGCAACTCGTGGGTAATGCGCTGCCGTCTCCCTTCCTGGCCAGCACGGGCCTTCCTGCCAACTATCCGCTGGTCTTTTTCCAGATTGCCGGCACTTCCACCGACACTTCACCGAATGCCGGTGATTCAATCCTCAACGGAACGGCAGAAGATATCGAAAACATAAAGGACGACCCGTTCGTGCCGCTCCAGGATCCAGCGCCCTTCGGGGGTAGTAGCAATGAAACGATTCGGATTACGAATGTCAGGCCGAATCCTCCTGGCCCCGATCTAATTATGCTTCCGTCGATTGATGGGTTCTCCTCAATGCTTGACACTAACGGTGGTAACGGCTCCCTTCCAGGAGTGATGCGTCCCCCAACGGCTCGCTACGCCCGAGTCGGAGACACGCTGGAGCTCGAGGTCAGGAATGAGACCATGGCAGTTCATCCCTTCCACCTGCACGGCTTCTCGATGCAGCCGGTGGCGATGAAAATGAATGACGGGACCTTGCTTTACACGTTTGACTACGACGAGTTTATTGACAGCCAGGACGTCTACGGAAATCAAACCTTCGTTTTCCGCGTACGTCTGGATGATCGGCAAAAGATCTGCGACACAGGTGGAGCTCCAGGCCCGGTCACAGGCCCCTGCGCTCCTGCGGCCTCTGGGGGTGCGATCGGTCGATGGTTATTCCATTGTCACATCTTCCACCATGCAGGCTTGGGAATGATGTCCGAGCTAGTCGCGCTTGAGGGAGATGCCGACGGTGACGGCGTTGTCAATTCGCTGGATAACTGCCCGAATACTCCCAACGCTGATCAGGCAGATGCGGACAGTGACGGAGTCGGCGATGTCTGCGACAACTGTCCTGCAACTGCCAATGCCAACCAGGCTGACTGGGATGGCGATGGAATAGGTGACGCCTGCGATCCACCAGAAAACAAGGATCAGTGCAAGAACGATCAGTGGATGAACTTCATCTTCCCGAGGGTATTCAAGAATCAAGGCGACTGCGTCGCCTCTGTGGTTCCGGTGGCGCAGAATCTTTTCTTGCCAAACAGAATACAGAGGCGAGATGTAGCGAGCTTTGTTGCTAAACCCAAATCTACAGGACGTCGGAAGGTACGTTCTGACTAACCTCGTGTTAGTCCACACCATTTAGCTGGAAGTGAATTACGGCTGCCAATGTTGGCAGCCGTAATTTATTGAACAATTGAAAAGCATCAAAACGAACATTTTTGAAACGGACAAGGAACGGCTGAACTGCTGTGGCGTTAGTAATCCTTCATGTTGCAGTTTCTGGTAATCACCAAGCGATATCAGTAGAATGTCGGCCCAGTCTTCAGTGTCAAATCCATGTAGTAACTGCGCCAGTACTTAGCGACAAACGATATATTGAACGAAACGCTATCCCCCAACACAAAACTTGGTCCATACACCATCCTTTCGAAGATCGGTGAAGGGGGCATGGGTGAAGTTTGGCGTGCGCGCGATTCGAAACTGGGGCGTGATGTCGCAATTAAAGTTTTGCCCGCTGCGTTTTCCGCCGACAAAGACCGGCTTGCTCGTTTCGAACAGGAAGCACAATCCGCCGGCGCGCTTAATCATCCCAATATTCTCGTAATCCACCACATCGGTACTCACGAAGGCGCTCCTTACATCGTTTCTGAGCTACTCGAAGGTGAGACTCTGCGCGAACGCATGGCCGGTAATCCCCTACCCCAGCGCAAAGCTATCGACTATGCGTTGCAGATCGCGCACGGTCTCGCGGCGGCGCACGAGAAGAAAATCGTTCATCGCGATCTAAAACCCGACAACTTGTTTGTCACTAAAGATGGGCGGGTGAAGATCCTGGACTTCGGAATAGCCAAACTTGTCGGAGCGGACGGCGATGGATTGCAAACCGACGTGCCCACACGAAGGGTCAACACCGATCCGGGCACTGTCATGGGCACAGTAGGCTACATGTCGCCTGAACAATTGCGAGGGCAGCAAGCAGACCATCGCTCGGACATCTTCTCCTTTGGCGCGATCCTGTACGAGATGTTGTCCGGGCGACGTGCATTCCGCGGCCAATCCACAGCCGACACGATTAGCGCGATCCTCCGAGAAGACCCCCCCGATCTTTCTGAAACTAACAAGACTGTTTCGCCGGCACTGGAACGCGTCGTTCATCACTGTCTGGAAAAGAATCCTGAAGAGCGATTTCATTCCGCAAGTGATCTCGGTTTCGCGATTGAGGCGTTATCGGGATCGGCCGGCACGACTACTACAGTCTTGTCTGCGCTGCCCTCCCGCAAAAAGAATTTCGCGACGCTGCTACCATGGGCCATCGCCGGCGCTACATTGATTGCGACGTCGGTTTTCGCTTGGCTGTATTTCCGCCAACCCCCAGTGGTCGAAAAGCCGATTAGCTTTTTTGTCTCAATGCCGAAGGACGCAATCGAAGCTTCCAGCCCGGTGCTTTCACCCGATGGTCGCACGTTGGTGTTTGTAGTCGCTGCCGAAGGCAAGCGATTGCTCTATATTCGACCGCTTGGCCAGCTTGAAGCGCAACCCATAGCCGGAACTGACGATGCTCAATTTCCCTTCTGGTCGCCTGATAGCCGCTACATCGGATTCTTCAGCAACAACAAACTCAAGAAGATCGAAGCGACGGGTGGCCCAGCTCAAACACTTTGTGATGCGCCATCAGGGGGGATCGGAGGAACCTGGAACTCAGACGGTGTGATTCTCTTTGCTCTAGACACTAAAGGAATCAATCGAGTTCCAGCAGCTGGTGGCACACCCGTACGCGTTCTTCCGCTGGACGAATCGCGTAAGGAACTTGAGCAGGCGTGGCCTGTTTTTTTGCCCGACGGCAATCACTTTCTTTATCAAAGCTGGAACGGTCGCTCTGATAGCAGCGCGATTTTTGTAACCACGCTGGATGGCCGCGACCGAAAGCTACTGCTAAATGCAGATTCAAACCCACTGTATGCCTCGACCGGTTATCTGCTGTTTGCGCGCAACGCCACTCTAACCGCGCAATCGTTTGATGTTCACAAGCTTGAGCTCACCGGAGAGCCTTTTCCTGTCGCCGAACAGATTGCCTACAACAATTCCAATAGCTATTCGAATGCATCAGTCTCTCTTGATGGAACCTTGGCCTATTTGACCGGCGGTGTGCCTAACCGGCAACTCATTTGGTTCGATCGCAGCGGTAAACAACTGGAATCAGTCGGCCCGCCGGGCGAACTCAACGACATAGTTCTTTCTCGTGACGGAAAGAGAATCGCGATCCAACGTTCGGTGGATGGAAAATTCAACATCTGGTTAATGGATCTCGCGCGCGGCGTCCCATCCCGGTTTACGTTTGAAGCGAAAACTGATGACAACCCCGTGTGGTCACCCGACGGAAACTCCATTGCCTTCAGCTCAACCGGTGTCGGTGAAGACACCCTTGTCAACATCTATCGGAAGCTTTCGAGTGGGGCGGGAAATTCTGAACAACTATTAAAGTCTGACCTCAGTAAAGAACCGACCGACTGGTCGAGTGATGGACGATTCATTCTGTTCAATCAGTTCGGACGACAGACTGGGAGTGATGTGTGCGTCCTGCCCCTCTTCGGTGATGGCAAACCGTATCCTCTACTTAATAGTGAATTCGAGGAGACAGGCGCCTTCTTCTCCCCCGATGGTCACTGGTTCGCCTACACTTCAAATGAAACAGGACGCTTTGAGGTTTATATCCAGACGTTTCCTCAAACCGGCGGCAAATGGCTTGTTTCGAACGGGGGCGGAGGGCAGCCTCATTGGCGCGGCGATGGTAAGGAACTGTTTTATGTCGCGCCTGATAAGACATTGATGTCGGTGGAAATAAAAACCGGATCTACTGTCGAGATGAGTGCACCGAAACCGTTGTTCATTACGAAGGTTCGCAACTACGGCGCGCCGAATCGTTATGTAGTAGCCCCTGATGGCCAACGCTTTTTGGTAAATGCTCCAGCCGGGGACGGTGCTGTTGCTCCGATTACAGTCGTCGTTAATTGGACCAGCGGTCTTAAGAAGTGATGAGGTAGTGAGCAAGCCGGGCGTCTCGTCCCAACGAAACGATTTCAAAGACCATCATGCGGAAATCGATCTTATCAGCACCCATTTGCTTCACCTCCATTCTCTTTTTGTGCGCAATCGTCGCAGCACAAAACACCAAATCAACAGCGAAACCAGATTTCAGTGGCACATGGCTGCTCGATACCACGAAGAGCACCACGGGCGGGCTTACCATGCGACCGGATCTTCCAATGACGATTTCGCATCAGGGTCCGGAGTTTAAAATGGTGATTGCCTCAGAATCGAATGGTCAGATCACAAAGCACGAATTTACCTATTTCACGGATGAACGTGGCGAAACGAACGAGGCCACGTCTGTGATCACGACCAATCCTTCGGCCGTGAGACCCGAAGATCTAAAGAATAAGGTGACTGAGTCCAAAACCAAGTGGAGCGGCGACAAAATCGTCACGCGATCGCGATTTCGCATGAATGTTCCCGGAGCCTCTGTTCTGGAATTCGAGCAAGTAGATGAATGGAAGCTATCGAGCGACGGCAAAGTTTTGACTCAAACAAGCCGAGTTAATCTGCAGAATAGTAACCAGCCCTTCATCCCCTCTAACGCGCCAGACAAAAAGAGGGTCTTCAATCGACAATAGTTAGAGGTTACTAGTACCTCAATAGACCTTCGCAGTCGATGGTCTGGCTGGCGGTGACAGGTGGACCACCTTCTCAGTGATCGACTCAACCTTCTTCCGCGTGTAAAAAACTGGGAAGTACTTTCCAGCGGACCACAGCTCATACAAATCCCGGTAATGTGGATCGTTGACGTCGCCTGACTGTCCAGGGTTGTTGAGTCCCAGCGCAGTGTCCCAATCCTCTGTATCAATGATGATCTTGAACGAGCCACCCGACGTTTGATTGTCGCCGCCGGCGGTAGCGGTGACCGTGTAGCTATCACCACCACGTGGTCTATCACCGACGTTGAACTTCGCTTGGAGTTCGGGTTTCAACGCCGACTCCAGCGGATGCCTGATCAGAGCATGATGATAAGCGCCGAGTTTCCACTTCTCCATGTCAGCACCGAAGCGACGATTGAGTTCCGCAACTGCTTCAGTGAGACTTTTGGTTAGCAAGTTGTTTCTTCCGGCGATTGGATCGGGACCAAACCTCCCATCGGGTGCATACAACCAATCGATTATCCGCTTTAAGTTCAAGTTCCCAATAAACGCTTGCGCATCTCTCGGCACTAGCAACTCACGCATATTCGTCTGAATGCGCCGCTGCCACATTTCATAGATGCCGGCGGGTACGGAGTCCTTATCCAAAATGTAATTCCACCCCAACAACCTGTTGCGAGCACTTGCCGTTGCCTGATCATTGAAACTGAGATTCTGCAACAGCGGCACCAGGCTGCGAGCCGGAAGGGAAAGATCGTCGTTCTGAAGCCTCACCATTTCAGCCACGGTAAACAGCTGGCCGGACG
>Ga0310884_10000472_pt1 | contig 10639 bp, 6 predicted proteins | sample T60D1metaG_FD_203446 | JGI IMG/M metagenome (GOLD analysis project Ga0310884, IMG submission 203446) | Lab incubated soil microbial communities from West Virginia University Organic Research Farm, Morgantown, WV, United States - T60D1 | ecosystem: Environmental > Terrestrial > Soil >...
CGTGCGTGCGGCGCAGTATCTCGTCCTTGGTGCCAAGGCGCGAGCGTTGACGAGCGGCCGCTATCACGTGAGCTTCGACGACATCCGGGCCATGGCGCACCCGGTCCTCCGGCATCGCGTGTTGACGAATTTCCATGCGCAGTCGGAAGGGATCACCACCGACACCTTGATCGATCGATTGCTTGATGCCGTGGCGGTGCCACGATCTGGGATGTGAAAACGGACAAGAGAAAAGGGAAAAGGATTTGTTGACCACCTCGTCCGTCCCCGGCGCGCGATTCGTTGATCCCGTTGTGCTGTCGCGCATCGGGAATCTCGAGCTCGTGGCGCGGCATGTCGTGGATGGCTTCATCAATGGCATGCACCGTTCGCCGTACTTTGGCGCGTCGGTCGACTTCGCCGAGCATCGCGGCTACGTCGCCGGGGACGACATCCGTCGCGTCGACTGGCGACTCTACGCGCGGACGGATCGGTTCTACATCAAGGAGTACGAGGCCGACACCAACGCGAACTTCTCGGTGTTGCTCGATGTGTCGAAGTCGATGGGGTTTGGCAGTCGCGGCCTTAGCAAACTCGAATACGCCAAGATGCTCGCCGGTTGCCTGACCTATCTCGTGCACAAGCAGCGGGACCGCGTCGGCTTGATCGCGTTCGATTCCGACATTGTCGCCCACGTGCCACCGTCGGCGAAGCACATGGACGTCGTGCTGCACACCCTCGATCGCCTGGCCCCGTCAGGACCCGGCAGCCTGCGCGCACCCCTGCACAAGATGGCCGAGCATTTCGGGCGCCGCGGTCTGCTCGTGCTGGTGTCGGATCTGTACGAAGAGCCGGACGCCGTCCTCGAGGCCATCGGCCCCCTGCGGTTTCGCGGCAACGACCTCATCGTGTTTCACCTGCTCGATCAGGCGGAACTCGACTTCACGTTCGATACGCCGGCGGCGTTCGAGGACCTCGAAAGCGGCGTCCAGATTCCGGTTGTGCCCGACAAGCTCGCAGAGCAGTATCGGTCGCTGGTCCGCGCGCACATCGATGGTCTCCAGGAACGTTTTTCCGCCAACCGGATCGACTACAGCGTGGTGAACACGTCGTCGCCACTTGATCACGCGTTGTTCTCCTATCTCACAACGCGCGAACGGTTGACGAGAGTGCGGTAATGTCCTTTTTAACCCCGTTGTTCCTGGTCGCCCTGGCCGGCCTGGCCGTGCCGGTGATCATTCATTTGATCCAGCGGGAACGGAAGAACGTCGTCCAGTTTCCGTCGCTGATGTTCCTTCAGCGGATTCCGTATCAGTCCGTTCAGCGGCGGCGCATACGCAATTGGCCGCTGCTGCTGTTGCGGCTGGCGGCGCTGGCGCTCATCGTTGCCGCGTTTGCGCGCCCGTTCTTCCGCCGTCAAGCGCTGGCCGCAGCCGGCAGCGGGGGCGCGCGCGAAGTCGTCATCCTGATCGACAACTCGTACAGCATGGCCTACGGTGATCGCTGGAGCCGGGCGACGCAGGAGGCACGCACCGCGATCGGCCAGATCGGACCGTCGGATCGCGCGTCGATTGTCTTCTTCTCGTCGGCCGCGGAAGTTGCGCTCAAGTCCACTCCCGATCGGAGCCGGTTGACTGCCGCCGTCGGCACCGGCAAGCCCGGCGCGGGGGCCACGCGATATGGTCCGGCGCTGAAGCTGGCCGGCAGCATGGCGAGCGAGTCGACGCTGCCGCGACGTGAAGTGATCATGATCTCCGATTTCCAGCGGACTGGCTGGCAGGGGGCGGAAGGAGTTCGACTCCCGGACGGTGTGACGTTGAGGCCGCGCCCGATCAGCGACAGCAATATCTCGAATCTGAGCATCACGCCGGTGTCGCTGCAACGATCGACCTTCTCGGAGCAGGATCGGGTGACCGTCACCGGCGGCGTCACCAATCATTCGTCGTCGCCGGCGTCGAACGTCGAGGTGTCGCTCGAGATCGACGGCCGCGCCGTGCAGACTGAACGGGTGTCTGTCGAGCCGAACAGCTCTGCCTCAGTGACCTTTGCGCCGTTCACGCCGGCAAAGACCAACACGCGGGGCACGGTTCGAATCGCCACCGACAAACTCCCGCTCGACAACTCGTTCAATTTTGTCGTCTCGCCGAAGGAGCCCGTGCGGATCATCATTGCCGAGCGTCCCGGGGCACTGCGCGATACCAGTCTGTATCTGTCGCGGGCGCTGGCGCTCGGTGAAGCGCCTCCCTTCGACATCACGACCAGGTCGGTCGACTCGCTGTCGACCGAAGATCTGCAGCGCGCATCGGTCGTCATTCTCAACGATGCGCCGGTGGCGCAACTGACGGCCGAGCGGCTGGGCGCATTTGTCGCGCGCGGCGGTGGCCTGCTCGTGGCCATGGGCAGTCGTGCGACGTGGCCCTCCGGCGCCGGATCGACCGACATTCTCGGTGCAACTCTCGGCCAACCGATCGATCGCAGCACCGGACAAGCGGCGCGACTCGGTGCCCTCGAGTACGGCGATCCGATCTTCGAGGCGTTTCGCGCGCCCCGCAGCGGCGACTTCTCGGGGGCGCGGTTTTACTCGTATCGCTCGGTCCAGCCGGTCAAGGATGGACAGGTGCTCGCGCGATTCGACGACGGCGCACCTGCGCTGGTGGCGAGACGGGTTGGGAATGGCCGAGTGCTGTTGTGGACGTCGTCGCTCGATCTGCAGGGGAATGATCTGCCGCTGAAAGCCGTATTCCTTCCGTTCGTTCACCGGATGGTCACGACACTGGCGTCCTATACCGAGCGGCCATCATGGTTGAAAGTCGGCGATGTGCTCGAAGCGGGACGAGCGGCGCCGGTTCCTGGAGCCTCGCGCCAGGTGCAGCCGCGCGTCGTGCTGACGCCATCGGGCGAACGCGTGACGCTCGATGGAGAAGGACCCGATGTGCTCGAGCTCACCGAGCAGGGGTTCTATGAAGTCCGCGCTCAGGGACGCGACGCGGCGCCGCCGATGACGGTGGCGAGCAACGTGGATTTGTCCGAATCCGACCTGACGCCGATGGATCCTCAGGAAGTCGTCGCCGGTGTGTTGGGACGGGCCGGGGGAGCCGTACCGGCCGGGACGAATGTCTCCACGACCGACCAGGAACAGGAGAAGAACCAGCGCGTGTGGTGGTATCTCCTGTTTGTGGGGATCGTGATTCTCGGGCTTGAAACTCTGGTGGGAAACCGGATTTCGCGTTCGGGACCGGTGCAGGTGTGAATCCCTGAAACGCCACGAATTTGTCGTAATTGTCGAGCGGGGTGTGGCGGAGGGCGGTGTTAAGCTGACGAGTAGGCGCGCCACGGGCGCGTGGGGGGTCCGCGGCGGCGAAGCCCCCCGGATCTATCAGGAGAACCGCGCTTATGACTGACGAGTATCGGCGCACAGATTCGGCCTCGGAACTGGTCGACATCATTCATCAGGTGCGACGGCGGTGGCGCATGAAACTGGCGCTGCGCGGCGCGCTCGCGGTCGTCGGGCTCGGCGTGGCGGTGTTGCTGGCCTCGGCCTACGGATTGGAATCGTGGCGATTCACGCCCGGCGCGATCATTACCTTCCGTGTCGTGCTCGGCCTCGCCTTCGTCGGCCTGATTGGATACTTCTTCGTTCGGCCGCTGATGCGGCAAGCCACCGACGAACAGGTTGCTCTCTATCTCGAGGAGCATGAGCCGTCGCTGCAGGCGGCGATCATCAGCGCCGTCGAAGCCGAACACGGCGGAACCGGTTCACCATTCTCTGCGACGCTCGTGCGTCGCCTCGTCGAGTCCGCGGTCGAGAAGGCACGCGACGTCGACGGCGGTCGACGGGTCGAACTGGTGCCGATGCGCCGCTATGGCACGACCCTGGCGGTGATCAGCCTTGCAACGATCGCGTTGTTCCTCCTCGGTCCCGCATATCTGCGACATGCGCTGTCGGCGCTTCTGATCATCTCGCGCGATGTCGAAGCGGCCGCGCCGTACAGCATCGAAGTCACTCCCGGAAACGCGACGGTGGCGCGCGGTGCCGATCAAGCGATCGCCGCGAAGCTATCCGGGTTCGACTCGGAGCAGGCGTCGCTCATGATGCGCAAATCGCCGGACGCGCCCTACGAGCGGGTGCCGCTGTTGCGCAACGAGAACGGCTCGTACGAAGGAATGCTGTTCGATCTCGCAGCGCCGGTCGAGTATTTCGTTGAAGCCAACGGCGTCAATTCCAAGCACTACAACCTGAAAGTCGTCGACCTGCCGTATGTGCAGCGCCTCGAACTCGAGTATCACTTCCCGGCATATACCGGACTGGCGCCGCAGAAGGTGGAGGACGGTGGCGACATCGCCGTTCTGAAAGGCACTGAAGTTCACGTCCGCGCGGTGCCGACGATGACCGCGCCCGGCGGGCAGGTCGTTCTTGGCGACAAGAACAAGTCTGGTCTCTCACCCGATCCGGCCGGTGGATCACCGGCGCCGCTGCTCGGCGCGTTCAAGGTTGAAGCCGACGGGTTCTATCACATCGAGCTCGATGCGGCGTCCGGCGAGCGCCTGACCGCGTCGCCGCAATACACGATCGATGCGCTCGACGATCAACCGCCGACCGTGTCGATCTCGAAACCCGGGCGCGACACGACGGCGTCGCCGATCGAGGAAGTCTTTGTCGAAGCCCGCGCCGAGGACGACTTCGGCGTGCGCGGCCTGGATCTCGTGTACTCGGTCAACGGCGAGACGGAGAAGACGATCCGTTTGTTCGATGGCAAGAAGCGCATGACCGAAGTGTCCGGCGGTCACACGTTCTACCTCGAAGAGCTCAACGTGAAGCCGGGCGATTTCGTGTCGTACTACGCGAAGGCGGCCGACAACGATTCGGTTCAGGGTCCCAAACCCGCGATGAGCGACATGTACTTTGTGCGCGTGCGCCCGCTGAGCAAGGAATTCCGTCGCGCACCCTCTGATGCAGGAGGCGGCGGCGGAGGCGGCGGCGGAGGCGGCCAGGTTGGCGCGCTTTCCGAGCAGCAGCGTCAGATCATTGCTGCGACATTCAACGTGCAGCGCGATCGCAAGAAGATGACCGCCGATAAGCTGCGCGAGAACAGCACCGTCATCGCGTTGTCGCAGTCGCGGCTGCGCGATCAGGTCGAAGGACTGTTGACCCGCATGAACAGCCGGTTGGTCGAACAGGATCCGGCGTTCAAGAAGGTCGCGGATCTGCTGCCGCTGGCGGTCACGGAAATGAAGAACGCCGAGGGGAAGCTCCATGCCGTCAGCCCCGACGGCGCATTGCCTCCCGAGCAGAAGGCGCTTCAGTTCCTGCAGAAGGCCGAGGAAGAGTACGAGACGCAGGTGCAAATCCAGCGTCAGCAGGGCGGCGGTGGCGGCGGTGGTGGTGGACAGATGGCGCAGGATCTTGCCGACTTGTTCGAGATGGAGCTCGACAAGATGGCGAACCAGTACGAAACGCGCCAGCAGGCCTCGCAGCAGCAGTCGGATCAGAAACTCGACGAGCTGATGGAAAAGCTGAAGGACCTGGCGCGCCGGCAGGAACAGGAAGCGGAGCGTCAGCGGCGCCGCCAGGCGCTCGGCCAGCAGGCGTCGGGCAACGGTGCAGGACAGTCGCAGCGTGAACTGGCCGATCAGGCGGAAGAGGCCGCGCGCCGGCTCGAGCAGTTGTCGCGCGAAGAGAATCGTCCCGATCTCGCCCAGGCGGCGCGCCAACTGCGCGACGCGGCCGATGCGATGCGCCGGGCCGCAGCCAACGGTCAACAGGCGTCGGCCGCGCAGGCGGCGTCGGCGCTCGAGCGGCTGCAGGAAGCGCAGAAGCGGCTGCAGCAGTCACAATCCGGTCGCGCGGATCGCGACGTCAAGAATGCGCTCCAGCAGGCTGAGGATCTCGCGCGCGAACAGCGTGGCATCGCCGACGACGTCAAAGGTCTCGAGTCGGCTGGCGATCGTCGGCAGGAGAAGGCGCAGCAGTTGATTGAGCGCAAGAATGCGCTCGAGCAGAAGGTCGGCGAACTCGAGCAGCAACTCGATCGCACCGCGGGTGACATCCGCAATCAGGAAAAGGACGCGTCTCGCAAGCTGAGCGAAGCCGCCAACGGGATTCGCGACAACAAGGTGCGCGACAAGATCAGGTATTCGGGCAGGATGTTGCAGCAGGGTGCGGATCGGTCCTACCAGGACCCGATGGAAAACTCGATCAGTTCGAACCTTGACGCCGTGAAGAACACGCTGTCGCAGGCCGCTTCGGCGCTTGGACGTCCGTCGCAGGCCGACGCCATGAACCAGGCTCTCGACAAGGCGCGACAGCTCGCGCGCGGCGTGGACTCGCTCGATCAGCGGATGCGTGAACGTCAGCAGCAGGGACAGCAGGGCCGCCAGGGGCAGCAGAATCAGAACGGTCAGCAAGCACAGAACGGCCAGCGCGGACAGGAAGGTCAGTCCGGGCAACAGGGTCAGCAAGGGCAGCAGGGACAGTCTGGCCAGCAGGGGCAACAAGGACAGTCGGGCCAGCAGGGCCAACAGGGCCAGAGCGGCCAACAGGGTCAGAGTGGCCAGCAGGGTCAGGGCGGTCAACAGGGCCAACAGGGCCAACAGGGAAATGGTGGCAACGGCGACCGCACGCAGGCCGGCGCGGGCGGGAATGGCGACACGTTCGGCGGACGTTTCACCGACAACGGCGGTTATGGCGATCGCCGCGGTCAATGGCTGGGCGGGCAGGTCGATCCGGGCGACATCCGTCAATGGCGCGGTGAAGTCCGTCAGTTCGCCAACGACGCACAGCAGCTTCGCCGAATGCTTCAGGGGCAGGGTATCGATCCGCGCGCGCTCGACGATGTCCTTCGCAATCTGCGCGCGCTCGACGACGACCGCGTGTATAAGGACGCCGCCGAACTGGCGCGGCTGCAGGGCGCAGTGGCCGAAGGGATGAAGCGCTTCGAATTCAACCTCCGTCGTCAGGCGGAGATGAAGGGGAGTGAAGTGTTCCTGTCGGGCGCCGATGATGTGCCCGAGGAATACCGGAAGCTCGTCGAGCAGTACTACAAGTCGCTCTCGAAGGGACCGGAGAAATCCAGCGATACTCCGAAGAACGACGCTCCGAAGAAAGACGACAAGTAATGACCGGGCGGCGCTTTCCGCTGATAGTGATGACGCTGATCATCGCGGGGAGCGCCGTACTCAGCGCCCAGAATTTCATGCGCCGGAGCCGCGCGCCGTTGCGCGAGCCCACGGCGGAAAGTTTTGACGGCGGGTTCACGTTTTGCCGCGGCATGTACACGGCCGTCCGCCGAAACCCGAGCGGCGCCGGGTGGACGACCGATTACCCCGACGCCGACATCAACTTTTCGATACGCCTTTCTGAACTCACAAAAACACGCGTCAGCAAGCGACCGGATGGCGAACCGAATCATCTGACGGTCCGGCTCACCGACGACAACCTATTCAATTGTCCTTACCTCCACATGGAGGACATGGGCGCCGCCGAGTTTACGGAGGAGGAAGTCGCCCGCCTTCGCGATTACTTGATGAAGGGCGGCTTTCTCTGGGTCGACGATTTTTGGGGACATGCGGAATGGAATTACTGGGTCGAGCAGATTTCGCGTGTCCTGCCGCCGAAGGATTACCCGATCTTCGATCTGAAGCCCGATCATCCGCTCTTTCAAACCCAGTATCCGGTCAAGGGTGTGCCGCAGATCCCTTCGATTCGCGTGTGGCGTCCTGGCGGCAGTACGTCCGAGTATGGCGAAGACAGCATCGAGGTCCACGGTCGCGGAATCAACGACAAGGCGGGGCGGCTGATGGTCTTCATGACGCACAACACCGATATCGACGACGCGTGGGAGCGTGAGGGAGAGGATCCGAGGTATTTTCTCGAGTTCGGCCCAAACGGTTATGCGCTCGGGATTAACGTCATCTTGTATGCGTTAAGCCACTAGGCGGGAATGAAGCGTCTCGTCCTTGCCAGCGTCCTCGCGGTCCTCACGGCGGCCATCGTCGCCGCGCAGGGCTTCGACCAGGGCTGGGGACAAGGGTGGGGACGCCTGCGATACGCGCCGCCACGTTTTCCAACCAAAGACAGCTTCGACGGTTCGTTCAACTTCTGCCGCGGCATGTACGAATCGGATCGGCGCGAAGCGGGCGGCATGGGCTGGTGGACGGACTATCCCGACGCGGATATCAACTTCTCGATCCGTCTCTCGGAACTGACGAAAACACGTGTCAGCAAACAGTCTGACGGCGAGCCCAACTACCTTGTCGTGCGATTGACCGACGAGGCGTTGTTCAACTGCCCGTGGATCGAGATGGAGGATGTCGGCGTGATGCGGTTGAGCGACGCCGAAGTCAAACGGCTGCGCGAATACCTGCTGAAGGGCGGCTTCCTCTACGTCGACGACTTCTGGGGCGAGCAGGCATGGGAGCAATGGGCGGAGGAGATCGGCCGCGTCCTCGATCCGAAAAAATACCCGATCGTGGACCTGTCGCCGTCACATCCGTTGTTCCGTACGATGTTCGAGATCGCCAAGCTGCCGCAAATCCCGTCGATCAATCACTGGATGCGGAGCGGCGGCGGAACGTCGGAACGCGGTGAGGACAGCGCGATCCCTGACATCCGCGGCATTTCCGACGAGCATGGCCGCCTCATGGTTCTCATGACGCACGACACCGACATTTCCGACGCCTGGGAACGTGAAGGGGAGGATCCGCGCTACTTCTACCTGTTCTCGCCTGATGGCTACGCGGTCGGTATCAACGTCGTCATTTACGCGCTGACGCACTGACGGCGCAGTCTAAAGAGTGCGCCCTGCATCACCGGGTAATCGACAATCGCCCCGCCGCGGTGTTCGTACAAAAGTAGACAGCGCCGTCCGGTCCGGCGACCAGAACCTGTATTGGTCCGACCTGGTTCTCGAGAAGCTGTTCTGAATCGACGACTTTGATCGGATTGTCGTCGGCAAAGCGAAGACGCAAGATGAATCCCTGCGCCGACGCGACGAATGCGTTGTTTCGAAACTGCGGGATTGCGTCGGCCGTGTAGAAGGCGATCGAGCGGGATCCGAGAGGCAATTCAGTGCGCGCGCGAGCGATGGCGCGGACCGGCGGTTCAGACATCGATACACCACTGAGGTGGCCTGCCGTCGAATCGTCGTCGACAATCCAGAGGAGCGGCATGCGCGGATCCCAGGTCAGGCCCTGGGCGCTGCCGACACCGCCGGCGAGCGCCGGTGACGAGCCCGGCTGGTCGCGCGGCGTCGTCCCATCAGGGTTCAGCCGAAGAACCTTGCCGGCGGAATCTTCGCTCCCGAGCACGATGTAAAGTTTGGCGTCAGGGCCGAAGCGCATCACCGCGGACATGTCGCCACCGCTGTCGAGCACTGATTGAAACAACACCGCTCGCTGACCGAGCACTCCGCGCAGCTCACGATATCGCGCCAGGAAGACGACCGGCCCGTCTCGTGAATCAATCGTCTGCAGCGCGAACACGAAACGAGTCCGTTGAAAATCAGGATCGAAAGCAATCGACAGCACGCGCTGCGAGGTGTCTTCGGCGGGCAGAGAGAGCGCCGCAGCGTCTTGCAGGACGCCGTTAGAGAGGACACGGACCTGTCCCCGCTCAGCGATGAAGAGCCGCCCGTCAGGCGCGAATGCGGCGTCGGCTGGACGATCCAGTCCCTCCGCAACCCGATCGACGTGAAGCCGGACGCCGTCCCGAGTCGGTTCGGGCTGCAGCCGCTGCCACTCGTCCGCCGGCGCGCTGTCGGCCAGGAGCGCGGCAGACACAACCACGTGGAGCGGACCGGATCGATCGCCTTCGTTGACCGCATCCTCGGAACCACTGAACGCGGCGATCTGCAACGTATGCGGGCCGCTGGTCATCGCCGGCAGTTGTCCACTACACGGGAAGCCGGACGCGCCAAGTGTCGAGGAGCACGAAACACCGGTCATCTCGTTGCGTACGTTGTCGACGTAAATGGCGAATCGCAGAGTACCGATGATGTCGGCGTCGGATGCCGGCTGATCCCACCCGATCCGCTCGCGGCCTGTGATTGAGGCGGTGCCGCCACCCGAACCGGTCGAAGGCGTCGACGGCTTGCTCGAACCGCATGCGGCCACAAAAAGCGTGATCAAGATCCAGAAACGGCCCATTCCCCCCATGATAGTTCGCTTTGGCGCGCCTCGAATGATCGGCCCGATTCCTGCAACAATAGGCCTGTTATGCGCCCGATAAGACTGTCGATTTTTGCGGTTATTGTCTGTGCTGCCGTCGTCTCCGGGCACCGGGTGGCTGCACAGTCGCTCCTGACGGGCCGGGTCTACGCGTCCGGGTTCTCGTCGCCGGTCGCGTTTATCCAGGATTCCACGAACAATTCGCGTCAATTCGTCGTGCAGCAGGGCGGCCGCGTTCGTGTCGTCGAGAACGGTTCTGTTTTGGCGACGGATTTTCTAAACCTGACGGGCTCAATTGCCTCTGGCGGCGAACGCGGACTGCTGGGCATGGCGCTTTCGCCGGACTATGCGACGAGCCGCAGGTTCTACATCAACTTTACCGACCTCGCAGGAAACACCGTCATCGCCCGCTTCCTGCGTTCGACAGCGAATCCCGCCGTCGCCGATGCTGCGTCGCGATTCGATCTCCAGTGGCCGTCTGGACTGAAATACATTT
>Ga0310884_10000476_pt1 | contig 10621 bp, 9 predicted proteins | sample T60D1metaG_FD_203446 | JGI IMG/M metagenome (GOLD analysis project Ga0310884, IMG submission 203446) | Lab incubated soil microbial communities from West Virginia University Organic Research Farm, Morgantown, WV, United States - T60D1 | ecosystem: Environmental > Terrestrial > Soil >...
GGCACGGACGGCTCGAGAACGCCGATGATGGTGGCGGTGCGCGGGCCGAGACGGATCGCCCGGCCGACGACCGCCGGATCGTTGTTGAGTGACGTCCAGAATCGGTACGTCAATACCGCGACCCCTACCGCTTCCGGTCCGTCGTCTTGCGCGCTTATGAGACGGCCGAGCACAGGACGAAGGCCCATCACGTCGAAGAACGATCCGCCTACGACCCCTGCCTTCACGATCCGTGGTTCGGCACCCAATCCGATCAAGGTGAAGTCGACGGTGGAAAAATCACCGAAGGTGCTGATCGTCCTGACACGTGACTTCAGATCGTTGACCTCGGGTACCGAGAACGTCATGTTCTCAGCACCGATGCCGGGACCGCTCTGACGGATGTAGATCAACCGATCTTCATCGCGATTGACCAATGGTCTGAGCAGGACTCCGCGAACGACGCTGAAGATGGCAGCGTTGGCGCCAATGCCGAGCGCGAGAGTAATCACGACAGTCGCAGCGAGACCTTTGGTCCGTAGAAGAGAGCGCAGGCCGATCCGCATCTCCCGCCCCAGTGCGGCGCAGCTATCGATCCACCGGCTGTGCCAGACCCGGCGCATCGACTCGCGTGCGGCGGGAATGTCGCCGAACTCCTGCAACGCGGCACGACGAGCCTCGGCGGGATCCTCGCCGCGCTCGATCCGCTCTTTGATGCTGAGCGCGAGGTGTCCCCGGATTTCGTCGTCGAGCTCGCGCTCGTCAGGTCGCACTTTATTCCCTGTCTGCCGGTGCGGCATTCATGATGCGGCCGATGGCATGAACGAGCTGCGACCAGCGATCCTGCTCGCGCAACAGCTGCGCCTTCCCAGCTGCAGTCAACTGGTAGTACTTCGCGCGCTGATTCGCCTCGCTGACACCCCATTCCGCTTTCAGCCAGCCGCGCTTTACCAGCCGGTGCAGCGCCGGATAGAGCGACCCGGTCTCGACTTTGAGCAGGTCGTCGGATTGCGCACGGATCGCCTGGCCGATCCCATGGCCGTGCTGTCGTCCCCAGACCAGGGTTCGCAGAATGAGCATGTCGAGGGTGCCCTGGAGAAGCTCGAGGCGCTGATCGTCGGGCGGCTTGGTCATGACGTAGACAGTCTACGGCCTTAGACGTAGAGTGTCTACGACTTGTTCCAGCGCGGCGTCACCCTGTAGTAGGCTCGAAAGCTATGCCTTCATCGAGATTTCTGTTTCGGCTCTTGCCGATTGCCTTAATCGCGATCTGTCTCGCCGTGGCGTGCCGATCCAAATCCCCGTCGACGCCGGCCGAACCCACCGTAACCGCGGATACCTGGGCGGTCGTGGATGGCCAGCAAATCACGCGCGAGGATGTAGACAGAGCGTATCGGCGAACACAGGACGATGCGCAACCGCTGTCTGACGAGGAGGCGCTGGCCGCCAAACTGACCCTGCTCAACGACCTGATCGTCCAGCAGATCCTCCTCGGCAAAGCCGCCGCGCTCAAGCTCGAGATCCCGCAGAGCGAACTCGATACCGCTTACGGGAACGCAAAGAAGAACCTGACTGACGACGCATTCCAGCAGGAATTGACCAGGCGCAAGCTGACCGCCGCGGACATGCGCGAAGGCTTGCGCCGCGAGCTGCTGACACAGAAAGTTCTCGAGCAGGAAGTGGGAGCCAAGATTACGGTGAGCGATAAGGAGGTCACCGATTTCTTCACCGCCAATCGCGCACAGTTCAACGTCGCCGAAGAGTCGTATCGTATTGCGCAGATCGTCGTCACACCCGTCCGCGATGCGCAGATCGGAAACGGCACCGGCGACGATGCGACGACGCCGCAGGCGGCGGTCACGAAAGTTCGCATGCTGATGGAGCGGCTCAAAGCTGGTGCGTCGTTCCGCGATCTCGCCGCCGGCTATTCAGAGGACCCGGAGTCGGCGCCCCGCGGCGGCGACATGGGGCTGGTACCACTCTCGAAGTTGAAACAGGTGCAGCCGGCTCTGCGCGACGCGGTGTTGAACAAGAATCCCGGTGCGGTCAACGTCGTGAACACCGGCGGTGCTTACACGATCGTTCTCGTCGTCGGACACGAGGCGGCGGGTCAGCGCGACCTCACGACACCGGGCGTGCGCGACCAAATCACTCAGGGATTGCGTGCGCGCAAAGAGCAACTGCTTCGCTCCGCGTATCTGACAGCTATTCGCACCGATGCCAAGGTGGTGAACTACCTGGCGCGCCGCGTTGTCGACGCAAAGGGGCAGGTGACACAGGCCCAGCAGCCGCCATCACTGCTCAAATAGCTTCGCCCGGTTACGATCCGGCCTTCGCTGACTGGAACGACGCGGCTACATGCGCGAACATCGGCCGGTATTTCTCGACCGACGCCGTCGGCGCGATGCAGATCAGCCGGTACATCACCAGACCAATCGGAATCGAGTACTGCGCGACGTGATCATCGGTGCCAGAGATGCCGGGGCGATCGTACTGAACGAGAATCAGCGGCCCGGCCTGCCCATTCTTGACTGAGACGTTGAATTGCTTTCCGCTCAATTCACGGGTCTGCACCTCCTTCAGCTCTCTCTCGCCGAACGCGGTAATCAGCGATGGCTCCAGTGGCGCCTGCAAGCGCATGTATTCGAGCGTGATGAGCCCGCCGGTTTCCCACTTTTTCGTGTCCTCGACAATCGAGAAGATGGTGCCGGTGTGACCGGGCGCCATGTGCCAGTTCTTCGGCAGCGCAATCTGAAATACACCGGTGAAAACCTTCGGTGCGTCGATATTCTTGGGGTTGGTCTGCAAACCGTACCAAGGATCGGACGGCCCTTGCGCGACCGGATTGGCGATTACGATGAGCGAGGCAATTGCCAAGAAAGCAAATCGAGCAGCTGTGCGATTCATGATTGGCTCCGGGAAGCGCTATTTCCCTAACTGCTGCAGCGCCGCTCTGGCTTTCGCGTAGCACGGCTCGGTCGGCGGCAACAATCGCACCGCCTCTTGCAACGCCGGGATTGCGGCTGGATTGTTTCCCAGCGAGAAGTCCAACAGGCCCTGGGTGCACTTGTTTTTGCCCGCCGTGAGCTTGCGGTCACCCACGCCTTTGATCGCGGCATCAACCTGGATGCTCGGATCCAATTGATGTGCGCGGCGGTACGCGTCGACGGCGGCATCAAAGTTGTCTCGGCCATCGGCGGCTTGTGCTGCGTCCAGAGCAGCCTTGCCTTCGGCGCGCATGCCGGCGCGTGCCTCGTCTCGCTTCGCTTGCAAATCCAAGTATCCGCTCGGTACTTCGTTCATCAATTCATTGAACAGGGTCAGCGCCTGTCCGTACTTTTGCGCTGCCAGGACGGCAACCGCATCGTCGTACTTCTTCCTCGCGTTGCCTATCCGCGTTTTGTAGGCCTTGTCTGTTTCTCCCTGGATAAGCTCGAGGCCACCCTGAGATGGAGGGACGAGAACCGCAGGCTTTTCCGCTGACGCGACGGCCGGAGTTCCAGGCGGTTTTGCCGGAGTGATACACGTGTTCGCTCTCGCCGCGAGGTCCTTCGCCCGCTGATTGTTGGCGTCCTCGACCAGCACGGCGTTGACAATATCGAGCGCTTTCTGACAGTCCGCTGCGACGTTCGCCTGCAGCAGCGGTTCGGCCTCATTGAGCTTGTCGTCGACAGTAGGGGTCGCGGGAACAGAGGACGTCGCAATCGACGTGACTTGCGCCACCGTTCGATTACACTCGTCGCGCAGTGTCACTGCCTGCTGATTGTTCGGATCCTTTTGCAAGGCCGGATTGATCTGGGTGTCCAGCGCCTCCTGACACTTTCCGCTGGCGATGAGTGCCTGCGCGACAGAGGCATCCCACGCAGGTGAAACCGGCTTCCGCATCAAGCTATACGCGATGAAGGCGGAGGCAGCCACCAACACGAGTGCAGCGATCGCGGCAAGCATGCGAGTGTTCAGCGACGAAGGCTGCGGCTTGACGATCGGCGGCTCGTTCACACGGTCTTTACGCGTCGGCTCCTTGGCCGCCGGGGCGGGACGCTTTTCGACAACCGGGGCGACCTGCTTTTTTGGCGCCGACACGAGATCATCGAGATTGAGCGATGCTGGCCGTTCAGAGAATTGCGTGGCCTCGATCGGCGCCGTGTCGATGTTGGAGCTCGGCGCGACGACGCCGGCGGGAGCGACGGCGACGGGCGCTTCGACGAACAACCGATAGGGGCCCACTGCAGCGCTGACACCAGGGTCGAGTACGACCGACGGCACGCGCGATCCGGACACCCAAATCCCGTTCTGGCTTCCCAGATCGACGAGTGTGTAGCGGCCCCCCTCGAACCGGATCTCAGCGTGGTTGCGCGACACACCCTTTCCTGGATCTTCCAGAATGAGGTCGTTCTGCGGCCCGCGGCCAATCCGGACGGTCTTGCCGGCCAGCTCACGTTCATCGAGCTGCGTGTCCCCACGAAAAATCAGTAGCTTAGCCACGTGGTCCGTCCCCTTGTTTCACCAAATGGGTCTTGCGCTGGTCTCGCTCCGTTGCCGGACGTGTCGCCTGTGGTTCGGATCCGCCTCCTTGCGTCCACTTCTTGATTGCGTCCGTCAGCCGCTCCCAGACTCCGACTGGCCGTGTGAAAGAAACGGTGTCGTCGTCGGATTCGCGTTTCCGGTCGGGGTCCTTCGTGAGATCGACGGTATCGTCGGCATCGACCGGCCTCGCCTGAAGCTGGGCGCGGGCGTCGCGCAGGATTTGCTGCGCGTCACTACATTCAGGGTCGACAGCAAGCGCGTTCTCTGCCGCCCACGCGGCGCGCTCGTACTCGCCGCGTGCCACTTCAGCGCGCGCCCGTTCGAGCATCGGCGCGACCGCTTTCGCCCGCTGCTTCGCAAGGCGCTCCCGCTCAGCCTCCTCAGCGAGTCGTGTCTCTTCTTCCTGGATGCGAGTCAGCAGCAGCGTATGCTGGGCGTTCCCAGGAGTCAGATCAGCGGCGGCCGACACGAGTTCGCGCGCTTTCTGGAATCTGCCTCGCGCAAGCTGCTCTTGTGCGTCTTCGATGTGCCGCGCCGCACGCGTTTCACGTGCCTTTGCTTCCGCCCGTTGTTTGACTTCAGCACTGGCAAGCCCCGAAATCTTGCGGGCGAGCACGTGTCCCGGATCGATGGCGAGTGCGCGACCTGCAAGCTCCAACGCGCGTTCCGGTTCACCACCGCTCAATGCGCGTTCGGCAGACTTTGCTTGCTCGACCGCCTCGGCTGCGCGGCGTTCTTCAATCGCCAGCCGCTTCGCTTCGGTCTCGAGCCGTGTCATCTCCGCGGCCACGATCGCGTGCGGCACCCGGGTATGAAACGATCGCAGCTCGACCAGCGCTTCCTCACGGCGACCGGCGGCAAACGCGCTGCGCGCCGACGCAACGGCGTCGGCGGCCTGCCGGCTCCATAGTGCCTCGCGCTCGGCCTCCGCAATAGACGCTCTCAGCCGATCCTCGACGGCCGCGATGTCTGCGGCCGGATAGAGGGGATACAGCTCTCTTGCTCGCGCGATCTCGCGGCTGGCCTCGTCGAAGCGCCCTTTGGTCCGCAGTGTTTCCGCCCGTGCCAGCGCCCGTTCGCATTCCACTCTGCGTTCGCGCGCTTCGGCTTCGATCGCGGCCACGGCGGTACGTTTCAACGCGGTCGCGTCCTCCGCCCGGTTGTCCAGCAGCAACGCGTCGTCGCACAACACGATGACCGCCTGCCACTGCTTCGCAGCGGCGGCACGCTTGGCCTCTTCAAGTAGTGCACGTGCGCGATCGTCGATCTCGCGCTGTGCGGCAATCAGCCCTCGGCACTTATCCGCTTCCGTCGCTGCTCGTCGCGATGTTGGCTCGATACGCAGCACGGCCTCGAAATGGGGGATCGCTTCCCGCGTCGCGCCACTCGCGGCAATTCGCAAGCCTTCTTCCAGGCTATTCAATGCGCGGTGCCAGCGTTCGACGTGCGCCGCCGCTTCGTCGTGTTGCCTTCTGATTTCGGTCAGGAGCGGCGCGACTGCGCGCTGCCGGTGCGGTTCGGTGAGCGAGGCAAGCTGCGCAACCAGTTCCGCACGCGTCCCTTCGACGTCGGCCGGCGACGGAACAATGTCGAGCGCGCCGATTAGCGTCCGCCGCTCGGCGATCAACGACTCGAGTGTCTTCAGGCGTTGGTCGCATTCGTCGACCCACTGCTTGGTTTCCGCCTCCAGGTCCCGCCTGACGTGCTCGAGCTCGGCGATCATTCGAGCGCACGACTGGTACCGTTCAGCCGGATCCTTCGCCAGCGCTTTCATAACCAGCTTGGCGAGCGGTGCCGGCGATTCGGTATCGCGAATCGGAAGCGGCGCTTCCGACTGAACCTTCGCCAGCACCGAAATCGGATCGGCCGCGGCGAACGGCTTACGCCCGGTGAGCATCAAGTAGAAGACGGCGCCTGCGGAAAAGATATCGGACCGTTGATCCACATCCGGTCCGCGCGCCTGTTCGGGCGACATGTAGTCGGGCGTTCCCACGATCAGACCACTTGCGGTCATGTTCGACGACGCCAGACGGGCGATGCCGAAGTCGACGATCTTCAGCTCGCCATGCTGGCCGACGAGCAGGTTGCCCGGTTTGACGTCGCGGTGAAAGATGCCGTGAGTGTGCGCGGCGTGAAGGCCGGCACAAATCTGCAGCATCAGATCGATCTTCTTCTCGATGTCCGCCCCTTCCGGGCGCTCCAGATACTTGTTCAGCGTCCAGCCCTGGACCAGCTCCATGACGATGAAGGGCCGGCCATCGTCTTCGCCCATATCGAAGATCGTGATGATGTTCGGATGAACGAGTTGTCCTGCGGCGCGCGCCTCGCGATAGAACCGCGTGCTGGTCTCCGGATCGTCCTCAAGGTCGGTCATCATGACCTTGATGGCGACCGACCGTTCCATCAGACCGTCATGCGCGCAATACACGACGCCCATCGCACCTTTGCCAAGGCGATCCACGATCCGATACCGGCCAATACTGGCGGGTAGCCTGCGCCGTGGAGGTGGCTGTTCTGGTTCCACGCCTAGTCTCCGAAACGAGCCAGAACCGCCGTCACGTTGTCGCGGCCGCCGCGTGAGAGTGCGGCCTGAATCAGTTGGGTCACGATTTCTACCGCTGTTCCTCCAGCGCTGACCACCGCTTCGATGACCTTGTCGTCAACAACGCTGTGAAGTCCATCCGAGCACAACAGAATCGCGTCACCAGGTGACAGGTCGTGCTCGGTCATCCGCACGTCTGTCTCCTCGCGCGCCCCGAGCACGTTGGTCAGCACCCGGCGCATGGATTCGTGAGGAACGGCCCCATTCGGTCCGGCTTGGGAGGCCAATACCGTCGCCGCCCAGGTGTCGTCCCGAGTAAGTTGCGTCAGGTGACCGTCGGTGAAGAGATACAGCCGGCTGTCGCCGGCGTTGGCAACCGCCATCCGTGTTCCCGAAATCAGCGCGCCAACCAGCGTTGTTCCCATCCCCGTGTACTCGTCATACCGTTCGGCGGCCCGAAACACACGCCGGTTAGCGAGGTGAACAGCGGTTCTCAGTCGATTTCCAGAGAAGGAGAGATTGGGCTCAATGCCGTACGGCCACGAGAACTCTCCGTCTTCGTCCGTACGACGAATGAAACTCTCAATGGTTTCAACCGCCAGGTTCGACGCGACTTCGCCCGCCGAATGGCCGCCCATTCCATCGGCGACGACGAAGAGCTTCAGCGTGGGATCGCTGATAAAGCTGTCTTCATTGGACTTACGAACCGGTCCGCGGTCGCTCAGGCCATGAGCGTCAATCACGTGGTGCTCCCTCGGTGGAGGCTGAAGTCTAGCGATCGTGTTCGGAAGGGCCAATGCTACTTTGGTAGTACTGGTCCGAGCAAGCACCCGGGTACCTGTCCCTGGGGTCAGACCGCTTTCAGGCGAGGCGGCTTACCAGTTGGGTCCGCGAATCCACGCCGATTTTGTCGAAAATCCGGGTGAGATGGCGTTTGGTGGTCGTCGCGGCGATCCCGAGGGTAGAGGCGATGACGGGATTCGGATAGCCGCGCAGGACGAGTTCAGCCACCTCCGCTTCCCGGGCAAAGGCTTCCCGTTCGATCCCCAGCTCGCGCACGCTGACCGCAATGTGCGGATCATGGCCGTCTCCGAACGGCAAGACGTGAACATACAACGGTTCACCCCGGGCATCGGTCAGGAGTGTCACGGCTGGAGGCGGTGGAACGGCAGGATCGATCTCGCGAATCCGGAGTAGATGATCGCGGAGCATGACGATCAGGTCGGCCTGGTATTCCTTCTGCAACCGCGCTCGCAGATTCGACGCTGCGTCGTTCTGATACAGGACGCGCGTGCGGTGAAAGACGAACACGGCCAGCCGGAGTCCGTGCACGATGGCGCCGAAATCAAGCACCGCTCCATCGCCCATGGGTGCAGCATCCTACCAGATGCACAGCGGATCAGCGCTGTGCCACAAAACCGAGCGGACTATCGAACTGGTATCCGAACAGCCTCGGGTTCTCACCGATGACCGCCGCCGAGACAATGTAGAACACGTATTCGTAGGTCTGAAGAGGGAGCCGTTCCCGATACAGCGCTAGAAGCTTCCAGAAATTGCGCTGCCTTGGATCCCTTGGCATCTGCCGCAGAAGATCGATCACCCGGAACTCGCCCCAGTTGTATGACGCCATGACGAGCAGACCCGATGCCTGCGCGTCGGTCGAGTAAATCTCCTTGATATACTTCGCCGCCGCCGGTGTCGCCTTCTCCCAATTGAGTCGATCGTCGAACTGATCGAAACCCGCTTGCGCGGCGAGTGGCCCAGAGTTGAGGCCGAACCTCTTTCCGGTTTCGGGAATGAATTGCCACATGCCTTTGGCAATGCCCCAGCGCGTCGGCGGCCCGCTTCGTGTCGGATCGAAGTCGCTCTCCTGCATCGCGAGATAGAAATACTGCGGTGGCAGGTTCTGCTCGATGAAGGCCGCAGCAATCCGCGGCGGGTATCCCGCCGCCTGTGCGCGCTTCACCGCGCGCTCGAAACGCCCGGTCGATTGCCATCGCTGCACGTATCGCATGACTTCGCCAATGTAGTCCGGCGGAGCCGCCGCGTCGCACTCTCCAAACAATCGCGTGACCCGCAGGACAAGCCGTTCTTTCTCGTTCAGCTTTCGATCGAACAGGCCGGCGACGTACCGATCGTAGTCCTGCTCCATCCGTCGGCGCTCCGCCATGTATGCCGCAATCTGCTGTTGCCCTGGCGTGTTGCCCGATTCTGCAAGCTTGCTCTCGAGTTCCGCAAACAGGACGTCTTGCCCTTTCATCCGGTAAAAGATCTCCTGCGCCTGCTGCACCTGCTTACTGAGTGCGCGATGCACAACCAGCGCATATCCACCGGCACCGAGAGCGAACAGTGCGATCGTGACAATGATGAGCCGTTGCCGACGTCGCTGCTGCTGCTGCACTTTCTGAAATGCTTTCCGAATCATCAGCGTGCGGCCGCCCACCGACGCGTCCTCATCGTCGTCGGACCCGAAGTAGCGTTCCGCGTAGGAATCGAGCGATTCGTCTTCGTGCTCTTCGTTTCTGTTTGCGGGCGCGTACCCGAGTTGTTCGGGTTCGATTCTTAGAGTGGGGCCATCAGCGCCGAGCGTAACCTCGACACCGTGACCGATCGGCGCCGTCTCGACACGCCTGCCATCGACGAACAACCCATTGCTGCTTTGCAGGTCGCGAATGATCCACGTTCCGTCGACCCGTGACACTTCGGCGTGGCGCCGACTGACGTGTGTGTCGACGACTTCGACGTCACAGCCACGTTCTCTGCCGATGTGGAATGGAGAGGTGAAGCGGAGTGCCTGCCCGGTCGGCAAACGGACGACGAGCGCCATGCCTGATGCTATCGAAGGCCTCGCGTCCCGGCAACGGAACCGGACGGGCCGATTCCTTATGGAATCTTCGGCCGGACAGTTACTGGCTGTGAGGATCGCGCCGTCGTTCCGGCGTCGTCGGTCACCACCAGGGTGACGAGATAGACACCCGTGACGGCGTAATCGTGCGTGGTTTTGACGCCCGTCTTTGCCTCGCCGTCGCCGAAGTCCCAGTTGTAGCGCACGATGGTGCGTCCGGAGCCGGGGGTGGACAGCGAACCATCGAAGTTGACGACCTGCAAAACCTCAGGCGTCTGGGGCGTGAACGCAAACAACGATACCGTCGGATTCGGCACCGTCGTCGGAGCGACCGTCGTCGTCGATGTCGTGGTTTCGGTGATGACCACCTTGCCGGGACCGACGGGCGGCTCGCTGTTACATCCCAGGGCAGTTGCGGCGAGCAACGCGGCGAGCAACGGTATGACGAAAAGCAGCTTCCGCATGACTACTTGGTCAGGTTGAGGCCGGCGACGGGAGTTACCTTCGCGTGCAGGCCGTTGGTCGACATGGTGACGAGCGCGTTGAGCGATAAGACCATTTTCCCGATCAAATTCACTTTCAATCCGGGGATGAAGGTTAACTTATTCAAACTGCCATCAACGAAGAGGAGCGACTGAGCCGCCGTCGCGCCGATGCCGGGAACCGGCGTGACCGATCCAAGTTCGACTGGACCCGCACCGAGCACTCTCTGGCCGAGGACGTCTGCG
>Ga0310884_10000483_pt1 | contig 10583 bp, 13 predicted proteins | sample T60D1metaG_FD_203446 | JGI IMG/M metagenome (GOLD analysis project Ga0310884, IMG submission 203446) | Lab incubated soil microbial communities from West Virginia University Organic Research Farm, Morgantown, WV, United States - T60D1 | ecosystem: Environmental > Terrestrial > Soil >...
GAGATGGTCGTCCACGGCGGTGTAGGTGTCGCCGGTCATTTCCGCCACGCCGAGCAAGATCACTGCCCGCCCGATCGCGCGGAAACCTCCGTATTTCCGCACTCTGGTCTTATCAATTCCTACATCACTGTCTCACTGATCTTAACGATCAACATGAATGTCGCGAAATGCGAGGCGCCCTGGAACGGCGGAATCGGCGAATCATGCCGGAAATCACCGAAAAGGCGCTGATTCGTGATTCGAGATGAAAGTGGCGCGCGAGTTGCTGTCTCTGGCGGGCATGACCTTCTCACATGTCGTCGATCGCGTGCGCGCCCACTTCACCGAGATGCCCGGCCTCGAACTCACGATGCCGCAGGCAGTCCGACTCCTCGGATTCGGGGTGGATGACTGCCGTTTCGTGATCGACGCGCTGGTCGACGCGGGATTCCTGCGATGGACGGCGCGGCGGACTATCGTTCGCACGGACGCGATGTGGGCACGGGAAGAGGAACCATCCTACGTTTCTGTCAGGCGATCCTCCAGTCGCAACAGAATCGTGGATCGGGGCTAGCCGAGGACAACGTTTCCCGGTGCCCTCTCCCACCCGGCCCCAGGTCGTGCCGGCGCCCGCTCCGTTGACTGCTGCGGCGCATTCCCCTGCCGGACTTTTCGCGCAGTACGATCTCGACCGCGCGTACGACGAGATGTTTGCCGCGCCGGGGCAGGCACGCCCGCAGTATCAGGCGCTGCTCGACGAGCTGGCGACGGTGTCGCTGGACGACCTGCGCCGGCGCCAGATCGAGGCTGACCGCGCCTTCCTCACCCAGGGCATCACCTTCACGGTTTACGGAGACGAGCAGGGCACCGAGCGCATCTTCCCCTTCGATCTCCTGCCACGGATCGTCACCGCGCGCGAATGGGACACGCTGGAACGCGGTCTCGCGCAGCGGCTGATTGCCATCAACCTGTTTCTCAAGGACATCTACAACGAGGGGCGGATTCTCGCCGAGGGGATCGTTCCGCGTGAGCTGGTATACAGCTGCCGGCACTACCGGCGCGAAATGCGCGGCGTCAGGGTGCATCGCGATGTCTACGTCTCGGTCGCCGGGACGGATCTCGTCCGGCTCGAAGACGGCCGATTCGTCGTGCTCGAGGACAACCTGCGGGTGCCGAGCGGTGTCTCTTACATGCTGGCGAACCGCGCCGTCACCAAGCGGGTGTTTCCAGGTCTCTTCAACGAGTACAACGTCCGGCCGACCGCGCATTACGGCCAGGCGCTCCTGGCGACGCTGCGGACGCTCGCGCCGCCGGATCGTCCGGATCCGACCATCGTCGTGCTCACGCCCGGCGTCGGCAACTCCGCCTATTTCGAGCACGCCTTCCTGGCGCGGGAGATGGGCATTTCGCTGGTCGAAGGCCGCGACCTGCTGGTCCACGACACGATTGTCTACATGCGGACCACGTCCGGGCTGCGGCGCGTTGACGTCGTCTATCGGCGCGTGGATGACGACTTCCTCGATCCGCTGGCCTTCCGTTCTGACTCGCACCTCGGAGTCGCCGGGCTGCTGAACGCGTATCGCGCCGGCAATGTCAGCGTTGTGAACGCCATCGGCACCGGAGTCGCCGACGACAAGGCCATCTACGCCTACGTGCCCGCGATCATCCGGTTCTACCTGTCGGAAGAACCGATCCTCCCGAACGTGGAGACCTATCTATGCGGCAACCCGTCAGACAGGCAATACGTGCTCGAGCACCTCGACGATCTGGTGGTCAAGGCTGTGGGCGAGTCCGGTGGCTACGGCATGCTCGTCGGGCCGCACAGCACGGCCGCGCAGCGCGATGAGTTCAGAACGCTGATCCTGGCCGAGCCGCGCAACTTCATCGCCCAGCCGACGCTTGCGCTGTCGCGGGCAGCCTGCTTCGTCGGCAGCGGCGTCGAGCCGCGCCACGTCGATCTGCGGCCGTACATCCTGTATGGCGAGAAGGTAACGATCGTGCCCGGAGGGCTGACGCGGGTCGCGCTGCGCAAGGGGTCACTGGTCGTGAACTCTTCCCAGGGCGGTGGAAGCAAGGACACCTGGGTCCTTCTGGAGTAACGATGCTGCTCTCGCGCGTCGCCGACGCGCTTTACTGGATCAGCCGCTATCTCGAGAGGGCCGAGCACACGGCTCGCCTGATCGACATCGCGCGGGATCTCGGGCTCGACCGCGCAGCAGCGGCGCGCCCGCGCGCCATCGATCGGCTGTACAGCGGCCTCGGACTGCCGGCCCTTCGAGAGCCTCAGGGCTGTCCCGAGCCGGGTCGAGGGACGGCCGGCGCAGAGGGCGAACGCTCGCTGATCCACATGGCACTGTACGACGCGTCTCACCGCAACTCCGTCGCCGCGTGCGTGCTGGCCGCGCGCGAGAACGCGCGGCAGGTACGCGAGGAAATCAGCACCGACATGTGGGAGCAGCTCAACGACCTGTTCCTGCGGGTGCGCAAGCTGCAGGAGTCCTCCTCCGGCGGGCGGACACATTACGTGTCCCGGGTCATCGTCGAAGGCGTCCATCTGTTTGCCGGCATCACCGACGCGACGATGGGGCACGCGGAGGGTTGGCAATACCTGCAGGCCGGCCGGTTTCTGGAACGCGCGGCCACGACCGCCACGCTGCTCGACGCCTTCCTGGTGGAGAAAGGCGACGCCGGGCCGGCGGTGCTCGATCAGGCCGACTGGGTCGCACTGCTGCGCTCGTGCTCCGCGCTCGAAGGGTACTGCCGGCGCTATACCGCCGACGTGAGGCCGGAGCGCGTGACCGAGTTCCTCCTTCTCGATGCCGAGTGCCCGCGATCCGTCCGCTTCGCCGCGACGCGCCTGGAAACCGCGCTGCGCGCGATCGCACGATACACGGGGCACCCGAGCGACGGACGAGCCGAGCGGCTGTCGGGCCGGCTGCGCGCATCGCTCGACTACGGGCAGGTGGACGAGATCCTGAGTGACGACCCGCATGCGTACCTAACCAGTGTCAGCCGCCAGTGCGCGCAGATTCACGCCGCCATCTATCAGAGCTACGTCGCCTACTCCATCGAAACGGCGTTGCCAGCATGACTACGAACTACCAACTACCAACTAGATGAGATACACCGTCCGCCACGTCACGCGCTTCACCTACGAGACGCCTGTCACCGAGAGCGTCATGGAGGCGCGCATGCAGCCGCTGAGCGACGGCTTTCAGCGCTGTGTCCACTTTGCCCTGACGACCGTGCCGCTGTCGCGTGTGATGACCTACCAGGACCACGACGGCAACGCCGTCCATCACTTCGACATCGCGGCCAGGCATTCCCGTCTCGTGGTCACCGCCGAGGCGCTCGTGGACGTCGTGCCCCGCGATCCGGTTCCGGAAGAGCTCGGTCCAGGCGCGTGGGAAGACATCGATGCGGTGGCGGCTTCCGGCGGGTGGTTCGAACATCTCGCTCCCAGTACCTTTGCGGGGCCCACGGCTGCGCTGCAGGCATTCGCGCGAGAGCTCGGACTCGGGCGCCATGAAGATCCGATTCGCCTGCTGAGGCGGTTGATGGAAGAAATGAACAGCCGGCTCGAATACCGGCCGGAGAGCACACGTGTAGACTCGCCTATCGACGAGGCCCTGACAGCGCGCTGCGGTGTGTGCCAGGACTTCGCGCACATCTTCATTGCGCTTGCCCGCAGCCTCGGAATACCGGCGCGATACGTCAGCGGTTACTTGTTTCCGCGAACGGCCAGTGAGATCCGGACCGCCGACCATGCCTCCCATGCGTGGGCGGAATGCTACCTGCCCGGGCTCGGCTGGACCGGGTTCGATCCGACGAACAACGAGGATGCGGGCGAAGGCCACGTCCGGGTGGCCGTCGGCAGGGATTACTCGGACGTGCCGCCGACGCGCGGCGTATACAAGGGTGTGAGCGCCGTGAAAACCGAGCTGGCTGTAGCCGTCCGAGTCGCCTCAGTCAAGCCGCCGGTCGTCGGGGAGGTGCTTCCGTTCACCCCCTGGATGTCGAGAGACGCGGCCGCGCCCCTCTCGGATCCCGACGCGGAGCGACAGCAGCAACAGTAGCGGCTGCTACTTCGGCGCCTCCACTGTTGACGACGTATCGACCGAATACTTGCGATAGCCGGAATACTCCGACGTTCCGCTGCGCCGGAGCGTGAACAGCAGGCCCACGCGGGCACTGCCGTCGTAGCGGACGAGCGCGGGCAGCCACACCTCGCCGTTCACTTTTCGCCGCAGAAACGACAACCGGGCGCCCTTGTGCAGCCTGGCGAGACCCAGGCCAAGCGACAGCGTATCAATCGCCTCGGCGTCGAGCTTCACCAGCTCGTAATCGTCCTCACTAATCCATGCCTGCACATTGAAGTGCCGCATCTGTTTGCCTTCGGTCGTCTTCGGTTTCGCGCCAGGTTTTGGCGTCAGCGAGAAGGCAATGGTGTCGTGCTCTTCGACCCGCTCGCGTCCGACCATCCGGACGTCGAAGACCGTGAAGATGTCGTTCACGGCATCATCGCGTTCGCGGCGGGACTGCTGATACTCCCGAGTCTGGCGTGCGCGCTCCTTCGACGAGTCCTCGGCCAATCGCTGCACCATCGCGGCGGCTTTCCGCTGTCGCTCGCGATCCTGTTTCGCCAGTTCCTGCGCCGGGACCGGCCGGCCGTTCTCGGCAATGAGCCGCTCCCAGCGGGACTCTCCAGGCAGACCTGGATAACTCTCGAAGACCTTCACCGATTCCTCGCGGGTACGCCCGTTCTTGTCGAGCTTCAGCTCACGCCGCGTTTCGACGTAGACGTAGCTGCTTTGCAGCACGCTGTCGGTCTGGAGGTGTTTGCGGGTCTCCCTGATGAAGGATTCCTGATCGGGCAGCGGCCGATTCTGGGCATCCAGAATCGAGCCGGCGATCACAAATCCGAGAACGACCAGGACCCGTTCGGCCAGTGTCATCGAACAGAAAAATGATAGCAACCTTGAAGGCAATCAGGCGTGGACGTTGCAGGGCCGGGGACGGAGGAGAGATGACGCACATGCGGACGACGCTCGTAGTGCTGTGTGTCCTGACCACGGCGGGTTGCGCATCGCGCGCGGCAGCGCCGCGGTCTCCGTCGTCGTCGCCTGCCGCTGCGCGCGCGCTCGACGTCCAGGAAGGCCTCGCCTCCTACTACGCGGACTGGTTCGAGGGACGGACCACCGCGAGTGGGACGGTCTTCGATAACGATGCCTTTGTGGCCGCGCATCCTTCGTATCCATTCGGTTCTGTCGTCAGGGTGACAAATCTGACGAACAAGATGTCCGTCGATCTGCGCGTCGTCGATCGCGGCCCGGCTGCCGCCATCCGGGCCCGAGGCGTCATCATCGACGTTTCACGGGCTGCAGCCCAGCAGCTGCGGTTCATTGCCGGCGGTCGAGTACGCGTTCGCGTGGAAGTCCTCAAGTGGGGTGGCTGACGATCCCGCTCCGGCTCAGGCTGAACCCGGACGGCGTGTCGCCGTAGCCGAAGTCGATGGACGTCATGCACTTCACGAGCTTGTGAAAGTGAAGGTACATGACTTCCCTCCCCTCCGCATCGAACGCCCGCCCGTCGCGCCACCACATTTGCCAGTCGGCGCCGCCGGCCATCAGCGCCTTCTGATACTCGGCGCTGATCGTCATCTCCTGTTCCCAGTAGATCTTCGGCCGCGCCTTGAACGAGCTCTTCGCGATCAGCTCGCGCAGGTGATTCGTCAGGATGTTCTCGTCGAGCCGGAGGTACAGCGGGTTCGTGAGGATGGTGCGAAAGTCGGGCACGATCTCGAACGTCCGGTTGTGCGCCTCGATATTACGCACGAACGTGCCGTGCCCTCCGAGCTTGCGCTGACGCGGTGAGACGATCACGTGAGCATTCAGGATGTCGTCCGTTACAAACCGCCGGATGTCGCCCCAGACGACATCCAGGTCTGAATACGCCCACCACTCGAAGTCACGGAGATCGTCGGCGAACATCAGGCCGTAGATCGGCTTGAAGTCGCAGACCTTCCGCAGGTTCGCCTGCTCAATGGCGATGTTCGCGCCGACGGCCGACGACGCCCTCTCGTTGAAGCCTTTCAGGGTCAACGGCCTTACCCGCACGTTCGGCGGGACCGGACCCGGCAGATCGAAGTCGGCGTACAACAACCATCGCACGTCCGGGTTCGCCTGGCAGGAACGGAGGAACGCCGGCAGCCAGGCCGGTGGCGTTCCGAAATACGTGTTGACGATGGCGATGCTGGGCCTGGAGGGGCTGGCGCTCAACGCGTCACAACCCAGCGATCACGTCTGACGCCTTCCTCCGTCGTGAGCAGCTCGAGGAGCCGCTTCTTGGTCGCCGCATCGGGACTGAACCGCGCCTGATAGACGTACCGCAGGAAATCGGACGGCGCGTCATCCGGAACCGAGGCACCATGCGCGCCGGTGGAGTTCAGGAAGATGAGGGCGCTGTTGCCGAGGCCGGGGACGTCGCGGGCGAGCTCGCATTCCTCGGGCGCCAGCCAGAGCGGCGAGGTGTGCGGTTCGTCGCGCTCCTGGATCAGGCGGTAGAGCTGTGTCCCGTACGTATGCGCGGCACCACGCGGTGCGGCGTAAAACAACGCAACCAGGAATGCCCATCGTGGATCGCGGTGCGGCTTGATCAGGTAGCCGCGGCGGCGAAGCATCAGGCGCGGGTTCGCGGCCCGGAGGGTGATCCCGGACTCCTCCCAGGAGCCGAGCGAGGGCCAGGACGAGCGTACAAAATCGTCGAGCGCGGGGCTGAACGACGCGATGACGGCCGGCAAGAAGGCCTGTTCGACGGCGTCGTGAAACAGATTCCACACGGCGCGGCTATAGGCAGGCGCCATCGTAAACGGCACCGGCATCTCGTCACGCAGATCGTCGGTCTTTTCGAAGAACACCGGGGCCGGCAGCGCCTCGATCAGCCGATCGAAGAAGGCCTCCGGAAAGATGTTCTCGACCACCAGGTGCGGACAGGGGGCAAGCTGCAGCTGGGCCCGCTCGACCGAGCGCGTCACATGGGCGAGCACGGCCTGAGGATCTTCCGTGAGGCGGAAGTCGTCCAGGCGTGCAGCCGACTTTGCATCGTGGGCGTAGGCGGTCGTGACACGTTCGACGCGGGCCTGAAGTTCCGGCAGCGCCGCGAGCGCCTCCTCGTGAGCCGCGAGGGCCTGTTCGACACGCTGCTGGCTCTGCTCAGCCGTGCGGCGGATCTCCCGAAGCTCGCGCACGACGTCCTTGTGCTCGCGCGACACTTGATCGCGGAGCGCGGAAATCGCCTTTTCAGTGGCGCGGAGCTGAGGAAACAGTCGCGAAAGCAAGCCCATACAACAGTTCAGCTACTGTAGCACCGCCCGGCAAAACGAACAGTCATCGTCCTGTACGGATGACGCCAAAACGCGACATTCTGCCGAAACCGGGCTGAAAACGAGTGGTCCGAATCTTGCCCCACAAGCTGCCGGAGGAAGGAACCCATGCTCCGCAGTGCAGCATCAACGATCGCAGTCATCACACTTCTCACGGGCGCCGCGTTTGCGCAGGGCAACGGCCGCAACAGCGCCCGCAACCAGGGAATCCCTCCGGGCCAGATGCCACCTGCCGGGCAGTGCCGCGTCTGGTACGAAGGACGACCGCCGGGACAGCAGCCGCGAGCGACGAACTGCAACGAGGCGGAACGCATCGCGTCGCGCAGCAACAGCGCGCGCGTGATTTACGGCAACGGCACGTATGGCCGGGACGACCGCTACGGACGCGCTGATCGCAATGGCCGCTACGATCCGTACGGCCGTGATGATCGGCGTGTCGGACGCGTCGGCGTCGCCGCCGCCTACAACCAGGGCTTCACGGACGGGGTGACCAAGGCGCGCGAAGACGTGCGCGACGGCGATCGCTACGATCCGGCCCGGCACGACTGGTACAAGTCCGGTGATCGTGGTTACAACAGCCGCTACGGCGACAGGGCGGACTACAGGGCTGACTATCGATCGGGGTTCGTCGAAGGGTACGACGACACCTTCCGGGATAATCGCAACACCAGCACCACCCGGGATCGCGACACCGGCAGAGACGGCGTCAGCATCTGGGACCGCATCACCGGTCGTCAGTAACTGACGCTCCAGACAACGCGCGGGTCCGGCGAAAGCCGGCCCCGCTGCGTTCCTGTCAGGGCGGCGAAGGGCACACGCTCGAAGCGTCCAGCGGACGCAGGTCAGGCTCGACCCACTCCCGCCGCGCTCCCACCGACATCAGCAGCTCTTTCGAGTAGAAGTTCATCAGCGCATCGCGTTTCGCGAGCCCGCTGGCGAGCAGCGACTGCGCCACCGACGCCACCGTGACCCCAGGACGTGCCCGGGCAAACTGCGCCAGCAGGATCAGATAAGCCCGGGTGATCGTCTCGTGGTAGCCGCGTGTGTCGGTGTTCGGGGTGCCGTGGAAGTCGTTCAGCCGGTAAATGCCGGCGCGCATCCTGGTCAGCGCTTCAGTCTCGTCGAAGGTCGCTGCGTGCCAGAGCCCGACGACCAGATGTGCCGCGTGTGTGAACTCCGGCGCCGGTATCGTGACTGCGTGAAAGCGCGCGATGAGATCGGCCAGCTCATCGTCTGTCGGCCACGCCATGCGAGCAGAGCTAGCGCAGCTCGGCGATCAGCGAATCAATCTGCTGATACTGCAGGCACCCGGGGGTCATCTGCGGCGCTGGAGGGCATCCGGTTGCACGCCAGCCGTACTCTTTCTCGACGACCTGAACGACGGCATCACGGCTCGCCCCGCCCTTGATCATCGACTGCAGCCGCGTCCGCATCGCCGCGATGTCGGCGTTGAAGCGGGCGAGATCGGCCTTCGTGGCGACGGGACCGTGCCCGGGGATCACGATGTCGAAGTCCAGCTGCAGCGTGCGCTCGAGCGTCCGCGTCCATTCGAGGAGGCTCCCTCCCTGCACCGCGTCCACGTAGATCGGCACGCCTCGCCGCGAACCGCTGATGAACAGATCGCCGGTGTGGATCGCCTTGTACTCCGGGAAGTAGACGATGATGTCGCCGCTCGTATGACCGCGGCCGAAGTAGTAGGCCTCGACGTCCTCGCCGCTCAAGTGCACGTCGAGCCGATCGCTGAACGTCACGCGAGGCAGGCCGATTGGCGTCCCGGGTGTGTCCTCGAAATACGGGCGCTTCAGGTTCTTGAGGTTCGCGTAGACGTTGCGATGCGCGATGACCTCCGCCAGCGGCAGCATCTTGAAGTCGCCGCCTGCGTGATCGTCGTGCTGGTGCGTGTTGATCACATAGCGCAGCGGTCTCTCGGTGATCTGCTTGACCTGCGCGAGGATGTCAGCGTGGTTGCGATCGAACATGTCGTCGACCAGCACCACACCGTCCGGGGTGACGTACACGGCGACGTTGCCGCCTTCGCCGGAGATCATGTGCAGGTCGCCCTGCACGCGCTGCGCCTTGAGCGCTCCTGGAGGCTTCGCCGACTGCGTGGCCTGTGCCGAGGCACTCTGTGAGGAAATGACCCAGGCGCTCTGTGCCGCCAGCAGTGCGACGAGCGACGCGGCGAGGAGGAGCCGCCGGTTCATTGCGCGGCGGCGATTGAGTCGACGCGAATGGTCTTCGTCTTCGGGTCGAGTGCTCCGACGACCCTGACTCGCTGCGCCGCGAACTTCTCGGGCGCTTTCTGATCGCTCAACACGTAGGCGCTCTTGCCGTCGTAGAGCACGTAGACCGCGCCGTGCGCAGCGATGCACGCCTTCGTGCATTCAGCGTCCGTCGGCCCCATCTGCATGCGCGAATGGTTGGCGAGCGGACACATGTCGTCGGTAATGATGCCGGTGAACGTCTGCTTCTCCTGCGCGCCCGACACGGCCACGACCAGCAAGAGGCAGAACATCACCGGCTTCATCACGTCGTCCCTGCTTCCTATTCCCCAGGAACCATCAGGTGCGCAGCGCTGGTCCCTGCATCCATGATCCAGACGCCGCCCTGCTTGCCGTTGTCCGGCAGGCCCATGGACTGCGCCGTGGCACCCGGAACGGCAATCGTCATGTGCGGACGCGCCGTGGCCTGATCGGCCCCGCGCACGTGCCACCAGATCGAGCCGAACTCCGGCTTGGCGCGCGAGCCGTCCTTCTCGGCCGCCTGAATGGCCGCCGTGCGCTTCGCGCGATCGGGCTCCGTCTCGAACTTCAGGTTCTGCGCGACCCGATCGAGATTGCCGAGCATCGTGCACTCGAGCGAGAACGCCACCTGACCCGGGAGACCCGAGAGGTCGAAGCAGACGATCCGGTTCGTGCCCTTGCGCAGCGTCGTGTACGTCCAGTTCGCCGGGTTCCACTTGATGACCGTCGCCTGATTCCGGGTGTTCTCCGGCGCGGCGAGCACGGCCTTGTCCACCTCGGCCTGCGAAGCCCCCGGTTCAAGCGGTGGCGGCGGCGCCGGCGCCCCTCGGCCTCCCTGTGCCCACGCACTGGTCGCGATGGCCAGCACACCCACTGCCAAAAGAATGCGTTTCATCGACTGCTTCCTCCTTGGGCCTCGGGCGCTGGGCCTTCGGCCGTGTCCTCGCGGGCATCATTGTAGGTCAGCGCGAGCGCAATGA
>Ga0310884_10000484_pt1 | contig 10578 bp, 13 predicted proteins | sample T60D1metaG_FD_203446 | JGI IMG/M metagenome (GOLD analysis project Ga0310884, IMG submission 203446) | Lab incubated soil microbial communities from West Virginia University Organic Research Farm, Morgantown, WV, United States - T60D1 | ecosystem: Environmental > Terrestrial > Soil >...
GCCTTCGAAGAGCAAGTCGCCGATTTCGCCCAGGAGGTCGTCGTGGTCGCCGCGATCGATCGCGTCGAGGACTTCGTAGGTTTCTTCGAGCACGAATCCCCGGAGCGACTGAATCGTCTGCTCACGCTCCCATGGGCATCCGTTCGGTCCACGCAATCGCACCATGATGTCGACCAGCTTTTGAAACTCACGTCCGGCGGTTTTCTGCGATAACGCAGGCTTGGTACCGCGAGATTGCATTCCTCGCGCACGTGGTGCACGCGACCGTGTGGCCATTGGCGACTATGCTAGCATTCGAGCGTGGAGACGCCCGATTCCGTCATCACGTTCAGTGGCTTCATCCTGTCGCTGGCAACCACGGCTGCTGTGCACTTCGGCGACATCGCCGACCCGAACACCGGCGACAAGTTGACGCCCAACCTCCAGGCGGCAGCGCAGATGATTGAGCTCATCGCCATGCTGCAGGAAAAGACCAAAGGCAACCTGATCGAATCCGAAGCGCGTCTCGTCGACGACCTGCTCTACGAACTGCGTGTCCGCTACGTCCAGGCGCAGCAGGAAGAGAAGCGCATCGTCGAACCGTAGCTCATTCCCTTGCGCATCACCTTTCTCGGGACTGGAACGTCGCATGGCGTGCCGATGATCGGCTGCGACTGCGAAACGTGTCGTTCGACAGACCCGCACGACAAACGATGGCGTGCCTCTGTCTATGTCGAAACCGATGACGGGCAGTCGCTCCTGGTGGATGCCGGGCCAGACATCCGAGCCCAGTCACTGGCGTTCGGCCTGAGACGTGTGGATGCGATCATTTTCACGCACGGCCATGCTGACCACATCATGGGACTTGACGATATCCGCAGATTCAACGTGCTGCAGCAGCGCCCGATGCCATGTTTTGGCGACGCGGCCACGCTCAATGATCTGCGGCGAACGTTCTTTTATGTTTTTGATCCGAATACGCCGCGCGGTGGCGGGCTTCCGCAGCTAGAACTGTTTCGTATCGCCGGTCCGTTCTGCATCGGCCGTCAGGAGATCACACCGGTTCCGATTCTTCACGGCAAGCGCCCTATCCTGGGACTGCGGATGGGGAGGTTCGCGTATCTCACCGACTGCAGCCGCATCCCGGACGAGTCGTATCCGCTGCTCGAGGGACTCGATTTGCTTGTGCTCGACGCGCTCCGCGAGAAGCCGCATCCGACGCATTTCTCGTTGTCCGAAGCGATCGAAGTCAGCGCCCGCATTGGTGCGCGAAGGACCTGCTTCACGCACATGTGCCACAATCTTCGACATGCCGACACGAACGCCAAGCTTCCGCAAGGCGTCGAGCTCGCGTACGACGGGCTCATCGTTGAGTTGTGAAACTGCTGATTGTTGATTGCTGACTGATGATTGGTCACTTTCCTGATGACCCACCGCTCCGCTGGCACAACCCTGTGCTGGCGCTCGGGAACTTCGATGGCCTGCATCGCGGGCACATGAAGATCATCGACCGGGTTCGCCGTCGAGCAGGGGAGCGCGGCGGCACACCGGCGGCGATGACCTTCGAACCTCATCCCCCTCGAGTGCTTCGGCCGGACAAAGCGCCCCCGCTGCTGATGACCAAGGAGCAGAAAATCGAGGCGTTGACGCGTTCAGGAATGCAGGGAGTCGCCATCGTTCGGTTCACGCGTGAACTGTCGCAATGGGATCCGGAAACGTTCGTGCGCCAGGTCCTCGTCGAGTGGCTGCACGTCATCGAAGTGTGGGTGGGCGCAAATTTTATGTTCGGTCACGAGCGAAGTGGCACCTTCAGCGTCCTGCGATCGCTCGGGGCTCGATACGGGTTCCGCGCCGAGAAGATCGATCCAATCCGATACAAAGACTTCGTCGTCAGCAGCACGCGAGTGCGGCGGCTGCTCAGTGAGGGTCGAGTGGATGAGGCTGGGGCGCTTTTGGGCCATCACTACTTTATCGATGGAACGGTTACGCGAGGAGCCGGCCGCGGACGCGAGCTGGGATTTCCGACGGCAAACCTCACTACCTGCAATGAACTGGTGCCCCCGACCGGCGTCTACGCCACAACCGTGACGATCGACGAGGTCGTCCATCCGTCGATTACAAATATCGGTCTGCGTCCGACATTTGGCGACGCCGATCGCCCGATTATCGAAACCCACCTGTTCGATGTCAGCCGCGATCTCTATGGCACATCGCTCAGGGTGTCGTTCGTCCAGCGGCTGCGGGACGAACGGGCATTTCCCGATGTCGACGCGCTCCGCGCACAGATCGACGCCGATTGCCGGAGCGCGCGGCGATTGTTCGGGCGCATTTCGCTGTAGAATCTTCAACATGTCTCAAGTGCCGGACCGTGCACCCGATGGCATGCTGCTGCGTTTGTCGGTGCCAGCCGGAGGCGACCTGCGGGTCGTCGCAGTCGACATCGCCAAGCGCATTTCCGAATACCTGCGCGAAGGCGTGCCCGACACCCAGGGATTGAGGGTTGCCATCGAGGGCGTGGTCTCCAAGGTGGCCCCGGCCGCGGTCGATGCCGAGATTACGTTCGACTTCCGCGAGGTCAACGGCGAACTTCAGATTGAGGCGCACTGCGGCAGCCGGTCCTCCGAGGTGCGCTGCCCGCTGCCTGCCTGACGGTGCGCGATCCCCGCGCGATCCAGTGCCAGTGATTTCCATGCGTTTGTACAACACGCTCACCCGTCGCGAGGAAGAGTTTGCGCCTGCCCGCGACAACACCGTGCGCATGTACACCTGCGGGTTGACGGTCTACGCGCGCGGACATATCGGTAACTTCCGCACGTTCGTTGCGCTCGACGTGCTCCGACGGGCGCTGCTGCACGAAGCGGGATTCACGGTTCAGCAGGTGATGAACTTCACCGACGTTGACGACCGGACCATCCTCGAGTCGAACAAGGCGGGCGTGCCGCTTCGCGAGTACACTGATCGTTTCATTCACATCTTCAAGCAGGATGCAGCCGCGCTCGGACTCGATCCGGTCGAGGAGACGCCTCGCGCGACCGATGCCGAAAACCTGGCGGCAATGGCCGACACAATCAAAGCGCTCGAGCGAAACGGCCATACCTACCGGAGCGACGGGTCGATCTACTTCAAGATCTCAACCTTTGCCGATTACGGGAAGCTGGCGCACCTCGATCACTCGGGGATAAAAAGCGGCGCACGGATCGATTCGGATAAGTACGACAAGGAGGACGCGCGAGACTTCGTCCTGTGGAAGGCAACCAAAGAAGGGGAGCCGACGTGGGATCCAGGAATCGGCCCCGGCCGTCCTGGCTGGCACATCGAATGTTCTGCGATGGCGCTGCGGTTGCTCGGGCCGTCGCCGATCGACATCCACGCCGGCGGTGTCGATCTGATCTTTCCGCACCACGAGAACGAAATCGCGCAGAGCGAAGGCGCGACGCGACAACCGTTCTCGCGTTTCTGGGTCCACGTCGAGCACTTGATGATCGAGAGTGAGCAAGACGAGGAGGCGAAGGGCCCCGAGAAGATGTCCAAGTCGCTCGGCAATGTCTACAACCTCCAGGACATCGTCGATCGCGGGTTCAGGCCATCCGCGCTCCGGTATCTATTTCTCGGCGTGCACTATCGCAAGCAGTTGAAGTTCTCGTGGACCGCGATGGCGCAGGCGGAAGAGGCCTTGAAGCGGCTCACAGACTTTCTCGCACGCCTGGATTCGCTTCCAGCGCGCGAGGCAAATCCTGAAATCGCGCGGCGCCTTCAGGACGCGACAGAAGGCTTTTCAGCGCACATCTGCCATGACGTCAACAGCGCCGCGGCGATCGGCGTGATGTTCGATTTGGTGCGTGCCCTGAACTCGGCGATCGACGCTGGAGAACTGGGCGCGACGGATGCACTCGCGGTCCGCCAGACCTTCGATCGATTCGATCGCGTTCTCGGAGTACTCGCACTGCGTCGCGCTGAAGACGAGAAACCACCGGTGCCGGTGGACGAGATCGAGCAATTGATCGCGGCCCGCCGCGCCGCCAGGCTGGCGCGCAACTTTGCCGAAGCCGATCGCATTCGTCAGGAGCTGGACGCGCGCGGCATCATCCTTGAAGACACAGGGTCGACGACCAGGTGGAAGAGGAAGTGAATTGGACGCGCCCGACATAAAGACGTCGCTTCCCGGTCCAAAAGCCAAAGCGATCATCGAACGCGACAAGCAGTTCGTGTCGCCGTCGTACACGCGCGATTATCCGTTCGTCATTGCGCGCGGTGAGGGGGCGATCGTCGAAGACGTCGACGGCAATCGGTTTCTCGATTGCGCCGCTGGTATCGCGGTCAACTCGACCGGTGTTTCCCATCCCGACGTCGTCAAGGCGATTTGCGATCAGGCCGGGAAGTTCATTCACATGTCTGGCACTGACTTCTACTACGAACCGCAGGTCCGGCTGGCAGAGGAGTTAGCGTCTATCGCCCCGATCGACGGAGCGGTGCGCACGTTTTTCGGCAACTCCGGCACCGAAGCGACGGAAGCGTCGATCAAGCTCGCGCGATATCACACGAAGCGGCAGGGAATCATTGCGTTTCTCGGATCGTTTCACGGCCGATCGATGGGATCACTCTCGCTCACCGCGAGCAAGGTGATCCAGCGCCGCGGCTTCGGGCCGTTGCTTCCCGGCGTCTACCACGCGCGCTATCCCGACCCTTATCGCTTCAAGGGCAGCGCGGACGAGTGTGCCGGCGAATGCCTCTCATACATTCGCGACCAGCTGTTCGTTCAATTGGTAGCGCCAGATGAAGTCGCCGCGATCGTCGTCGAACCGATCCAGGGCGAAGGCGGATACGTCGTTCCGCCCCTGGCATTTCTGCAAGGATTGCGGGAGCTGGCGACCGAGCATGGAATCGTGCTCGTTGTCGATGAAGTGCAATCGGGAATGGGCCGCACGGGGAAGATGTTCGCGTCGGAGCATTTCGGCCTTCGTGCAGACGTCGTGAATATCGCGAAAGGGATCGCATCAGGGCTGCCGCTTGGCGTGACCTGCGCACGCGCTGACGTCATGTCGTGGCCGCCCGGTGCACACGCGAGCACGTTTGGCGGCAACCCCGTATCCTGCGCCGCAGCCAGCGCGACCATCAAACTGCTGAAAGGGAGCCTCGTGTCGAACGCCGCGGCGGTCGGTGCGCACCTGTCGGACGGTCTGCGCGCGTTGCAGCGCAAACATCCGCTGATCGGCGATGTGCGAGGCCTGGGTCTGATGATTGGCGTCGAGCTCGTCCGGAATCGTGAGACGAAGGAACGCGCAATCGATGAGCGCAACGCGCTCGTTCAGTCGATGTTCCGGCGCGGCGTGCTCGTGCTTGGCGCGGGCAAGAACGCGATCCGAATTGCTCCACCTCTGGTCTTCACCACGTCTCAGGCCGACAGCCTCCTGCGGGTCATGGACGAAGCCCTCGAGGAATTGGCGCGCTAACCGGCACGGTCTAACCGTGACCTGCAACATCTGGCGCTGGGTCCTTAGAGACGCCCGCAGGGCGCTCACGCAAACAACACCTCATCCGCAGCGGTTACGCGTCGCAAAGCTACCGCCACTCGGACATCGGCGAATCGAGCGAAAACCGAGCGGAATTAAGGGTTCACCACCACGGCTCTCATGAGCCTGGCGATTGCATTCCAGTGGAGGTATAGGGATGAGTCTTCAGCGCCAGCTTGTGGGAATCCAAGGAGAAAATCGAGCCGTCGCGGAGCTTGAACGACGCGGGTACGCAGTTGTTGCGCGCCGCTACAGAACCCGACATGGCGAAATCGACGTCGTGGCTCGCGATGGCGAGACGATCGTGTTCGTCGAGGTCAAGGCAAAGGAGAGCACCGAGTTTGGTAGTGGTGCGGACGCGGTGACCGCACGCAAGCAACGACGGGTGATTTCGATGGCCGTCGATTATCTCGCCCGTAACCGGTTGACCTCGTCGCCGTGCCGATTCGATGTCGTGGCGATCGACGGAGTGGGCGATGACGCGACGCTCACGTATTACCGCGGGGCGTTCACGACATAAGTGTCAGCGGTTTGTTGCTGTGCCGCTCGGGGGTATGGTACGATTGGAACTTCTGGACAGCGGTCGGGCGGGGCCGAGGCACGCCCGCGCGGTCGGAGACGCGGGAATAACTCAGTGGTAGAGTGCGACCTTGCCAAGGTCGAAGTCGCGGGTTCGAATCCCGTTTCCCGCTCCAATACTGAAACGTCGGGCCCTTTGGGCCCTTCTGCGCGTTCCGCTATGCCAGCGCTTCGTCGCTGGCTCCGCTCCACGCGCTCGTGATCAATGTTTTCTTCCTTCGCTTCGTCCGCTCGTCGCTGTTGGCCGTGTCAATAGACGCGGCCGGACATTCCAAGTAAGCTTCGATCCCCAGTTCCGACCGGCGCCGTCGCCAAGTGGTAAGGCAGAGGTCTGCAAAACCTCCATCCCCGGTTCAAATCCGGGCGGCGCCTCCAATCCTTAGTCTAAGCACTCCGCACACTTACGGGCGCGCCCGTTTCCGCCACGATCGGTAATTTGGGACCATTTGGGTCCAATTCGGTGAACAGCCGCTCTTCGACCAGCTCCACCGCGCTCCGATGCGAAGCGTCGACGACGTGTGTGTAGATGTTGAGCGTCGTCGAGATGCTCGCGTGGCCGAGCTGTTCCTGCGCGATCTTCACCGGTATCTTGAGATCGTTCAGGAGTGACGAATGAATGTGTCGGAACTGATGCCACGTCACTCGTCCTACGCCCGCCGCCTCCGCCGCCGGTTGCAGCACGTTCGTCAGCAGCTTGGATTCGCGCAAGGGATCGCCCTTCCGATTCCCGAACACCAGATCCTCTGACGCCCGCCGACTGACGCGCTGTCGATGCGCCGTGAGTGTGGCGATCGCGTGTCGACCCAGCGGAATCGTCCGCACCGCCTTCTGCGTCTTGGGCGACTGGAATTGTCCCTCGAAGACGGACTCGCGCACCGCCAGCGTGCCGATGTCGAGATCGAGGGCGCGCCACCGCAGACCCAACAACTCGCCAATTCGCAATCCCGTCGCGGCGATGAGACTGACCATCGTGCGATACGGTTCATCGAGATGCTTCAGCAACTTCGCGAGGCTGTCGCCGGCGAGCATCGCGGGTTTCTCCCTGAGCGCCTTCTGCGGGAACTTGACGCCCCGCGCCGGGTTGACTGTGAGATACCCGTATTCAACGGCCGTTTCGAGAATGCCCGAGAGCAGCACCCACGAATTTCGCACCGTCTGCCAGCCGCACCGTTGCCGAAACTTATCTGCGACCCACTGCTGGATCGCCAGCCGGTCGATGTCACGAAGCCGCCAGTCACGCCATTGAGGGAGCAGATGCAGGCTGAGCACGGTCTTGTAGCCGTGCTGCGTCGATCGCTTAAAGGTAGGGAGCACCAGTGGCTTCCATTGCGCGTCGACAAACGTGCCGAACGCAATGTAGGCTTCCGGTCGTCCGGTACCCTGATTGATCGGTCGGAGGTGTTCATCCAATCGCACTTGTGCATCGCCCTTCTTCGGAAGGTCGGCGACGCTGCCAAGCACAACCGATCGTCGCAAGCGCTTCACGCTCCCGTCCTCGAACACCGCCGTCTCTCGCCACCGCGCGACCCACACCTTGCGGCGTTTGCCTCGCTTGAACAAACATCCTGTCTGAAATCGTCGACGAGCCACGCCGACCTCCTTCCTGGAAGTGGCTCGCCCTGCTTTCTGGTAGTCCAACGCTACCCCTGCAGGGCAGATCGGTCAACGTCGGCGGCGCGAGTGCCGCGCGGCGTGGCGCTTCCCGTCGATATAGATGCGGAGATCGCGAACGTCGAATCGCAGGTACTTCCCCAGTTTGAGGAACGGCAGTCGGTCCTCGGCCTCAGGTCGAACGTGCTCGTAGACCCATGAGACCGTCACCTTAAGAAACTGCGCCGCCTCCGCTGCCGTGAGCAGCTCCATCAGCTCCTCGTTGCTCGAGGCGCCGGGCGGAAGCTCCGAGACAGATGCGGATTCTGCGATGACCATAAGCACCTCCTTGAGGGTTACAACCGCGGGTGCTTACTTAGGAGCACCCGCGGCTGGTGTTAGTGTTTAGCCGACGTTCGCGGACGTTTCCTCATACTCGGCGTACGCCTGCAGCACGAGATCACGTACGCGCTCTTGCGAGCTCGCATCCGCGACGGGACGCAGCAAGGCAAAGCTGCGGCGATCACCGCCGACGGTGTACTGGCGAGAAGGGAACGTAACGTTGCGGCCGGAACCGCTGCGTCGTTCCCAGACGGCGAAGCCGACAAGCTTCAAACCCTCGAGCACGCCTTCGGTGAAATGCAGCTCGGCATCCGCGAGTTTGCCTGGCGGGTTGCCTTTGTCGTTCGGAACAATCTTGACGACCATGATGAAACCTCCTCAAGGGCTCGCCGTCGCGGCGAGCAGCTGACGTTGACGAGTGAAGTGCCCGAGTCACGCCGCCACCTGGTTGCCCGGTGACGACTGCAGCCGTTGCCACAACCAGTGCTGGAGCGTGTTGAGTCCAACGAGACCGGGATCCGCTGGCAGCAATGGGTGCTGATGGCCCCGATACTTCGCTCTCTGCCACGCGAGTTCCATCGCATCGACCAGAACGAGCCTGGCCGGTACTGGGTCGCGCGTGGTGTCGAAGACCATCGTTCCCGCCGCGAAGAACGCGACGTCGCCCAGCGGTGCCGTGTGTAACGTCACCGTTGCCGGGGAGTCGAGACCCGTCGGAGCTGTGGTGACGAACGCGAAGTAGATGCGTGTGTGGTGCCCAATCGTCACCGTGATGCTGGGTGTGAGCGATCGTTCAAACATGTCAGTCCTCCTTTCTTCGAGATTCCTGGACGCTTCGAACAGTTGCAGTCCGTGTGAAGCGCGCAGGTCCGAGTCAAGGCCGCGCCAGCGGCGAGCGGAGCGAGCGAAGCCTTGACGCGGCCGAGCGCTTCCACAGAATTTCGCCGGTCGAAGCGTCAGGTAGTTGTTCATGACCCCGCGGGACTGCGTTCGATCAGTCCGGCCTCACGGAAGCTGTAGTACCGATCGGCGTCTCCGACGATGAGGTGATCGAGGAGGGGGAGATCCAGCAGGTCGGCGGCGGCACACAGTCGCAATGTGAGCCGTGCATCGTCGGGGCTCGGTGTGGGATCACCGCTTGGATGGTTGTGGATGATCATCAGATCCGTGGTGCCAGGTGTGAGACACGCGGGCACGAACACGTCCGGGATGGAGACTGGCGTGCAGGCGCGCGAGCCGCGCGACAGCACATGCCAGGCGAGCAGCCGGCGTTTGGTCGACAGGCACGCGACGGCGAAGACTTCGACCGGCTGATCGGCGATCAGCGGGCCGAGTACTGCCGCGGCTGTGCGCGGATCCTTGAGCGTGACGGTTGGCACATCGACGATGCGTCCGTCGCTGTCACGGAGCGGGCGGTACGTGCAGACGAATTCCCGGACGCGGTGACCGCGTGAGGGAATGGACGGAGAGACTGATACGTTCGACACGGTGATCTCCTTTCAATGGGTCCGAGGTGGTGTGGTTTGGGTCGTAGCGCCGACGCGCGCGTGGTGAGCGCGGACGCCCGCGGTCCGGAGGTGCGAGACAACAGGCGAAGCCGAGTGGCAGTTCGTTCGAGATCCGCTGGCGACCAGCTGTGTCTCACGAGGAGCGCGATGACGAGCAGCCGTGGGTATTGGCTGGCAGGTACGTGCGTCACAGGGCCGACGAGCCTGTCGAAGTCGTCGCCGACGTGGAGTTCCTCGAGCAGGGCGTCCAGCAGCGGACGAGACCAATCGAGACCGTGTGCCCTTTGTGTGAGAGCCCAGAGATCGTCGACCCGACCGTTGCGTCGCCAGTCATGGAGCCGGCTGATCGCCTGGTGCCATCGGGTTGAGCGCACGCACGTGCGTCGTCGGTGTGTGGATCCGTCGCGCATGGCAGACACCTCCGGCAGAGCGCCCGGCTCTGGGAGCGGAGGCGGCCACCAGCGCGACGGCTGTCGCGAGGGGCGGGTGAAGGACGTGGCGTGTGCCGACGCCCGTTGTGCGAGGAAGGAACCGCGGGGCTGTGCCCGAGCGGCGAATGACCGGGTCTAGTGGACCGTGGTCAGAAGGCGGCTGGCTGCGCGATCGAGCGTGAATCGGCCGTCCTGCCAGGGCGTGCGTTGACTCAAGCGCGTGAGTCCTTGCACGTAACCCCAGACGGAGCGGGGATTCGTCTCGAACATTTCCGCCAGCGTGTACGCCTCGGCGGCCTGCTTCTGCGACAGTTCGAGTCGCTGCACAGCTGCGTCAACAACCGCGTCACGCGTTGGCCCGAGCTCTTGGGACATAGCCCGTAGGAGGACGAGGCGATCGTGCGCGGGATCCGCGTCGAGTGCGGTTCGGACACTGTCGAGTGACGTGGTCCACGCCTCTTGAATCGACGCACCCACGTGTCGGCGCCGGAAGCCGACGACGTGCTGAAAGCCCCAGATGATGTGGTTGCCGCACACGGCGCGGAACAGGAACACATCCAGGGTGAGGGCGGCGGCACCGACGTCGCTGTTCCGGAGAATGAATCCGCGGAACACACCAGCCTGCGACGTATCGGTCGG
>Ga0310884_10000488_pt1 | contig 10564 bp, 8 predicted proteins | sample T60D1metaG_FD_203446 | JGI IMG/M metagenome (GOLD analysis project Ga0310884, IMG submission 203446) | Lab incubated soil microbial communities from West Virginia University Organic Research Farm, Morgantown, WV, United States - T60D1 | ecosystem: Environmental > Terrestrial > Soil >...
AACGTCGGCGCCGCTGTCCTTGAGGTTCAGGGCGTGCGCATGTCCCTGCGAGCCGTAGCCGATCACGGCGACGCGCCGCGACAGGATCGGCGTCAGGTCAACGTCTGCGTCGTGAATCATCTTCGCCATACGTCCTCAGTCTCCTTATTCGGTTTCTTTCGCTTGCGACGTCCAATCCTCGACCGCCAGCACGCCGATCTGCCGCTCGAGCAACGACACGATGCGCGCGGCCGTCTTGTCCGAACTGTCGAACATGATCGTCGCCTGCACGGTCGCGCGGTCGTGCGACGCGACGGCCGTGAACGCTTCGGCGCGGACGCGCTGCCGCCGCAGGATCCCTGCGACGCGATCGAGCGCGTCAATCTCGTGCTCGTAACGAACGACAATCGTGCGCGGGCGAGCCTGGTCGATCACAGCAGATCGGCTCCCGTCTCGGACAGCGACTGCGCACCCGGGCGCTTGATCATCTCGTGGAGCGCCGCACCCGGCGATACCATCGGGTAGACCGTGTCCTCCTGCTCGACGCGGAAATCCATGACCACCGCGCCGGCGGAGGCGCGCGCGTGCTTCAATGCGTCGGCCATGTCCTCGCGCCGCGTCACCCGCACGCCCGGCAGACCGTGCGCGTCGGCGAGCTTGACGTAGTCGGGCGACGACATCGGCGTGGCGGAGTAGCGGCGATCGTGGAAGAACTGCTGCCACTGACGCACCATCCCGAGGTAGCCGTTGTTGATGATGGCGATGTTGATCTTGACGTTCTCCTGCACGATGGTCTGCAACTCGGCCTGGGTCATCTGGAACCCGCCGTCGCCGACGATCGCCCACACTTCGCGATCGGGACGCGCCAGCTTGGCGCCGATCGCAGCCGGCACGCCGAAGCCCATCGTGCCGAGTCCGCCCGAGGTGATGAACGTGCCGGGCTCCGCGACCTTGTAATACTGCGCGGTCCACATCTGGTGCTGTCCGACGTCGGTGACGATGATGGCGCGGCCGGCGGTCGCCTTCCAGATGTCGTGGATCACATGGGCGGCGCACAGCCGGCCATTGTCGGGCAGTTCTTCGATGTCGCGAACGGTCGGCCCGCCCGCCAGCTCGCCGATGCGCGTGATCCAGGCATCGTGATGGTTCGACTGGACGAGCGGCAGCCAGTCGCGCAGCACCGTCTTGAGATCACCGGCGATCGCGACGTCGGCCTTGACGTTCTTGTGCAGCTCCGAGGGATCGATGTCGATGTGGATCTTCTTGGCGTTCGGCGCGTACGACGCGAGCTTGCCGGTGACGCGATCGTCGAAGCGCATGCCGAGGGCGATCAGGAGATCGGCTTCCTGGATCGCTTCGTTGACCCAGTGCTCGCCGTGCATGCCCATCATGCCGAGGTTGAGCGGGTGATGGGCCGGCATGCAGCCGATGCCGAGCAGCGTCATCGCCAGCGGCACATGGGCGCGCTCAGCCAGCGTGAGCACCTCATCGCATGCACCGCTCTTGAGGATGCCGTGTCCCGCGAGGATCACGGGCTTCTTCGCCTTCGAGAGCAGCTCGTTGGCGCGCGCGATCGACGTGGCAGCTCCCGCCGTTCGTTCCGTCGTCCGCGGAGCGGTGGTCGAAGCGGCCGCGGGCGCGGGCTCGAACTCCGTTTCTTCCTGCTGGGCGTTCTTCGTGATGTCGACGAGCACCGGGCCGGGGCGGCCGGCCGATGCGATCGCAAACGCCTTGCGCAGTGTCGGCGCAATATCCGCCGCCCTCGTCACGAGGAAGTTGTGTTTCGTGATCGTCAGCGTGATGCCGGTCACGTCGGTTTCCTGGAACGCATCCGATCCAATCAGCGCTTCCGGCACCTGGCCGGTGATGCAGACGAGCGGAATCGAATCCATCATCGCGGTCGCGATGCCGGTGACGAGATTGGTCGCCCCGGGGCCGGAGGTCGCAATCGCGACGCCGACCTTGCCGCTTGCGCGCGCATAACCGTCGGCCATGTGCGTCGCACCCTGTTCATGACGAACCAGGACGTGGCGAATCGGGTGATCGAGCAGCGCATCGTAGGCCGGCAGAATTGCCCCGCCCGGGTAACCGAATACGGTGTCGACGCCCTGTTCGACCAGGACCGACCAGATGATGTGAGCTCCTCGTTGCTTCATAAAGTTGGCACCCGCCGCTCGTAAGCCGCGATGTCGGACTCGTGCGTGAGAATCAAGTCGATTTCGTCCTTGCCCTCGAGCAGGCGCTGCCGCGACGCCGCGTCGATCGTGAAGGGCTCCCGCAGCCCGGACGAATCGCGCACTTCGCAGCGGTCGAGGTCGACCTCCACGCTGTAGTTCTGTTCACGTTCACTGCGGTCGAGAATCGCGTCGACCGCTGTTTCGGGGAGCGCCACCGGCAACATGCCGTTGCCGATCGCGTTGTTGCGGAAGATGTCGGCGAACGACGGCGCGATGACGACGCGAAAGCCGGCGTCCTGCAGCGCCCACGCCGCATGCTCGCGCGACGACCCGCAGCCGAAGTTGATGCCGGAGGCGAGCACCGACGCGCCGTCATACTGTTTCTGGTTCAGCACGAACGACGGTTCGCGCTTCCAGTCGTGAAAAAGGAACGGTCCGAAGCCCGAACGCTCGATCCGCTTCAGGAACTGCTTGGGAATGATCTGGTCGGTGTCGACGTGGTTGCGGCGCAGCGGCGCGACGCGGCCTCGATGCACGTGGAACGGCTGCCGGGACATTACCGGTACTCCCATGCGCGCACGTCCGTGAAACGCCCTTCGATCGCCGCCGCTGCGGCCATCGCGGGGCTGACCAGGTGCGTGCGGCCGCCGCGTCCCTGCCGGCCTTCGAAATTGCGGTTGCTCGTCGACGCGCAGCGCTCGCCGTCGCCGAGGATGTCGTCGTTCATGCCGAGGCACATCGAGCAGCCCGGCTCGCGCCATTCGAAGCCGGCCTCGGCGAAGATGCGATCGAGCCCTTCGCGTTCGGCATCGGCCTTGACCTTTTGCGATCCCGGGACCACCATCGCGCGCACGCGGCTGTTGACCTTGTGGCCTTTCGCGACGCTGGCGGCGGCACGCAGGTCCTCGATGCGCGCATTGGTGCACGATCCGATGAAGACGCGATCGATTGGCAGGCTCTCGATCGCCGTGCCCGGCGTGAGCCCCATATAGGCGAGTGCGCGTTCCATCGCCCGCGCGTCGCCGTCGGATGTCGCGGTTTTCGGATCCGGCACGCGGCCGGTGACCGGTTCCACCATGTCGGGGCGCGTGCCCCACGTGACGAGCGGCGCCTGCGCGGTTACATCGATCGTGATCTCGGCGTCGAACGGTGCTCCCGGATCGCTTGTCAGTTCCGCCCAGCGCTCAACCGCGGCGGTCCACTCGGCGCCCTTCGGCGCGTGCGGACGGCCTTCGAGGAACGCGAACGTGGTGGCATCCGGGGCAATCAACGCGCTGCGCGCGCCGGCCTCGATGCTCATGTTGCAGATCGTCATGCGCTGTTCCATCGACATGCTGTCGATGAGCGAGCCGGCGAGCTCGAGCGCGAATCCGGAACCGCCGCTGACGCCGAGGCGGCCCATCAGCGCGAGCGCCACGTCCTTGGCGGTGACACCGGGGCTCAGCGTGCCGGTGAAATTCACGCGCATCGCCTTCGGCTTGGCTTGTGCGAGGCACTGTGTCGCGAGGACGTGTTCGACTTCGCTCGTGCCGATCCCGAAAGCCAGGGCGCCGAATGCGCCATGTGTGCTGGTATGACTGTCGCCGCAGACGATCGTCGCGCCCGGCAGCGTCAGGCCGAGCTCGGGCCCGATGACGTGGACAATGCCCTGGCGGCCGCTGTTGAAATCGAAGAGCGGCACGCCGAATTCGACGACGTTGCCGCGCAGCGTCTCGACTTGTTGACGCGCGAGGGGATCGGCGATGGGCAAATGACGATTCGCCGATGTCGGCACGTTGTGATCGACCGTGGCAAACGTCAGGTCGGGCCGCCGTACCTTGCGCCCGCTGAGGCGCAGGCCTTCGAACGCCTGCGGCGACGTGACCTCGTGGACGAGATGGCGATCGATGTAGAGCAGCGTGCGCCCGTCTTCGAGCTCGCGCACCACGTGCGCGTCCCACACCTTGTCGAGCAACGTGCGCTGACGTTGATCGGCAGTCGGGTCATCGGTGGACCGTGGCGTCGGTGGCCTAGACGGCATGATAGGAGTGCCGCCTGTCTCGAACTTCGTGGAGCGCGTCTTCGATCGCCTGACCCATCTCGCGCGTCGAGAGCACGCGGTCACCAGGTCCGGCGAGATCTTTCGTGCGGGCGCCCGACGCCAGCGCGTCCTCGATCGCGTGCTCGATCTCGGCCGCTTCCTTCTCCATCTTCGCGCTGAAGCGAAGCAGCATCGCGGCGCTCGCGATTGCGCCGATCGGATTGGCGAGGCCCTTGCCCGCGATGTCGGGCGCCGATCCATGGACCGGCTCGTAAAGATCGACCTTGCCGCCGATCGTCGCCGACGGCAGCACCCCGAGCGACCCGGCGATTGACGCGGCCTGGTCGCTCAGGATGTCGCCGAACAGGTTGTCGCAGAGCATCACGTCGAAGCTGGTGGGTGAGGTCGCCAGCCGCATGGCCGCGGTGTCGACATAGACGTGCTCGAGCTCGACATCGGGGTAGCTCTTGGCCACGTCCGACACCACTGCGCGCCACAGCCGCGACGTCTCGAGGACGTTCGCCTTGTCAATCGACGCAACCTTCTTGCGGCGCTCCCGCGCGCGCTCGAATGCGACCTTGGCCACCCGCTCGATCTCGTGGCGCGAATAGATCAGCGTGTTGAACGCGGTGTTGCCCGAGGCTTCGAAGCCGCGCGGCTCGCCGAAATACAGTCCGCCGAGGAGCTCGCGGACGATCAGCAGGTTGGCGCCGCGCACGCGCTCGGGCTGGAAGGGCGTCCGCTTCGCGAGCGGCGCGTAGTAAACCGCCGGCCGGAGATTCGCAAAACCGCCAAGCGCCTGGCGCAGGGCGAGGAGCGCCGCTTCGGGACGTTCCGCTGGCAGCCGGCCGTCGAATTTTGGATGGCCGACCGCGCCGAGCAGCACTGCGTCCGCGTTCAGCGCCGCTTCGAGCGTGCGCTCGGGCAGGCCGGCGCCCTCGCTATCGATCGCCACGCCGCCGATGGCATGCGTCGAGAACGACAATGTCTTGCCCGACTGCTCGGACACATCCTTCAGAATGCGGACCGCTTCCTCGGTGACTTCGGGGCCAATGCCGTCGCCGGGTAGCAGCGCGATCTTCAGTGACACGTCGCGTCTCCGCGTTTGGAGCCGGCGCCTGCACCGAGCGCGATCGGCGCGCCCAGCTCGTCGCGAATGATCGTGGCCAGCTGCTCGTCATCGACTGACTTGGTGCGATCGGCAAGCGCCGTCACCCGCACGTAGAGGCGTTCGAGCTCCGGCTGTCGCAGCCGATGGCCGAGCGCGCGGCAGCGCGCATCGAGACCGCGCATGCCCGAGTGCTTGCCCAGCACGAGGCGCGTGCCGGGCGCGCCCACCGATTCGGGACGCATGATTTCGTAGGTCAGCTCGTGCTTCAGCATGCCGTCCTGGTGGATGCCCGCTTCATGCGCGAACGCGTTCGCGCCCACGATGGCCTTGTTGGGTGGCACCGATACGCCGACGATCGACGACAGCGTGTTGCTGGTCGGCACGAGCGCCTGTGTCTGGATCCCGGTGCGATGGGGCAGCGCGTCGGCGCGCACTTCGAGCGCCATCACGATCTCTTCGAGCGATGCGTTGCCGGCGCGCTCGCCGATGCCGTTGATCGTGCACTCGACCTGTCGGGCGCCGGCCATCACGGCGGCGAGCGAGTTTGCGACCGCAAGACCCAGATCGTTATGGCAGTGAGCGGAAAGGACGGCTCCCTTGCCGATGCGTGCGCCCACCGTCGTGAACATACGCTCGATATCGGTCGGCAATGCATAGCCGACAGTGTCAGGGAGGTTGATGGTCGTGGCGCCGGCCGTCACCGCGGCTTCGGCGATCTCGCAGAGAAACGCGAGATCGCTTCTCGTCGCATCCTCCGCCGAAAACTCCACATCGTCGCAGTACGCCCGGGCGTGCGCGACGGTCGAGGCGACCTGCGCGAGGCACTCGGCTCGGCTGATGCGAAGCTTGTGTTCGAGGTGAATGTCAGAGGTCGCGAGGAAGACGTGAATGCGCGGGCGCGCCGCCTGGGAGAGCGCCGCCCAGGCGCGATCGATGTCTGCCGGGATCGCGCGGGCCAGGCCGGCGATGATCGGCCGCCGCACCGCTCCGGCAATGGTCCGCACGGCATCGAAGTCGCCATCCGACGAGATTGGGAAGCCGGCTTCGATGATGTCCACGCCCAGCCGATCGAGCTGTTGGGCGAGGCGCAGTTTCTCGGCCGCGGTCATGCTGAAACCGGGCGCCTGCTCGCCGTCGCGAAGCGTCGTATCGAATACCTGAATCCGGGATGTGGTTGCCATTCTTGGAGTTAGCCCCGAAGGTAATGTTGGGGTTACGACCAAAATAAGTCAAAATAATAATATCTATGGCGGACTAGCCCGTCGCTTATAGTATGCCAACCCGATGGAACTCTTTCAGCTAGAAGCCTTTCTCGCGGTCGTGCGCGAAGGCAGCTTTTCGGCCGCCGCCAAGGCACTTTTCCGCACGCAGCCGGCCATCAGCCAGACCATCAAGAAGCTCGAGGATGAGATCGGCAGGCCGCTCTTCGACCGCTCGAGCCGGCGCGGCGTCCTCACCGACGCGGGGCGCGTGCTCGCGGACCACGCCGAGCGGCTGGTCAACCTGCGCCAGCGCACCATGGCCGCCCTCGACGACGTGCGTCAGCTGAGGACAGGCCGCTTGACGATGGCGGCGAACGAGTTGACGTGTTTGTACTTGTTACCGATTCTGCACGAGTATCGGCGCCTTTACCCGGAAGTGCACATTACGGTGCAGCGCGCGCTCGGCAGCCGCGTCCCGGCGCAGGTGCTCGATTACGGTGCCGACTTCGGCGTGATCACGTTCCGTCCCGACACCGTCGCGCTCAACTCGATCGTCGTGTATCACGATGAGCTCGCCTTCGTGGTGCCGCCGACGCATCCGCTGGCAAAGCGGGCCAAGGTGTCGATCAGCGAGCTCGCGCGCGAATCGTTCGTGGCGCATCACGTGTCGTCGCCGTATCGATTGAAGGTGATTGAGACGTTCAAGAAGAAACGCGTCGATCTCAAGATGCCGGTCGAGATGCCGACGATCGACGCCATCAAGAAATTCGTGGCGATGGGGAACGGCGTCGCGCTGCTGCCGGCGATTACTGTCGAACGTGAGGTCGCGCACAAAGAGCTTGTTCGCGTCGAGGTGCCGGAGCTGGCGTTCGATCGCAAGCTCCGATTGATCCATCGTCGGGAGGGCGCGCTCTCGCATGCCGCCGAGGCGCTGCTTGCCGTGGTCGAGGCGCAGACGGAATTACGCCGCGGCCGCTATGCGTTTGCCGCCGAGCGGTGACGGACACGCCATAAACTCAGCGGTCGCAATAATTTAGCTGAAGTCTTGATGTGGTGCGGAAGAGAGGACTCGAACCTCCACCCGGTTGCCCGGACTAGCTCCTGAGGCTAGCGCGTCTGCCAATTCCGCCACTCCCGCACTCGGAGAGGTCTGTCACGCCGGCAGTAAGTAATCAGTATACGCTACTGACTCACTCCTCGATCCCTGGAGGTTTTCGTGCGTCACGTCATCCTCGTCGGCGTTCTCGTCGCGGCGGTTGGTCTGGCACTAGAGGCGCAAGCTCCGCGTCCCGCGCCGCCTACGACTTCACCGGTGACGTTTGCCAAAGACGTCGCCCCGATCCTCTATGCCAATTGCATCTCGTGTCATCGCGCCGGCGAAGTCGCACCGATGGCGCTCGGCAGCTACGACGAGGTGCGGCCGTGGGCGCGCTCGATCAAGCAGAAGGTGCAGAGCCGGCAGATGCCGCCGTGGTTCGCGGATCCGGCGCATGGCACGTTCAAGAACGATGCGCGACTGACCGATCGACAGATCGACACGATCGCGAAGTGGGTGGATGCCGGCGCACCGCGCGGCAATCCTGCCGACGAGCCGACGCCGCCGGCACTCACCGAAGGTTGGCAGCTCGGCGAGCCCGATTTCGTCATCACATTGCCCACGGTGAACGTGCCCGCCGAAGGTAACGACATTTTTCCGACGCCGAATCTCACGATCGACATTCCCGAGGATCACTGGGTCCGCGCCATCGAGATACGCCCGAGCAATCGTGAGGTGACGCATCACTCCGTGCTGTTCATGGCGGGTGGAATCGGCGGCGGCATGGTCGGGCAGTCTGGATTCGTCGACGTGCTCGGAGTGTGGGCCGTCGGGACGCCGCCAACGGTCTATCCCGAGGGCGTCGGACGTTGGATTCGCAAGGGCTCCCAACTGCGCACCAACCTGCATTACCACCCGAATGGCAAAGCGCAGACCGATACGACCCGCGTCGGCCTCTACTTCGGGCGCGGCGAGTTGAAGAAGGAAGTTGCGTCAGCGGTCGCCGGCGACATCAGCTTCAAGATTCCCGCCGGTGCGAAGAACCACGAGATGCGCGCGCTCTATGTGATCGACCAGGACATCAACATCGTGTCGTACTTTCCGCACATGCACTTCCGCGGCAAGGACATGACGCTGACGGCAACGCTGCCGGGCGGGCGGAAGCAGACGCTCCTCAGCGTGCCGAATTACGATTTCAACTGGCAGCTGTATTACTTCCCGAAGGACCCCGTGCCGCTGCCGCGCGGGACCGTCATTGAAGCCGTCTCGCATTACGACAACTCGGCGGACAATCCCAACAACCCCGATCCAACGAAGGACGTGACCTTCGGCGAGCAGTCCACCAACGAGATGATGTTCGGCGTCTTCGACTTCACTCCGAAGGACGGCGTGTCTCCGGTGCCGACGACTGTGGACAAGCGGATGGATGTTCTCGCCTCGACGTTGCCGGCTGATTCCACGTACACGACCAGCGTCACAATCCTGAAGCCGATCCCGGCGGTGCTGCACCTGCCGCGCACGGGCGACGGCATGTTCTATCTCGGGCAGGGCCGCTTCCAGATCAACGCCATTCCCATCAAGAACATCAAGTGGACGGGCGACAACTTCGAGTTCCGTATGGACGCGCGCTTCGGTCCGAATGCGGCGTTCACCTTCGACGTGAAGGGCAACGTCAGCGCCGACGGCACCGTGCGCGGCGAGGTTACGCCGGTTGGCGTTGAGAAGGCGCCCTTCAGCCGCAATTTCGAGGGCAAGTCGGCCCGGAACTTGCTACAACGATGAGGCGTGAGCGATCGTCTTTCGGCTGGGCTCAAGAAACACCGCAAGCCGGTGTTCTGGGTGTGCTTCAGCCTCGTCATTGTCGGCCTCGTCCTCTACCTTGCGCAGGATCCCGCGACCATCCACGTCGAGAGTCCGGTCGCGGCCGACGACCCACGTTTCCCTGATTACGTGGCGTCGCTCGTCGGCGCTCCCGTGCACGTGGGCGATGCCTACACCGTGCTGCATAACGGTGATGAGGCATATCCCGCGATGCTCGCGGCAGTCGACGGCGCCAAGACTCGCGTCAATTTCGAGACCTACGTGTTCAACGAGGGCGAGATCGCCGATCGTTTCGTTGACGCGCTGGCGCGCGCCGCCCAGCGTGGTGTCGAGGTCCGCATCGTCCTGGATCCGATCGGCTCATCGCTCAAGTCGGCGAGTACCGACAAGTTAAAAGCCGCCGGTGCGAGAGTGGCCTGGTTCAATCCGCTGGGCTTCTTCCGCCTCGAGGATTACAACTACCGGACCCATCGCAAGACGCTCGTCATCGACGGCGACGTCGCCTTCACCGGCGGGATGGGCGTCGCCGATCATTGGATCGGCCATGCGCAGGACCAGGAACACTGGCGTGACAGCCACTTCCGGATCGTCGGCCCCGCTGTCCGCGCGCTCGAAGGGTCGTTCTACGAGAACTGGATCGAAACTGGCGGGCTCTCGGCCCCGGCGCTCGATCCGGAAATGGCGCCGCTCGGCACCGGTGCGCGTTCAGTGGTGGTGTGGAGCAATCCCATGACCGGCGCGAGCAACGTCAAGCTGCAATATCTGCTGGCCATCGGCGCCGCCCGCAAGACCATCGACGTCCAATCGCCGTACATCACGCTCGATCCGTCCACGCAGTGGAGCCTCGATCAGGCGCGGCTGCGCGGCGTCAGGATTCGCCTGCTGGCGGAGGGCGATGTCACCGACGCCATGCCGGTGAAGCACGCCAGCCGCTACGACTACCAACGGCTGCTCGATGACGGCTACGAGGTGTTCGAGTACCAGCCGACGATGATGCATACCAAGGCGATGATCGTTGATGGCATCTTCAGCATCGTCGGCTCGGCCAACTTCGGCAACCGGTCGTTCGAGCTGAATGACGAGCTGACGATCGGCGTCTACGACGCCAAACTGGCGGCGCAGCTGATCCGGGACTTCGAGACGGACATCAAGTCCTCGAAGCGCCTCGACGCGGCGACGTGGCCGAAGCAACGGTCGTTCGACGGCAAGATCAACGAG
>Ga0310884_10000489_pt1 | contig 10562 bp, 13 predicted proteins | sample T60D1metaG_FD_203446 | JGI IMG/M metagenome (GOLD analysis project Ga0310884, IMG submission 203446) | Lab incubated soil microbial communities from West Virginia University Organic Research Farm, Morgantown, WV, United States - T60D1 | ecosystem: Environmental > Terrestrial > Soil >...
GCTTCGACAGCGCGTCGCCCTTGTTCTTCTCATTCTCGAATGACTGCTGAAAGAGCGCATCTCGTTTGGCGGCTTGCTCGGCGAGGATTTTCTGGGCGTTGTCGAGTTCAGGGCGATCCGGGTTAGGCGGCGCTTCGTGACTGACGATACGGCCGAGGTTGAGATCGACGGTTAGGACCGCGCCGCAGCAAGGACAACTCAATTCGCGCTCGCTCGTGAGCTTCGCCATGCGCTCAGCTTACGCTGTCTTAACAGAAGAAAGAAAGAAGGGAAGGCCTATTTGCGAAGATATCGGTCGGGATGGTCCAGGCGACGCAGCCCGTTCTTCAGCAATACGTTGTTGAAATTCAGCAGAAGCCCGGCAGGACAACCAGTCAACTTCAAGTAGGTAATGACCTGCGCCTCATGGACAGGATGCAACGCTTCGACAGCCTTCACCTCGACCACCACGCAGCGCTCCACTAGCAGATCAATCTCAAACGACGAACGGAGAGGCTCGGTCTTGTACTCAAGCGGCACTTGGACTTTCACTTGGACTGCCAAACCCCGTAAGCGCAGCTCCTTTGGAAGACACTCCTGGTAGACCGACTCGAGAAGCCCTGGTCCGAGTACCCGGTGGACTTCTATTGCGCATCCGATCACCCGATTGACGATACGTTCGACGTCATCGTACGGACGAAGCACGTATGACCAAAAGCATTGGCTGATCCATCGACATTCAGTAATAAAAACCGCGCGAAGAGGCATCGACCTTGGCAATTGCTGCTAAGGAACCACTCAGAAAACGTTGAAAAACCTGCTTCCTTTCTTCCCTTCTTCTGTGAACGCAAGCCCAGTTGACAACGATATTAAAATGATATCATATTAATATCGTCTGAAGGAGGACCCCTGTCCATGATTCGCGAACGTGCCTACAACGGAATGCCCGGCCTGCCGGTGCTCCTCGTCCTGATCCTCGCCCTTGCCGCATTCATCTGGATGCTGGTGATGAATGCCATGGCGGAGTCGGCGCCCGAAATCATCTTCGCCGCGTTGATGATCGCGCTGACGATATTCCTGACCGCGGGGCTGTTCATGGTCAACCCGAACGAAGGCAAGGTGCTGCAGCTGTTCGGCGAATACAAGGGCACCGCCAAGGTCCAGGGCCTGCGCTGGGCGAATCCGTTCCTCACCAAGAAGAAGGTGTCGCTGCGCGTCCGGAACTTCGAGAGCTCGCACCTGAAGGTCAACGACATCGACGGCAACCCGATCGAGATCGCGGCGGTCGTGGTGTGGAAGGTGTTCGAGACCGCCGAGGCGGTGTTCGAAGTCGACGACTACGAGCACTACGTGAAGGTGCAGAGCGAATCGGCGCTCCGTAACCTGGCCACCAGCTACGCCTACGACGCGCACGATGATGCGCAAGTGTCGTTGCGCGGCCACACCAACGCGGTCGCCGAGCACCTGAAGCGCGAGATCCACGAGCGGCTGGTCAAGGCCGGCGTCGAGGTGATCGAAGCGCGCATCAGCCACCTGGCCTACGCGCCCGAGATTGCGGCCGCGATGCTGCAGCGGCAGCAGGCCGGCGCCATCATCGCCGCGCGCCAGCGCATCGTCGAGGGCGCGGTCGGCATGGTCGAAATGGCGCTCGACATGCTGTCGAAGAAGTCGATCATCACGCTCGATGAAGACCGCAAGGCGGCAATGGTCAGCAACCTGCTGGTGGTCCTGTGCGGCGATCGCAACACGCAGCCGGTGATCAACACGGGCACGATCTACCAGTAATCAGGGACCAGGGACCAGGGATCAGGGATCAGGGATCAGGGATCAGGGAACAGGGAACAGTGGCTGACCGAAAACCGTTCCTGCTTCGTGTTGATCCAGCCCTGCTGGAGGCCGTCCAGCGCTGGGCGAACGACGATCTGCGCAGCCTCAACGCGCAGATCGAGTTCCTCCTGCGCCGCGCCCTCCAGCAGTCGGGCCGCGAACACGAGCCGAAGCCTGAGAAGAAGCGGCCTTAAAAAGATCCACGGCGCTTGTATCGCAGGCTCACGACTGTTTCTTCATCGTGAACCTGCCGTCCATCGCGCCGACAACGCTGCACGATCCCTCAATCGTGCCCCCTTGTTCATCGACCTCACCGTCAAACTCCATGCGATTCTTGGAGCCGTTCTGATCGACGTCCAACTGCCAGGAAAGCTTGTTGTTCCGAATCCTGCCAGTGATCGGGAAACTGTCAGTCCCGCCACAGGTGCCGGACAGTTTGTCGCCATCCTGCTTGAAGGTACACACGCCGGTACTCTTGGAATCGATCGACCATTTCATTTCGAGGTTCCAGGTGCCGGAGACGTCAGCCGCCCACCGGGCCGATGCAACACCGGAAAGAAGCACAACAGTGAGTACGGTGCCGAGTGTCTTCATGAGACCACCTCACGGCGATGATTAGACACCGGCCGGGCCGAGGTCGCCACCGCAGGACGGCTGATTCGCGCCGCTCAACCTTGCCCCCACGCCGGTGAAGGCGTTGTCGAAAACAGACAGGCCTAAACGACGTAATGATGAATGGGGCGGTTTTCATCGGATAGGTTGTTTTTCGCTTTTTCTTCGCGTATCATTTCTGGCTTTACTCCCGAGGTAACTGATCCGTGGCCGATGCTGACGACCTTTCTGCCCTGAAAATCGAGCGCGAGCCGCTCAACACTGGCGGGGGCAGATGGGTGAAATGGGTATTTTTGCTTCTGTTCCTGGGCGGCGCCGGCTTCTGGGCGTTCACCTGGTTCACGCGTGAGCGACCGATCGAGGTCGAGGTCGCGAGCGTCAGCGAACGCGCCGCGGGCACGTCGGCGTCGGTGCTGACGGGCAAGGGCTACGTCACCGCGAGACGGCGCGCGACCGTGTCGTCCAAGGTCACCGGCAAGGTGATCGAGGTGAACGTCGAGGAAGGCATGGCGGTCCGCAAGGGCCAGGTCCTGGCGCGGCTCGATGATTCCACGCTCCAGGCCGCCCTCGGGCTGTATCGCGCGCAGCTCGAAGCCGCGAAGCGGCAGATTCCTGAAAGCGAAGTGCGGCTCGAACAGGCGCGCGTGCAGTTGCAACGCCAGGAGCGGCTGCGCAAGGAAGGCTTGAACACCCCGAACGATATCGACAACGCGAAAGCCGAAGTCGATTCGCTGGTCGCGCGCATTGCGTCGGCGCAGGAAACCGTCAAGGTCGCCGAGAGCCAGATCGCGATGCAGCAGACGGCGATCGACGACACGGTCATCCGCGCGCCGTTCAGCGGCATCGCGCTCTCGAAAGACGCGCAGCCCGGCGAGATGGTCTCCCCTGTTTCCGCGGGCGGCGGCTTCACCCGCACCGGCATCAGCACGATCGTCGACATGTCCTCGCTCGAAATCGAAGTGGACGTCAACGAGAGCTACATCAACCGGGTGAGCGCGGGGCAACCCGTCACGGCGGTGCTCGACGCCTACCCCGGCTTTGAAATTCCGGCGAGCGTGATCGCGGTGGTGCCCACCGCCGATCGCCAGAAGGCCACGGTGCTCGTGCGCATTGGATTCAAGAAGCTCGATCCGCGCATCCTGCCGGACATGGGCGTCGGGGTCACGTTCCTGCGTGAAGCGGACGCGTCGGCAGCGTCCCAATCGGCGGCGCAGTCGGTGACGCTCGTGCCGCAGGGCGCGGTGAAGACGGACAGCGGCACGACGTTCGTCTTCCTCGTCAACGGACAGACCGTCGAGCGCCGCGCCGTGAAGATCGGCGGCACCGACGGCGATCGGGTCGAAGTGCTCGCGGGACTCAAGGGCGGCGATCGCATCGTGATCGCGCCGCCAACGGATTTGGCAGCAGGCAAACAGATCGTCGCTAAGTGATCAGGGATCAGGGATCAGGGATCAGGGATCAGGGATCAGGGATCAGGGAAACATATGAGCGCACTCGTGAAGATCAACGGCGTCCACAAGTACTTCACCCGCGGCAGCGAGCGCATCGACGTGCTCAAGGGCGTGTCGCTCGACATCCCGCAGGGTGATTTCCTGGCGCTGATGGGGCCATCCGGATCGGGCAAGACCACGCTGCTCAACCTGCTCGGCGGGCTCGATCAGCCGTCGGGCGGCGCGATCGAAGTGGGCGGCACGAACATCGGCGCGCTGTCGGGCGGCCAGCTGTCGAAATGGCGATCCCATCACATCGGCTTCGTGTTTCAGCTCTATAACCTGCTGCCGGTGCTGACCGCCGAGCGCAACGTGGAATTGCCGCTGCTCCTCACCAAGCTGTCGAAGGCGGAGCGGATGAAGCGCGTCGCCATCGCCTTGCGTGTGGTCGGCCTCGCCGAGCGCTCGAAGCACTACCCCCGCCAGCTCTCGGGCGGACAGGAACAGCGCGTCGGCATCGCCCGCGCGATCGTCACGGACCCGACGCTACTGCTCGCCGACGAGCCGACCGGCGATCTCGATCGCAAGTCCGGCGATGAGATCCTCGATCTGCTGCAGGCGCTCAATCGCGATCACGGCAAGACCATCGTGATGGTCACGCACGATCCGCGCGCCGCCGAGCGCGCCAAGCGGACGCTGCACCTCGAAAAGGGTCAGCTCATGGAAGGGGCGGTATTCGCATGAAGTTCCTGCCGCTGCTCTGGCGCAGCCTCTGGCGCAAGAAGATCCGCACGATCTTCACGCTGCTGTCGGTCTTCGTCGCGTTCCTGCTGTTCGGACTGCTGATGACGATCCGCGGCGCCTTCAGCTTCGGCGTCGATATCGCCGGCATCGATCGCCTGGTGCTGATCCACAAGGTCAGCCTGATCATGCCGCTGCCCATCTCGTATCTTGACCGCCTGCGCGCGACCGAAGGCGTCACGATGGCCACGCACCAGAGCTGGTTCGGCGGCGTCTACCAGAAGCCCGAGAATTTCTTCGCGCAGATGGTGGTCGAGCCCGAGCCGTTCATGAAGATCTACCCGGAGTTCAAGGTGCCGCCCGACCAGATGAAGGCATGGCTGGCGGATCGGCAGGGCGCGATCGTCGGCGTCGACCTGGCGGAGCGGTTCAAGTGGAAGGTCGGCGATCGCATTCCGATCACCGGCACGATCTGGCAACCCAAACAGGGTCAGGTCTGGGAGTTCAACATCGTCGGCATGTACGACGGCGAGGCGGGCGTCGACAAGACGAACTTCTTCTTCCGCTACGACTATCTCGATGAGAACCGCGCCGCCGGCGAGGGGCTGGTCGGATGGTACGTCGTGAAGATCGCCGATCCCTCGCAGGCGTCGGCGATGGGCGCGAAATTCGACAGCATGTTCGCGAACTCCTCGGCCGAAACCAAGACGACGACCGAGAAGGGATTCGTCGAGGGCTTCGCGAAGCAGATCGGCGACATCGGCGCGATCATGATCGCGATCCTCGGCGCCGTGCTGTTCACGATGCTGCTGGTCGCGGCCAACACGATGGCGCAGTCGGTCCGCGAGCGCACCAGTGAAATGGGGGTGCTCAAGACGCTGGGCTTCTCGAACGCCGCGGTGCTGACGCTGGTCCTGAGCGAATCGGTGCTGATCGCGGTGATCGGCGGCTCGCTGGGGCTGGCGACGGCCTGGTTGATCGTCCAGCAGGGCGATCCGACCAACGGCATGCTGCCAGTCTTCATCCTGCCGAGGCGCGACATCGTGATCGGCGCCGTGATGATCGTGGTCCTGGGCTTGATCGCCGGGGCACTGCCCGCTTTCAACGCCATGCAATTGAAGATCACCGACGCGCTAAGGAGAGGCTGATCGTGGATTTCATCAAGCAGACCCTGGCCGTGACGATGCTGAACCTGCGGACCATTCCGCAGCGGCTCGGCTCGTCGGGCGTCGCCATCGTCGGCATCGCCGGCGTCGTGATCGTGCTCGTCTCGGTGCTGTCGATCGCACAGGGCTTCGCGGCGGCGATGGAGCAAACCGGATCGGAATCCCGCGCGCTGGTGATGCGCAGCGGCGCCGACAGCGAAATGACGAGCGGCCTGGGCGCGACCGAAGTCGACCTGATCAAGCAGGCGCCGGGGTTGCGCCGCGACGGACAGACCGCGATCGCCTCGGCCGAGCTCTACGTGATCATCGACATTCCGAAGATCGGCACGGACAGCCCGGCCAACGTGCCGATGCGCGGCGTCCAGCCACAGGCGACGGCGGTGCGCGATGAGTTTTCAATCATCGAAGGCCGGATGTTCCGATTCGGCACCAATGAAGTCGTCGTCGGACGCGGCGCGATGGTGAATTTCCAGGGACTGACCCTCGGCAGCACGATCGTCTCGGGACAGAACAAGTGGGAGGTCGTCGGGATCTTCGAGACCGACGGCAGCGTCGCCGAGACCGAGATCTGGTGCGACTCACGCGTGCTGCAGAGCGTCTACCGCCGCGGTAATTCATATCAAACCGTGCTGGCGCAGCTCGACTCGAGCGAGAGCTTCGACAGGTTCCACGACGCGCTGACGACGAACCCGCAAGTCAACGTCCAGGTGCGGCGCGAAACCGAATACTACGCGCAGCAATCGCGACAATTGAGCTCGTTGATTCGCACGATCGGCTTCGGCATCGCCGCGCTGATGGGCATCGGCGCGGTGTTCGGCGCGATCCTGACGATGTACACGGCCGTATCGACGCGCTCGCGCGAGATCGCGACGCTGCGGGCGCTGGGCTTCAACACGACATCGGTGCTGGTGTCGGTGATTAGCGAGTCGCTCGCGCTTGCCGCGATCGGCGGCGCGATCGGCGGCGTGCTCGCGTTTGGCGCCTTCAACGGCTACCAGACGTCGACGATGAACTTCTCGACGTTCAGCCAGGTAGCATTTGCATTCCAAGTCACACCGCAGTTACTTGGAATGGGTCTTACGTATGCCTTGGCCATGGGATTGATCGGCGGCCTGTTCCCGGCGTTGCGCGCAGCGCGGCTGCCTATCCCCTCTGCACTCAGGGAGTTATAGCCATAGCTGGGCCACAGAAGGCACAGCCAGCACAGAAATCCTGACAGGGCGCGGGTCTTGCAGTCTCACAGCGCGTGAGAATGCGAAACCTCGGCCTCATCGTTGCTCTCCTCCTCGCGTTGTTGCCGCGGCCTGCTCAGGCGCAGGGCGACTTCATCAAGGGCAAGCTCACCGACCTGATTCAGAAATCAGGCGTCTACCTCGGCACGAGCACGCGCACGTCGCCCGACAACGACGTGGTGATGACGCGGAGCTGGGGGATCAGCTACGGAATGGCTTCGAAAAAAGGCGGCTTCAAGATCCCGTTCAGCATGGGCTCGTATCGCGCCGATCTCGAAACCGCCGGCGGCACGCAGTTCGCCGACATGCACGCGCGCCAGATCATGAGCGGCATCGGCTACCAGTGGACGCATCAGCGCTCGAAGATCATTCTCGGCGCGCAGCTGGGCCTCGGCTACTCGTTCAACAAGATGGCCCTGCATGAGAACGTCTCGGAGGCGTTCGCTGCCGCGGGCGCGCCGGTCACCTACACCATCGACAACTCGTTCGTGGTGCGTCCGCAGGTCAAGGCGGAATACTTCTTCTGGAAGAAGGCCAGCATCCGCACGCAGCTCGGATACACCTACACCGATCCGGATGTGGTGATCTCGACGCCGACGCAGACGCTGCTCCACGAATGGCGTCCGCACCACATCCAGTTCAACGTGTCGGTCGGCTTCTTCCCGTTCCTGAAATAACGAAGAACAGTAACGAAGAACAAAAGCAAAAAGGGCCGCTGCGTTTAGCAGGGCCCTTTTTGTTATTCGTTTTTCGTTATTCCTAGTTTTCTTCCTCGAACTCTTCTTCTTCAGGCGGTCCGAGGCGCGTCGACGGACGCAGCGCTTCGCGATAGTCGTACAGCGGCAGGCCGGTCACGTGCTTCGGGTTCACGCAGCCCGTGGACTTCGCTTCGAGCACGACAAGGACGGGGCTGCCGGACAAGCCCTCACGAAACGTGAGCCGGCATCCGCAGGCAAGTCGCGCGTTCACGAATCCCTTCAACATGATGTGGCGATCATACATCACGACGGAGTCCGCCTTCGCGATTTCGCTTCGGCGGTACAGGTTTCCGTCAATTTCACATCAGCGCAACTAACTCTTTTTCGAAGACGGCTTTCGGCGCGATGCCCATGTGCTTGCGGCACACCTTGCCGTCCTTGCTGATGATGAACGAGGCAGGAATGCCCCAGATCGGTCCGTAGGCGTCCTGCACATCTTCGCGCCCTTCACCGAGCAGGATCGGATAGTTCATCTTGTATTCGTCGGCGTACTTCTTTGCCAGCTCCGCCGTGTCGTCGACCGAGTAGCCGATGATCGTGAGCTTGTCGCGATACTTTTCTTGCAGCTCGACGAAGCCGGGGATCTCGGCCTTGCACGGGCCGCACCACGTCGCCCAGAAGTTGAGCAGGATGACTTTGCCCTGGTCCTTGAACGACGCGAGCGCGACTTCCTTGCCGTCCAGGTCCTTCAACTTGAAATCCCAGTTCGCCGGCTTCGGGTTGGCCATGCACGAGGCGCCCTCGCCGTCGGCCGGCGTGGTCTCGTGCGAGGCGGCGGGCGTCACGGTTGCGGTCGTGGTTGCCGGCGTTTCTTCGTGCGGCTGCCACACGAACGGAATGCTGATGCCGAGCAGGGCGATCGCTGTCGCGGCGACGGCAATCATGCGCATGTTACTGGACGGCGCCGCTGACGCGACGGATGGAGTCTCCGCCGTCGGCTGATCCTGGTGTTCCATACCTTTATTGTGCCTCATTCCGCAGGTAGGATGCCACGCGCGCCAGCCCGTCACCGGCACCGCCGCGCGCGACCAGCATGTAGGTCCGATCCCCCTGCGTCCACACCACCTGCTCGTGGCCGAACAACGACAATTCCGCCGCCGGCCGCGACATCCCAGGGACGATGAACAGCGACACGGGCTCGCCGTCGAGACGATACATCAGGTGCGCGGCGCGTCCGTCGCCATACAGGCAGCGGCGCACGGCCATCAGCTCGAGTTTCTCCGCCGCGAGCGACGGCGGCACGTTCACGATCAGATCGAATTCCTGCTTGAGCGTGGCCTCGGCCCGCTCTTTCGCGATCGGCGCGCCGTCGGCATCGCCTTCGATCGTGAAGCACTTCAGGTGATCGAGCGCGAGCTGCGCGGCGAGCAGCGTCGTCGAGCGGAGGGTGGCGACGGGCAGTAACACCGCGCCGAGCGTGAGCACGAACATCGCCGCGGCGGCGAACGCGGTAAGACGTCCGGTCCACGCCAGAATCGGTTCCTGCGGTTGATTGGCGGTGTTGGCGATGATGCGAGTGCGAAGTCCCGGCGGCGCGATCGGCGACAGCTGCGCGGCGCGCGCCTTCAACACCGTGCGCGCGACGCTCTGCGCGTGAGCGAGCTGGCGGCAGGCGTCGCACGTCGCGAGATGCGCCGCGATCGCGGCGGCATTCCCGTTCGCGGCGCCATCGACATACGACGCCAGCTTCTCTTCCACCTCGCGACACTGCATTTCCTTCTGCCTTCTGCCTTATGCCTTCTGCCTTGTGAGGGCCTCGTACAACTGCTTCCGTCCGCGCGACAGGCGCGACATCACCGTGCCGATCGGAATCTCCAGCACGTCGGCGATCTCCTGGTAGGTGAGCTCGTCGACGTCGCGCAACCAGACGACTTCGCGGAACGCCTCGCCAAGCCCGTCGAGGGCGGCCTGCAGGTCCGCGTTCAACGTGTCGCGCATCAACAGCGACTCGGGTGTTTCCTCCCGGCCGCGCGGCGCGGTGCCGCCTTCCGCGCTGCGCTCGACCGCCTCGGAATCGAACTCCACTTTCGACCGTGCGCCGTCGCGCTGCCGGTTCCGCCAGGTGTTCTGGAGGATGGTGTAGAGCCAGGCCTTCAGGTTCGTGCCCTGGGTAAACGAGCGCTGGGCGCGAATCGCCTTCAGGTACGTGTCCTGAACAAGGTCCTGTGCCCTGTCCGCGTTACGCGTCAATCGCAGCGCTGCGCCGTAGAGTGAATCCAAAAACTCCAAGGTGGCTGCCCGGAACCCGTCGCCCTCCGAATCTCTCGTTGACAATGGTTTCCGCCCAGAAAGCATGCAGAATTCAGGCGGTCCTGAGTGGAAACCCCGGTCGGGGCCCGATTATTCCCGGACCGGCGCGGGCCGCCGCCGCCTGCCTCGCCGTAGCCTTGGCGAAGGCGGGCGTCCCAAGTATAGGACGAAGATCGCGGATCGAATTTTGCTCCCAGGGGGTCAGAATTGGCGGCGGCGTCTCAGGATCAGTAAGATGCTTGAAGGAGTGCTTATGCGTACGGCTGTTCTCTTGATGCTGGCGTTGGCCGGCGCGCCCGGCCTTGCGCTGGCGCAAACCGGTTACATCCCCTATTTCGGCAAGAACCAGATCCGCTACGACAAATTCGACTGGCATACCTACCAGACCGAACATTTCGAGATCTATTACTACCCCGAGATCGAGCCGCACCTCGAGCGCATCGCGGGTTATGCCGAGAGCGCGTATCAGCACGTCAGCTCCGAGCTGAAACACGATCTCTCGATGAAGCTGCCGCTGATCCTGTTCTCGACGGCGAGCGAGTTCTGGCAGCAGAACGTGATTCCCGG
>Ga0310884_10000494_pt1 | contig 10519 bp, 8 predicted proteins | sample T60D1metaG_FD_203446 | JGI IMG/M metagenome (GOLD analysis project Ga0310884, IMG submission 203446) | Lab incubated soil microbial communities from West Virginia University Organic Research Farm, Morgantown, WV, United States - T60D1 | ecosystem: Environmental > Terrestrial > Soil >...
AACGGATCGTCCCGGATGCCGGCAAAGAGCTGAACGCCGGCGGGCGAGCCCAGGACGTTGCTGATTGGCCCGGTCAATGTTGGCCCGGACGAGAGAAACGAGTTGAGTCCACCGGTTTGCATGGGCGCGACAGGCCCGCGCATCGTGACGGTCTGACCCGTGCCCTCGCCATCGAAGGTGAACTGAAGCACGAGGTCTTCGACGCCGTCTCCCGTGTTGTCCACCTTGATCTGGTACAGGATGTCGGGATCGAACACCGCTCCGCTCGACGCGGCAGGCGTCAGTGGCGACGAGGTTGTGAGCACCAGCGCGATGCGATCGGCGCTGGATCCTGGGAACGCGTAGACGTCGTTGATATCCAACCGTGGATGCAGCTCGACCTCGGGCGTGTCCTGGTGATCCGAGGCGAGCGATGACCGGAGGGCAACGCTGAGCGAGCCGGCACCCGCCAATACCAGGGCGCCGATCGTGAGTGCGGCTCTCCGAGATGGAGCGCGAAGGGGCGACATGAGATCTCCGGCGATGCGGTGGCGAGATGAGCGCGTTTGCCGCTGCCGGCCGGTCAGCGCGAACGTCGCCGAGAGCCACGAACTGTGACCCGTCGTCACCTGTACGCCGCGCACGGGCGATCGGATTGATGGCGTAGCACGTCGTCTCCGGCGCGCGTCAGAGACCCAGAATGCCCGCCACCCGCTGAGCGAGATCGTCTTCGGTCAACGAGGCGTCGACCTCGACGGCGCGCATGTTCAGGCGTTGCGTCTCGTCACGCAGGATGTTCGTGAACATCCGATCCCGCTCGAGAAGGTGGCGCAAGGCTTTGTCCGGATCGGTCGTCTTGCCGAGGAATCGCCACGCCGATCCTCCGCGACTCTCGACCACTGCTTGACGGAGCTCGGGCGTTGGAAGGAGCCAGACGGCGTGACCAGATACCCGCACGAGAGGCTTGACGAGCCGTGGCAACAGCCGGAAGCCCTCGACGATCACACCGGATTCGCGTGGGAGGCGCAACAGATCTTCGATGATCATGGTGAAGCCCTCTCCCTGGAACCAATGGAAAGTCTCGACCATGGTCGTCGGGGACCGGTGCACCCATCGCTCATCCATGTCCATGGCCATGAACCTGTGCAGCAACGGCGAGTCTTCCGGTGTGCTCCGACGGGCGTGATCCGCCATCACGTCGTCGGTTGCATAGACGCGCAAGCCGCGCTCGGCAGCGATGCGACGAGCGATCGTCGATTTGCCTGCACCGCTGCCGCCGCCGATCCAGTAGACGTGTTCGAGTCGTTCCTGAAGTGCGGCACTATCGGGGTTTTGGCGCCAGTCGGCTGACATGCTGCGAGGTCCTCCAGGAATCCGAGTGTCTACGCCACATGACGAGTTGATGGCCCGTGCAACCTTATGTAGTGTCCTGGTGACTAGTTGCACGTCCGCCTTCAACGGAGCACGAGTATGAATCGCCATCGGCTGCTGCTGTCCGCTGCCGCCATCGCGAGCGTCTCGTCGTCGGCGCTCGCCCAGACGCCATCACCGGCGACGCGACGCGCCCGCGAAGTCGTCGCGCTGATCAATGCGGCCACGCCATCCGCGATACGCGCCTACGTGGACTCCGCGTTTGCGGACGGGATGCGACGGATGCCGCCGCAAGCCCACATCGATTTCTTCATGGGACAGCGAGAGCAGTCTGGCGGACTCGAGTGGATCGAGGTGCAGGAAGAGGCCGCAGATCGCACGACCGTGCTTCTGCGGCGGAAGCTCACCGGCGATCTGACGGCGGTCCTGGTGCAGGTGGACTCCGCGGCACCACACCGGATCGGCGGGATCGGCCAGCGACCGCCCCGTCCCAGCGCCGCGGCAACCGAAGCCGCCGTGGCCAACGACGCCGAGATGGCGGCGGCGCTCGAGCGCTACGTGGGCACGCTGGCCAAGGCCGATCTCTTCTCCGGAAGCGTGCTCCTCGCAAAGGACGGGAAGACGCTGTACGCCGGTGCGTTCGGCCAGGCGAACAAGGACTTCGGCGTGCCTAACGCACTCGACACGAAGTTCAATCTGGGCTCCATGAACAAGATGTTCACATCGGTCACGATCGCGCAGCTCGTCGAGCAGGGAAAGCTCTCCTACGACGACCCGCTGTCGAAGTTCGTCCCCGATTTTCCCAGTGCCGCCGCGGCGCAGAAGATTCGCATCAAGCACCTCCTGACCCACACCTCGGGACTCGGCAGCTACTTCAACGAGGAGTTCGACCGGTCATCGCGGGCGCGCTACCGCACCGTCAGTGACATGATGCAGCTCGCCAAGGGCGATTCGCTCGCGTTCGAGCCGGGCACCCGTTGGTCGTACAGCAACACCGGGATGCTCGTCCTTGGCAAGGTGATCGAGGTAGTTACCAAGCAGGATTACTTCGACTACGTCCGCGAGCATCTGGCCAAGCCGACGGGCATGAACAATACGGACGCGTACGAGCTTGACCGGGTCAATCCGAACCTGGCCGTCGGCTATCAGCGAGAGTACGCAGCGGACGGGACGAAGCGATACCGCAACAACATCTTCATGCACGTGATGCGTGGCGGCCCCGCCGGCGGAGGGTACTCGACGGCCGAGGACCTGCTCAGGTTCGCGGAGGCGCTGAAGGCGGGGAAGCTGGTCTCGAAGACCACGTTCGAGCTCATGACGACGCCAAAGCCGGACGTGAATTCGCCCCGATATGGCTACGGGTTCGGCGTCGATCCGCAGACGGGAATTGTCGGCCACAGCGGCGGTTTCCCAGGGATCAGCTCCAACCTGGACATCTTCAAGGGGACCGGGTACGTGGCCGTGGTGATGTCGAACTACGGCGGGGGGAGCCAGCCGGTGACGGAAAAGATCCGGGGCCTCGTGAAGAGCCGTACCGCTCGGGTGTCGCAGTGACGCGGCTCGACTCGCGTTAGGGCGATGCGAAGGTGTGTCGTCCCACGGCGATGGCATTCTGATCAGAACCGAAGGGGACGACACGGAATGCCCCTGCGTTCCGCGTCGTCCCCTTCGCCGTTTCCTACCGCGGTGTGAACGGACCAGCCTCCTCGCCATCCGACGACGTGAGGTACAGTCCAGCGGAGCCATCGGCGTCTCTCGCCACGCGCCAGCGTAGCTCGATGGGTCGAGCGTCAACTGCTCGTCCGTGCTGCGACCGCACGTTTTCGTGACCTTGTTGCGCGCTGACGTCGGCGTCAGCGTCAGTCGCGGCCCGCTCACGGTGAGCGTGCCGGTGGCGTGCAGGAAGGTCTTGATGATGCAGCCGTAGAGACTCGCCTCGAGCGGCACCTGGCCGTCGTCATCGCCGACTCGCTCCGTGTCACGATGCCTGCCCTCGGGCGGGCGTCCGGCACGCGCGGGACTGCCGATGCGTTCGCCCACGATCTCTACCTGCGCGGCCGCTTCGAGTGGAACAAGCGCACGCCGGCCGGCCTGTCGCAGTCGGTCAGCTACTTCCGCCAGGCAATCGCCCGCGACCCCGGCTACGCCGCAAGCTACGCGGGACTCGCGGACGCGCTCATCAACCTGTCGGTGTACGCGCCGTCGCCGGACATGATCGAGCAGGCCGAGGACGCGTCGGACCGGGCGATCTCGATCGACCCGTCGCTGGGTGAGGCGCACGTGTCCCGGGCGATGATCCGCGACATCCAGGGGGACGCCGAGGCGGCGGAGCGCGAGTACGAGCTCGCCATCGCGCTCGGCCCGAACTACGCGCCCGCCCATCACTGGCATGCCTTCGGGCTCGAGGCGCGCGGCCACCACGCCGAAGCGATGGAGGCGATTCGCACGGCGTACGCACTCGATCCTCTCTCAGTGGCGATCGGAAACGCCTACGGGGGGTTTCTCTACTTCGACTGCGACTGGGCCCACGCCATCGACGTGCTGGGGAAAACCTTGCAGCGCGCGCCGGAACGCTCCCCGTGGTCGTGAACCTCGCGGCAGTGTTGCGTGCGTCCGGCCGCGACACGGAGGCGCTCGCGGCACTGCGGCGACTGCCTCCGGAGGACCTCGCCCGCGCCGCGCCCCAGGCGGCGCTGGCGATCGCGCAGGGGCACGTGGGCGCGCGCGATTCGGCGCAGATCATCATCCACCGCCTCGCACGGAGCGGTACGACGCGGGCGAACGCGATGCTCATCGCGAACGTACGCGCAAACGGGCCAGAGCGATTCCGCTTTCGCCTCGCTCGCCCGCGTCGATTGGCGCCGAGACGAGGTGCTGAATCTGCGGGCGGATCCGGTACTCGACCCGATTCGTGGGGACCCCCGATTCATCAGGCTGCTCGCGCGCGTGGGATCGCGTTAGGCGATGGTTGGCACGATCGCCTATTTTGCGGCGCGGCCGAAGCGCATCCCCACCGTGATCGGTATGAACGACGTTCCGGAGGCTGCAACGTATCGTGCGTCGACGAACACTCGATGGAACGTCAATCCTCCGCCGACACCAACGAATGCCTTGGTCTCGGACTCGGACCCGTAGTCGGAACCGTACTCAGTGCTGCCGGCGTCGTACCGATGCTGCAGGACTCCGACGAGCCCGGAGACGTAGGGACGCACGGTGCCGGCGGTTTTGAGCTGGTACAGCAGTCCGCCGCCGACGCCGGGAATGTTCGTCGCCTCGCCGGCAGTCCCGTCATGGCTCGTATGAGCGTAGAACGCGCTGGCCTGGAATGCGATCCTCGGATTCCTCCCCAGCGGCTTTGTGATGCCGACGTGTCCGATCCATCCGGTCTTGGCGTACGTGCCGAGATCACCAGACGGTGCGACGGCTCCGCCGCCGATTTGGAACGCGAGCGATGATTGCGCTCGGCCGGCGACTGGGGTGAGCGCCGCACCGGCAATCAGCGCCATTGACATGATCCGGGTTCTCATCGGGATGCTCCGTGGGGAAGAGGGTCATCCCAAGCAATGCACTGATCAGTCAATCATTCTCACATCGGCTCACATTGCCCTCCCGCCGCGTACGGCTCGTTAGGCTCCAGCGGGCGGTCATCGGTCCGTGACGGTGCGACAAAAGACGGTCACCGCGGGGGCAGAGGGGTCCTCCCACGAACCGCGGCCAGCACGTCCGCGATGCTCTGCGTGACCGCGGCTGGCTCGAAGAGATGGATCTCGTGCCCTGCCCCTTTAACCACGGAATGCCGCGAGCTCGTGGACAACCGCGCGAGGGCGGCGTGCACAGCCTCGCGCTCGGCATTGGGCTCGTCGCCACGAGACAGCACCACCGTCGGGCGATCGCCGAACGGGTGCGGCGTGGCGGACCGCGACGCGAGCAGCCGAGCGAGCAGCGCACGCTCGCTTTCCTGGGCGACGCCGATCGCGTCGGGCGTCATCATCGCGGGAACGGATGCGATGAGCCGGGCGTCCAGCGTGATGCGCTGAGCGTAGCGGTCTGGCGGGAGCCTGTCGAATGGCGGCCCGGTTTGCGGCGCCCGGCGTGGGATTGGAACCGATTGGCGCGGCAGCATCGCCCGCATCTGATCGGGCGTGACCTCCGCAATGAGCACGGCCTGCCCGTTCACCATCGTGAAGAGGCGATCCTCGGTCGCGGGGTCCACGAACACGAATCCCACAACGTCGTCAGGGTGGTCCAGCGCAAACGCGCGAATCAGGAGGCCGCCGCGCGACGCGCCGACCATCACGAAGGGCGGGTGTTCTCCCGCGGCGCGCAGGAGCGTGTGCAGATCAGCCGCTTCGCTCGCGCGGGTGGTCGTCGTGGACGAGTCGCTCCAGCCCATGCCGGCCCGGTCGTAGGAGCAGATGCGGGTGGTGCGATCCACCTCGCGCTGCACGAGCGTCCAGTCGATCGCGAACGCCGACGCGCCCGCTTCGAGCACAACCGTCGGCTGGCCCGTCCCACTGCAGAGGAGGTGCAGGCGTCGACCGCCGACGTCGACCAACTGCCCGGGAGGTGCCGGCAGCCCCGGTTGCTGCGCACCGAGGCTCGCGGTGAGACACCACAATGCGAGCACCACTCGCGCGAATGCCATTCGCACCTCCGCCAGGCGCCGGGCGGCCGTGCCCTCTCGGCTACTCCCCCGTATCTCGCGCGGAAGCCGCCACCGGCTTCGACTGCGCTGACCCCTGCTGCCTGAGCCAGATCGACATCAGGACCAGAAGGGCGACGGAGAAAAACTCGCTCTGCCAGTTCTGGAACGACTCGAACCAGAACTGGCTCGTGACGACGTAGCCCGCCGCGGACACCGTGGCCCCCCCGTGGGCCAGCTGCTCTTCGTTGAACGCCATCGCGCCACCGACCGCATGCGCCGCGAACGACACGACGAACAGCAGCAGGAGCACGCCGCCTAACGAACGGCGGTAGAGTGCCAGCCAGACTCCGCCACGGCGGACGGGCCATGGCGCGTCCGGATCGTCCTTCGCCTCGCGCGGATCCTGATCGACCGCGTCCGGTTCCTCGATCGACTTCGATTCCGACGAGCCGCGCTGGTAGAGGTACGCCGTCAGCAGGACGAACAGGCCCATCTGGAGGAACTCGGACTCCCAGTTCTCCGCCGTCGCCTCGACGAACGCGCCGCTGCGAAGGTACGCGCCGAGGCCCGCGGTAGGCTGCCCGTGGTCGCGCTGCTGATCGTTGTAGGTCCGGTGGCCGGCGACGATCTGTCCCGCGAAGGACATCACGAAGAACGCAAGTGCCGCGATGGTCAGGCCGTTCTCGAACAGAAAGCGGCGGACGCGGCTTCGCTGCTGGACCGCTCGCGTACGTGAGGCGGCTGCCTTCATCGCCGACGGCGACTGCTTCCGCTGACGCTCGCCCTGCTCCGCCTGCTTGCGAGCCTCTTCGACCGCCTCGGTGAATTGCTGATTTGTGCTCGATGCCATCGCCCCTCCCATGCTGTCGGCGTCGCCCCGTCGTGAGTCAGGGCAAGTCGTATTCCTCCCTCAGCCCAGCTGTCATTCCGAGCATAGGCGCGAAGCGGCCCGGGTGCCCGCAAACAGCGGGCAGATGAGGAATCGCCGAGCCTTGTCATTCCGAGCGGAGCCGCGCAGCGGCGGAGGCGAGGAATCGCCATCGTCCCAGTAGAGGGGCCCCTCGGTCGGGAGGATGGCGATTCCTCGCCTCCGGGCCGTCGGCCCTCCGCTCGGAATGACAGGGGGCTCGGCTTGACACCCCACCTCCCGGCAGCCTAGATACGATAGGCAGATCATCTACCTATCTCCGCGCAGCCGCGAGACCACCGTGCCCAGCATCCCCGGTACCCCCAAGAGCGAGCTCCTGCGCGGCACACTCGAGATGCTCATCCTGCAGACGCTCACCGTGCAGCCGCTCCACGGCTACGCGATCGCGCAGCAGATCCAGCGGCTCTCGAACGAGGCGCTGACCGTCGAGCAAGGCTCGCTCTACCCCGCCCTCGAGCGCCTGCTGCAACAAGGCTGGGTCACTGCGAAGTGGGGCGATTCGCCAACCGGACGCCGCGCGCGCTACTACACCATCACGGCGTCAGGGCGGCGTCGGCTGGGAGAAGAGATCGAGGGATTCGACTCAGCGCTGCTCGCGATCAATCGCGTGCTCCGCCGCGCCTAGCCGTCGATCGTCGCCTTCAGCGAAAAAAAGGAACCGCTGATGCCGACCCGCCCGCGAAGCGCGAGGGCCCCGCGGAGTCCGGACCACTCGCCCGGAATGACAACGACGGCGTTCCCGGTGTACCTTGGGCCGCGGTCCCAGGCGTGAGCCCTCGGGTTCGACGCCCCTCATCACCCTTGCCCGTGCCAATCCATGTCCCGGTCCCGCCACATCGGCGTCCTGTGCGCCGGCGTTGTCGCCGTGGTCCTCGTCGTCATGGATTACGTCGCGCCGAGCGGCATGCCGAGGTCCGATAGCCTCGCGGTGCGCGGGGAGCACGCGACGCACGCCGCGACCGTGGCCGGCTCGGTCCACCGCGACGTGTCGCAGCGGTTGAGCGCATCGGCCGGCGATGTGGACGCCGAACGCGAGCTCGCCGAGCACGTGCCGAGGCATGCGCTCGCGTCGGAGATGGAGGAGAGCGACGAGGAAGCAGAGCGCGAGAGCGCGTCGACTCTCCTGCCATCGATGACGACGCCCACAGGCTCGGCCGACGTCGAGCAAACCGCGTTCGGGACGAAGAAGCCGGCCACGCTCGTCGCGAGCTTCGACGGCCTTGGGGTTGGATTCACGGGACCGCAGGGCACGGCGACGACGCGGAATCCGTCCGACAACACGCTCGCCGTCGGACCCGACCACGTCGTGCAGATCGTGAACACGCGCATGGCGATCTTCACGAAGAAAGGCAAGCAATACGACACCACGGGTCGTGTGCTGTTCGGTCCCGTCGAGACGCGCAACGTGTTCAAGGGATTCGGCGGCGGGTGCGAGGCGCGGAACAACGGCGACGCCGTCGCGCGCTACGATCAGCTCGCCGACCGATGGCTCATCGTCATGCCCATCTTCAGCCGGCTCCCCGTTAGGCAGGATGCTCCCCTGGCCGGCAAGGCGGGTGAGCCGGCGCAGCCGAGTGTGCGCGGACAGTCCGGGCAGCCCGGCACGGCGACGCGCCTCTACGAACCGCCACCGCCTCCGCCGGACAGCGGTCGTCCCGCGGGTCAGCGTCCGCCCGGCCAGCGCCCGCCGCCGGACTCCGGCGTCTACGCGATGTGCTATGCGCTCAGCGTCGGTGCTGACCCGTTCGGGCCCTACTACCGGTACGAGTTCGTACGGCCACTCTTCCCCGACTACCCGCGGCCTGCGGTCTGGCCCGACGGCTACTACGTGCCCTCGAGCACGGGCGACGAGGTCATTCAGAAGCACGCCTGCGTCGTCGATCGCGCGAAGATGCTGAAGGGCGAGGACGCCACGGAGCAGTGCGTGATCATCGACGACGTGAACTTCCTGAACAACGCAGATCTCGACGGCAGGCAGCTCCCGCCGAAGGGGGCGCCGAACATCATGATGGCGGCGGGCGGAATACAGCTCCGCAAGATCATGGAGGACGACGGTATCTACACCTGGTCGTTTCACGTCGACTGGAACGATCCGTCGAAGACGAAGGTCGTCGGACCGAAGAAGATCGCCGTCGCGCCATATCACTACCTCTGCGACGGTCAGCTCACGAACTGCGTGACCCAACCGGGCGTGGACCGCCGTCTCGACGCACAGGGCGACAAGATCATGGCGCGGCTGGTGTATCGCCGGATCGGCAATCGCGAGTCGATCGTCGCCGTCCACTCCGTCAATACCACGGCCGGCGGTGGTGGCGTGCGGTGGTACGAGTTTCGGATCGACAAGCAGCGCAACGTGTCGCTGTACCAGCAGGGCACGTACGCGCCGGAGGGGTTCTACCGCTGGATGGCGAGCCCGGCGATGGACGCGAAGGGCAACATCGGCATCGGCTACTCGTTCGGCGGCACGCCGCATTTCGCCGGGCAGCGGTTCGCGGGCAGGTTCGCGAACGATCCGAAGGGGCAGCTGACGTTAGGGGAGACGGTCCTCGTCGAGGGGGAGGCGGCACAGACGAACACGATGCGCTGGGAGGACTATACGCAGACGGCGGTCGACCCGAGCGATGACTGTACGATCTGGTACGTCGGCGACTACGTGAAGAAGGACGCGACGAACTATTCGACCCGCATCGGGGCGTTCCGGATGCCGGGCTGCGGCTGATTGCTCCCTGAAATTGCGAAATTGGAGTCAGACTCGATTTTCATCGTTCTGTTGCAGGCCGGCATCAGCGACGAAAGAGAAGAGCGATTGGGCGGATCGAGCCGATTAGGCGGATTGACTCCGACGGGCCCGAAAGAACGAAGCCGCAACGAACTGAATGAAAAGAGGAACACCCTCGGGAGGTTTCGCGTCCCGGGGGTGTTCTCTCTTTTATCTGGGCTCGTTGCGGCGTCGGCCCTTCACGATCCCTGGAGCAATCCGTCAGACCCGCTCGATCCGCCCGATCGTCTTCTCGTTTCGTCTCTGATACCGAGCTGAATCCGTCCCTGCAACAGAACGATGAAAATCGAGTCTGACCCCACTTGTGACGCGGGGGCGTCCGCGAGGGTAAAGCTGACATAGCGCCACATCTCGAGCGAGGTGGTGATATGACGAGCCGTACCCTCGGGGCCACAGGCCACGCGGGCTCCTGGCGTCAGGCCAGGACCATCGCGTGGTGGACCGCAGCTCTCTCCGGCCTGCACGCCGGACCCGCGGCCGTCGCGGCCGCGCACGCGCAGGTGATCGCCGTCAAGAGCGCCCCCATTGCCGACGGCGGGCAGTTCGCCTTCCTCCCGTCGGCCAACCTCGGCATGGGCGGAGTCTCGATCGCGCTGAGCGATTCGGCGCTCGACCCGTTCACCAACCCGGCCAAGGGCGCCCGGTTCACGGGGACGCGCGTCTTTGGATCCCCAACGTTCTTCGCGGTCTCACGCCAGTCCGGCGGCGGGCTCACGCTCCCCCTCGGGGTGAGCACATCGAACGGGCGGTGGTTCAGCCAGTTCATGCTGGCACTGCAGGACATCGACCGCGGCGGCAACGACCAGCAGAACTTTCC
>Ga0310884_10000495_pt1 | contig 10512 bp, 9 predicted proteins | sample T60D1metaG_FD_203446 | JGI IMG/M metagenome (GOLD analysis project Ga0310884, IMG submission 203446) | Lab incubated soil microbial communities from West Virginia University Organic Research Farm, Morgantown, WV, United States - T60D1 | ecosystem: Environmental > Terrestrial > Soil >...
GCATCTCACCGCGTTCGAGGCCGCTGGCGGTGTCGGTGCTGATCGAGATCACCTGCCCGCCCGTGTCGAGGATGAAACTGGCCGGCCCGCCCTGCACGTGGCCCGGCACCATGGCCAGCCGATGCATCCGCAATGGCAGCTCGACGTCGGCCGTCTCGGCCGGCAGCTGCGCGCCGATGGTGAGCTGGTTCTTGTCGTAGTCGATGATGACCGACATGCCGAGCGCCAGCGGCGAGAAGCTCTCCATCTCGCGCGTCGGCAGACCATGCAGCGGCGGATTCTTGATGATGGACGGGACATTCTGGATTTTCAGCGAACCGCCGATCTCCAGCTCGTCGAGGCGGGTCAGCTCCAGCTCGCGCACGCCCAGATCGCCTACGCCGGCGCTCAGGATGTTGACGATGGGACGGACGCCCATGCGAGCCGCGGTCTCACGCGAGATGACCGTCTGCTCCGACCCGGTGTCGAGCACGAAGTCCATCTGCGGTCCCTTGTTCACCTTCGCCTTTACGATGATCTTTTCGTTGATGACGCGGAACGGGACGGTGTGAAGCTTGCCCGCGGTCGCAGGATCGATGTACATGGGCGACCGCGCGCCGAATGCCTTCAGAAAGCGCACTTCCGCCCGCGCCCACGCCGCCTTCGCGCTGCGGTCCTTGTTGGGCAGCAGGTTGATGTAGCTCCCGTAGGCGTTGGCCGCCTCTTCGTAGCGCTTCATGCGCTCGTACACCGACCCAACCGTGTGGTGGAATTCGGCGTCGCGCGGATCCTTGGCGAGGGCCGACTGGGCCGTGTCGAGCGCCTCGTTCAGCCGGTTGCGCGCCGCCAGACTGCGCGCGAGGCCGTGCAGCGCCCGGCCGTGATCTTTCTGAAGGGAAAGCACGTCCTGGAATGTCTTTTCGGATGCTTCGAACAGCCCGACGGCCCACAGCGCATCGCCGTAGTTGGCGATCGCATCGGGGTTTCTGGGAAACGCGCGGGCCAGTATCTGCCCGTCGGCATACGCATGGGAAAAGTCGCCCAGGCGCAGGGCGGTCTTGACGGCGCCAATCAGCGACTCACGCTTGATTCGAGGATCGTCGCTCGACTTGACCTGCTCGTAGGCGTTGAAAGATTCGACATAGCGGCCGTCGTTGAAAAGCAACCTCGCCAGCTGCAGCTGCACCTCGGCAGCCTCGGGCGAGATAGCCGCGACGGAGGGTGAGAGCGCAACGGCCGCCGCTAGAGCGGCAGCCAAGGGAACCAGCCTAAGGACTGAGTACATAGCCCCTCTCGGTTGACCTGAGTCGATTACCTTGGATTGTAGGAGGCGGCGGGCGGGCGGGCAAGCTGATTCGGGCCCGGGTGTATTCGCGATCTTGGATTACTCGGAACCAGAACGGGAACCGGAACAGGAACTCTTGAACCTGCACGCGCTAACGCGCAGAGTACACGCGCGTTAGCGCGTGTACTGTTCGATGGGCACCCCGTCGTACATCTCGTCGATGCGCAGGATCTGGGTCTCGCGGCTGTAGGTGCCCAATTCGTAATCCTCGCTCATGATGAGCGCCTTGATGGGCTTGGTGGGGCACACTTCCGAGCAGAGGCCGCAGAAGCTGCACCGCGACAGGTTGAAGTCGAAGTAGTCGAGGATCTTGATCTTCTGCCCGGGCTCGCGGTGTCCGCCAAGGGCGATGAGGTCGTCGGGACAGGCCTTGGCGCACTGATCGCACACGATGCAGGTCTGCGCGCCCGATTCGGGCTCCACCTGCAGGCGAAGCACGCCGCGGAACCGCGGGGCAACCGGCCGGCGCTCGGCCGGATACTGGAACGTGAAGGCCGGCTGGGGTGTGTACTTCAGCGTGAGCCACAACCCCTTCAGCAGGTCGACGAGAAAAATCGTCCGCAGCAGCTTGATCATGAGCGCTCGCCGACGAGAATCGGCTCCGATGTGCCGGCCATAATGACGCGCTCCTTGCGGAGCACGGTGTTCTCCTTGCGAATCTTGTCCTGGAGGCGCATCAGCCCGTACAGCAGCGCCTCGGGCCTCGGCGGACAACCCGAGACGTAGACGTCGACGGGCACGATTTTGTCGACGCCCTGCAGCACGCTGTAGGTCGGGAAGGGGCCTCCGGCGTTCGAGCAGCTGCCCATCGAAATGACCCATTTGGGTTCGGGCATCTGGTCGTACAGCCGGCGGAGCACCGGCGCCATTTTCTTGGTGACAGTGCCGGCCACAATCAGCAGATCGGACTGCCGCGGCGAGGCGCGGAACACCTCGGCGCCAAAGCGCGCGATGTCGAAGCGCGAGGCCGACGCGGCCATCATCTCGATCGCGCAACAGGCCAGCCCGAACCCCATTGGCCACAAGGAGTTCTGGCGTGCCCAATTGAGCACTTTGTCGACGTTGGTGGTGATGAAATTGTCTTCGAACTTGTGATCGATCAGTCCCATTAGTTCGTATTCTAACGTTGATAGTACTTTGCGTTCAAATGAATGAAATTGGCCCATTTCCGGGGCGTTTCATCGAGCGAGTAGATGGCCTCGACCGGGCACGCCGGCACGCACGCCCCGCAGTCGATGCACTCGTCGGGGTGGATGTAGAGCATTTCGGCGGCCGCGAACTCGGGCTCGTCTTTGCGCGGATGGATACAGTCGACCGGACACACGTCGACACAGGCCGTGTCCTTGGTTCCGACGCAGGGCTCTGTGATGATGTACGCCATGATGCAAAGTACGTAGGGCCCGGCTTCAGCTGGGCATGGCGATTATAGTATGAGCATCGACATGAAAATTGCCGTGGCCGCGGCGTTGGCGCTCAGCCTCGCAACGCCTGCGCGCGCGCAGGACTTCCTCTCGGGTCCCGTGTCGCTTGCGAACGGCATCGTGACGCTCGGATCGGATATCGCCGTCTCGGCCACGCCACAGGACGACACCAACGGCGCGTGGTTCAACTACACAGACTACGAGCACAACGCGCTGCGCCTGTTCAGGATAGGCGTGACGGCCGACGTGCGCGTCACGAGCCGCGTCTCGGTGCTCACGGAGATCCGCAGCGAGAACGGCGACGGCGTGAAGCCGTACGCGCTGTATCTGCGGGTGCGGCCGTGGCGCGATCGGCCGATTGACATTCAGGCGGGACGGATTCCACCGACCTTCGGCGCGTTTGCGCGGCGCGATTACGGCGCCGGCAATCCGTTGATCGGGTACCCGCTTGCCTATCAGTACCTGACGACCGTGCGGCCCGATGCGCTGCCGGCGTCGAACGAAGACGTGATCCGCATGCGCGCGCGCGGCTGGCGGCCGAGCTATCCGCTCGGCTCGCTCAACATCGCGCCGGGCATGCCGCTGATTACCGCATTTCGATGGGATACCGGCGTGCAGGTGCGCGTCGGCCCGGAGTCGCTGAACGCGGCCGTCGCGGTCACTACCGGCACGGCGTCCGATCCACGCACGCGCGACAACAACGGGGGCAAACAGATCATCGGACGCGCCGAGTGGAGGCCCAACGCGGGGCTCATACTGGGCGGATCGGCGGCCCGAGGCCCCTATGTCTCTGACGAGGCGCTGGCCACGGCCACGTTTCTCGCCGGCGATGCGCGATCGATCCAGCAGGCGCTCGGCCTGGACGTGGAGCTCTCGCGCAATTACTGGCTCGTGCGAGGCGAGCTGATCTGGAACCAATGGCAGGTGCCCACCCTGTCGCACAGTCTCGATGCGGCCAGCGGTTTCGTGGAAGGCACCTATAAAGTGTCGCCAGGTTTTTTCGTGGCGGGCCGCTTCGACAGGCTCAACTTCGGCGCGCTGCCGTCTTCGCTCAACAGTCCGACGTGGGATGCACCCGTCACGCGGGTCGAGACGGGTGCCGGCTACTACCTCCGCCGCAACTTTCTCGCCAAGCTGGCGTACCAGCACAACTGGCGTGACGGTGGGCTCATCCGGAGCCGCGGTCTCGTGGCGCTGCAGCTGCATTTCTGGCTGTGAGGAAGATCTTTGTTGATGGACGGCAACGCCGGGCAGGGCTGACGCCCTGCGCCACCGCACCCGTCCTTGCCATCTCGGCGGCAGTTGCCGTATCGGTGGCGCAGGGCTTCAGCCCTGCCCTTCTGGCCCAAACACCGATGGGCATCATCCGGGGCCGTGTCGAGGTACCCCGCACGACGCACGTCGAACGGCGGCCTAACGTCAACGATCTCGGCATGCATCCGGGCCAGGACCCGCAGGACCTGCGACGGCCGGTGGTCTATCTCGAATCGGCGCCGGCGCTCGCGTTTCCCGACAGCGAGCCGCAGCGTGCAACGATGGATCAGCGCAACGAGACCTTCGTGCCCCACGTGCTGGCGATCACCGTCGGCACGACCGTGGATTTTCCCAACAGCGACAACACCTACCACAACGTGTTCTCGCTGCGCGGTCCGCGGCCGTTCGATCTCGGCCGCTACGCGGCTGGCCGATCGAAATCGGTCCGGTTCGATCGCCCCGGCATCGTGCGTGTGTTCTGCGAAATTCACTCGCACATGAGCGCGTTCATTCTCGTCTTCAACCATCGCTTCTTCGCGGTCGCCGCGGCCGACGGCCGTTACCAGATTGGCCGCGTCCCTCCCGGCCGGTACAACCTGGTCGCCTGGAACGAGGGCTCGATACGCGAGTCGCGCCCCATCGTCATTCCAGATGAGGGCGGGCCGGTCGAAGCGGACTTCACCTTGCGGTAGCCACGCGTGAAGCTCCTGGGATCGCTCACCAATCGCATCTTTCTCGCCAGCGCCGCGCTCGCGGTGGTCTCGATTGCCGCCGCGGTGTACTTCGTCAGCCGTACCACCACGCGACAGGCCGAAGCCGAGTTGCAGCGGGGGCTCATCGAAGCGGGCGCGCTGGTCGATCAACAGTGCGCCACCTTTCTGCAGGCGCTCACCGTCATGGCCAGGCTCGTCGCCGATGACCCCAGGCTGAAAGCCGCCGTCGACACCGGCGACCCGCCAACGGTCCAGCCATTCGCGCGCGCCTATCAGGAGCAGCTTCGCGCTCCTCTGCGGGCACCGCTGATCGTGCTGACCGGCAAGGATGGAAGCGTGCTGGCCGAAGCCGGCGACGTCGACATCACCGAAGGCGCGATGGGCGCGCTGCCGGAAATCCAGCAGGCCCTTGCCGGACGCGAGGCCAGCGGTTTCTGGCCCTACGCCGATGGCGTGCTCCAGGTCATGACGGTCCCGATCAAGATCGGCCTCGACCGGCCCGAAATCATGGGCGCGCTCACCGTGGGGTCGCGGCTCGATCACGAGCTCGCCGAGACGTTCAAGCGCGCCACGGAAAGCGACATCGTGTTTGCCGTCGACGGCCAGATCCGGGCGTCGACGCTACCTGCGGGCGACCGCCTTCGTCTGGCGTCGCTGCTGAAAACCTCGGATGTGCAGACCATCTCGCTCGAAAACGGCGAGTATGTGGCATTGAGGCGCCCGCTGGGTCCTGCCGCCGCCGCGATGACGGGTGAGACGGCACCAAGCGTGTTGTTGCTCCGATCGCGCAGCGAACGGCTGCAGTTCCTCAACGCCATCAACACCGGCCTCGGCGTGGTGGGCATGCTCGCCGTGCTGGCCGCAACGATTCTCAGCTACGCCGTCGCGCGCACGATTACCAGGCCGCTCGCGACGATTACCAACGTCATGCGCGAGATGTCGGCCACGGGCGATCTCACGCGGAAAATCCCGCTGAGGCACGCCGCCAGTTTCGATGACGAGGACGCGAAGCTGCTCGCCACGACCTTCAACACGCTCACCGATTCGATCGCACGGTTTCAACGCGAGGCCGCGCAGCGCGAGCGCTTGTCGGCGCTGGGCCGGCTCTCGACGGTCATCGCGCATGAGATTCGGAATCCCTTGATGATCATCAAGGCCTCGCTCCGCACGCTCGGCAACGAGCAGGTGAGCCGCGGTGAGATCAAGCAGGCGCTGACCGACGTCGACGAAGAAGTCGCCCGCCTGAACCGAATCGTCAACGACGTCCTCGACTTCGCGCGTCCCATCCGTTTCGACTACGCGCCGGCCGATGTCAACGCCTTGTGTGCCGACGTCGAGCAGGCCACCCGCCGTGTCGACCAGAGCATGAGCGTCGTGATGAACACGGATCCGGCCCTCGGCCCCATCGTGACCGACGCCGAGCGCCTGCGCACCGCGCTCGTGAACATTCTGGCCAATGCGCGCCACGCCGTCGCAGCCAGACGGTCCGATGGCTCAGGGGCGGCAGACGGCACTTCGGTGGCGCCTGCCCTTTCCCCTCCCGACATCGAGATCGAAACCACCGCCATGCGCAATGCCGTGCGCCTGGCCGTCCGCGACCGCGGCATCGGCGTGAAAGCCGAAGACATGCCCCGCGTGTTCGATCCGTACTTCACGACGAAGCGGACCGGATCGGGGCTCGGCCTGGCGATCGCCAAGAACATCATTGAGGGAATGGGGGGCACCATCGTGCTCGAGAACCGCGCCGGTACCGGCGCAGAGATCCGCATCGATCTGCCGTCGCGCGAGGGTTCACATGGCGCCTAGAGGCGGCACCCTGCTCCTGGTCGACGACGAACAGAAAATCCGCCGCACGCTGGGACAGGCCCTGAAATCCGAGGGGCACGACGTACTCGAGGCCGGCAGCGTACGCGAAGCGCAGCGCACGCTGAGCGAACGCAACGTCGACGTGCTCATCGTCGACAACATGATGCCCGACGCCACGGGCCTCGATCTGATTCGAGAGCTCGTCGCGGCCACGCCGGAAACCGATCGTCCCCAGATCCTCATGATGACGGCCCACGCCACCATCGAAAGCGCCATCGAGGCGATGAAGCTGGGGGCCCTCGACTACCTGCAGAAGCCATTCGAGGTCGAAGAGCTGCTCGTGGTCGTCAGACGCGCACTCGAGCACCAGCGACTGAGCTCGCACCAGCGCTATCTGCTGAACGAGCGCGACGAGGAATTCAACCACTACGGCATCGTCGGACGCAGCCGGGTCATGGAAGACGTGATCCGCAAGGCCGAGCTGGTGGCCGAGACCAAGAGCACCGTCCTCGTCACCGGCGAAACCGGCACCGGCAAAGAGCTCGTGGCCCGCGCGATTCACGCGCGCAGCGCTCAGCGGAACATGCCGCTCATCAAGGTGAACTGCGCCGCCATCCCCGAAACGCTGCTCGAATCGGAGCTGTTCGGCCACGTCCGGGGAGCGTTCACCGGCGCCGCCACGAACAAGAAGGGCAAGTTCGCGCTCGCCGACGGCGGCACCATCCTGCTCGACGAGATTGGCACGATGAGCCCGGTACTGCAGTCGAAGCTCCTGCGCGTGCTTCAGGAGCGCGAGTTCGAGCCGCTGGGATCGGAGCGCAGCCAGCAGGTGGACGTTCGAGTGATTGCCGCCACTAACAGGGATCTGCGGCAGATGGTCATGGACGGCACGTTCCAGGAGGATCTGTTCTACCGGCTCAACGTCATCCCCATCGAAATGCCCCCCTTGAGGAACCGGCGCGAAGACATCCCGGTGCTGACCGAGCATTTTGTCCGCAAGCACCAGCAGCGGACCGGCAAGCGCGTCGACCGCGTCGACGAAGGCGTGCACGAGAAGCTTGCGGCCTATGAATGGCCGGGCAACGTGCGCGAGCTCGAGAACACCATCGAGCGCGCCGTCGTCTTGTCGACCGATGGCGTGATTACCGTGGGGCTGATCTCCGTGCTCGGGCTGGCCACCGGACAATCGAGCGCCCTGCCGTCGCTCAAGCTGCGGACCAACATCGAGTGGACCGAACAGGAAACAATCCGCCGCGCCCTCGACAGCGCGAGCGGCGTGAAGAAGGACGCCGCCGATCTGATGGGCATCAGCCAGCGCGCGCTGAGTTATTACCTCGCGAAATACAAGTTCCAGTAAAGCGTAACGGGTTACGGCCGCCGTAATCCATCCATCTGGAACTCGAGCAAACCCGAGAAAATCTCCTCGTTCCATGCGGCACCACCCTTGCCTTTCCGGAGAGCATGAAAAAATTGCTCCTGCTCTCCATTGCGCTATCGATCCTTGTGTTGTGGGCGATCGCGTGCGGCGGCGGCTCTTCCAGCGGCGGAAACGCGGGCGGAGGCAATCCAAACCCTGTGGGCTCGTCGGGCGGAGGATCGGGCACCGTGGGCGCGACGATCAACCTCAGCGCGAACGGCGTGGACAACGCTCAGCCCTCAGTCGCGCTCGGAGAGCGGCTGCGCGTGACCAACAACGATACGCGCGCGCATCAGTTCATGACGACGCCGCACAACGTTCATACGGACTGTCCGGCGCTCAATGCGATCGGCTCGCTTGCGCCCGGCCAGAGCGGCACGTCGGATCCGTTGACGACCTCGCGCGGGTGCGGATTTCACGATCACATGAACCCCGACGATCCCAAGTTCCGCGGTCAGGTCCTGGTCGGTTTGGGTTCAGGCGGTCCGCCGCCTCCGGACCCCACTTACTTGCGCTAGGCTCTAGCGGATGCAGCGGCGCGACGGTTTTTCCCTGACCAGAGTGCTCATTGGGGCGGTTCTGGCAGCCCTCCTTCTTGTGCCCGCATCAGCGACGGCTCAGGACGCGGGGGCCCAGCCCCAACCTGCGCCTGCACCGCCCGACCCTCGCGACGTCGCCGATCGCCGGCCCAACTTCGTCGAGCCAGACTTCACGCTGATCAACCTGCCCACGACGCTGCGGCTGCCGCGCTACAAGAGCGCGTTCCGCATCTCGCACCGGTTTGCGCGGACGCTGAACGACGATTTCGGAAGGCTCGCAAGCGATCTCTTCGGCCTCGACAACGGCGCGCTGATCGGGCTCGAGTACCGGTTCGGCGTCAGGCGGGGATTACAGGCGGGGATTTACCGCACGAGCGGGAAAACGATTCAGTTCTTCGGGCAGTACGACGTCATGCGCCAGAGCGCGTCGGTGCCGTTCACGCTGAACGCCGTCGCCAGCATCGAAGGCCTGAACAACTTCCACCGCGGCACCGTCGTGGACGAAGAGGACAACGAGTACGCGACCGCGCTCAGCCCTCTTCTTTCACGAACGATGGGCAATTACGCCGCCTTCTACCTGCAGCCGTCGTACATCTTTCACTCCAATACCTACAGCACGGCCGGCTGCCTCGAGCACATCGAGCACGGGCACGACATCCCCGGGTGCGCCGATCTGGCAACGGGCATCGAGTCGAGCACGCTGCTGGTGGGGCTGAGCACGCGGCTTCGCGTGCGCCCGAGCGTGTACCTGGTGGGATCGTGGACACCCCGCGCGAGCGGCTTCCGGCCTGGCGTCTCGTTGAAGACGTTCGGTATCGAGAAGCGGCTGCGCGGGCACGTCTTTCAGCTGAATGTGTCGAACGGACTCGGCACGACGATGGCCGAGATGGCCCGAGGCGCGTCGAACGACCACGACTGGTTCCTCGGCTTCAATATCTCGAGGAAATTTTATTAGTCGGCAGTCATCAGTCAGCGGTTGGCAGTCCCAGTCGGCAATCCCAGTCCTCAGTCAGCAGTCTCACTGCCAACTGTCGACTGAGATTGCTGACTGAGATTGCTGACTGCGATTGCTGACTGCCGACCGCCGACCGTCGACTACTAGTTCTGCTTGACCAGCTGCCCTCGAATCGCGCCGCCAGTGTTTACCGACGTGTGCACGTTGAAGTAGTTGCCGGCCGGGTTGTTGAAGACGCCCTGCGCAACCTGCGCCGCAGAGACGGTTGCGGATGTGCTTTGCAGCCCCGTCTTGACGATGGTCGACTGCCCGGTTGCAACCGCGGTATCGGTAGCAGTCAACGGCAGGCCCACGACGACAGCTGTATTGGTCCCCGCCGGCGCGTTGTGAATGTGGGCGCCAGTCAGCGTCGTGTTCGCCGGGAAGCCGGTGATGTTCACCGTGAAGTCGTAGGTGGCCCCGGTGATGTTTTGCGCCGAGTCGCGGGTCACGGTCATCGTCAACTGCATCGTGCCGCTGGCACCGGCATCGGCGTTGGCCGCCGGTGCCCCGTTCGCACCAAACGGTGCTACTTCGTTCGTCGGCAGCAGGATGGCGGTGAACTTCGCCACGTTCGGATCCGACGGGCTGGTCGGTGAATCATCGCAGGAGATTCCAAAGACGAGCACAAGGGCGAGCATCGCAACACGCTTCATGGGTAGCCTCCCGAAAAAGAGTCCGAAATCTTATGTCCGAAGAGTCTCTGAGTCTCAAGAAGTCCAGGAGTCCGGAGAGTCCTTGGAGTCCAAGGAGTCCAGAGTGTCCCGGGAGTCCAGAGAGTCCGACTGGTCCAGGGTGCCAACTGATCGACGGCCTGGACGCGTCCGTGTCCCGGAGTTCAGGGAGTGAGACTCGTGCAATCACCGGACCATTACGGAGTTGCTGATTCTATTGCAATCGGCGGTGGTCCACCTTACCGATTTCGTAAATCTTTACGCTGGGCGCAGTGGGAAGTCCGGAGAGTCGTGGGATCAAAGAGTCCGGACGGAGTCCGGGAGTCGGTCAGAGTCCGGGAGTCGAAGAGTCTGGGAGTCGTTCCGGAAG
>Ga0310884_10000497_pt1 | contig 10502 bp, 11 predicted proteins | sample T60D1metaG_FD_203446 | JGI IMG/M metagenome (GOLD analysis project Ga0310884, IMG submission 203446) | Lab incubated soil microbial communities from West Virginia University Organic Research Farm, Morgantown, WV, United States - T60D1 | ecosystem: Environmental > Terrestrial > Soil >...
CCGATACACGCGTGGTCTTGTTCGTCGATTTCCGGAAACCGCTGCGTTTTCCTGCCAATTTGATCAACTGGTTCCTCCTGCATCTAGCGGTGTTCACCCCGTTCATCCGCGAGGGCATAGACAAAGAGAAGGCCTGGGAAAGACGATTTTATGCGGAAGCAGAAGAAGCCATGCGGAATCGGTGAAGCCGCTCCTTGATCTTGCCCTCAATCGCGGCTAGCCCCTCCCCATGCACGATCCCGACGCGAAAGTGGATAGCGCCGCGCCAAAGATCAGTTTCGTCTCGCTCGGCTGCCCGAAGGCGCTGGTGGACAGCGAACGCATCGTCACGCGCCTGCGCGCGGAAGGCTACGAGTTGTCTCGCCAACACCAGGGCTCTGACCTTGTCATCGTCAATACGTGCGGGTTCCTCGACAGTGCCAAAGCAGAATCTCTTGCGGCCATAGGGAACGCGCTGAAGGAAAACGGAAAGGTCATCGTGACGGGCTGCATGGGCGCAGAGCCAGAAAGTATCTCCGCGACCTATCCCGATGTACTGGCGATCACCGGCCCTCAGCAATATGAGACTGTCGTCGAGGCCGTACATAAGGCGCTTCCGCCGAAGCACGATCCCTTTCTCGATCTCGTACCGCCCGAAGGCATCAAGCTCACCCCGCGTCACTATGCCTATCTGAAGATTTCGGAAGGCTGCAACAACCGCTGTTCATTCTGCATCATTCCCCGCCTGCGCGGTGATCTCGTGTCACGGCCAGCGGCTGATGTTCTGCGCGAAGCTGAGAAGCTCGTTGCCGCCGGCGTGAAAGAACTGCTGGTCATTTCACAAGATACGTCAGCCTATGGCGTGGACATCAAATACGCAGCCAGCAAGTGGCGCGACCGCGAGGTGCGCGCAAAATTTATCGATCTCGCGAGCGCATTGGGTGAATTGGGCGTCTGGGTGCGGCTGCACTACGTCTACCCCTATCCACACGTGGACGACGTCATCCCGCTGATGGCGGAACGAAAAGTGCTGCCATATCTCGACATCCCGTTCCAACACGCCTCGCCGGAGGTCCTCAAACGCATGCGTCGCCCGGCAGCACAGGAAAAGACGCTCGCGAGGATCGCACGCTGGCGCGACCAGTGCCCTGATCTGACTTTGCGATCGACGTTCATTGTCGGATTTCCCGGTGAAACGGACGCCGATTTCGAAATGTTGCTCGAATGGCTCGACGAAGCGTCGCTCGATCGGGTCGGCTGCTTCAAGTATGAACCGGTCAGAGGTGCCGCCGCGAACGATATGGCGGCGCCAGTGCCCGACGACGTGAAGGACCAGCGCTGGCACAGGTTCATGCAGGCGCAGCAAAAAATCTCAACCCGGCGCCTGAAGCGCAAGGTTGGCTCGCGTCTGAAGGTTATTATCGATGACGTCGGGCCGAGTGTAGCAAAAGGCCGGTCCATGGCCGATGCACCCGAAATCGATGGGGCGGTCTACGTGGCAGCCCGTCGTCCTTTGCGAGTGGGTGAAATCACCACGGTGAAGATCGAACGCGCGGACGAATACGATCTGCACGGTACGGCGGTCGGCTTCTGATTTCGCTTAACGATTCAGTTGCCGCACGGTTTTGACAACCGCATCGGTCAAGGTTTTCAGTTCATCCGATGAAATCGTGAAAGCCGGCGTGAGATAAACGATATTTCCGATTGGACGAATAAAGACGCCCTGTTCGATGAAGTGAGCGCGCAGGCTATCTAAGTCGTCGATCTGGTTAAGTTCGACCACGCCTATGGCGCCGCGCACGCGCACACCTTTCACAATCGGTATATCCCTGCATGCTGCAAGATCCCGCTCCATGGCCGCCGAAATATCGCCGACCTGTCGAAGCCGCGGCTCTTTTTCAAAGAGGTCGAGCGAAGCGTTCGCAGCCGCACACGCAAGCGCGTTCCCGGTATATGTGGGTCCATGCATCAACGCCTTTTTTGGATCGTCCGACCAGAAAGCATCAAAGATTTGGCGCGTCGCGACCGTCGCGGCCAGCGGAAGCGTGCCACCCGTAAGCGCCTTAGAGAGGGTGATGATGTCCGGCGCGACCTCCGCCTGACTACAGGCAAACAGGCTTCCCGTGCGGCCAAACCCGGTGAAGATTTCGTCAAAGATGAGGAGCGTGTCGTATTTACAGGCAAGAGCGCGCAGGCGCCGAAGCACACTCGCGTCGTGAAACTTCATGCCGCCGGCACCCTGAACCAGCGGTTCGACAATAATCCCGGCGATTGCCTCGCTCTGTTTCGCTAGCAATTCTTCAAGTGCTGAAGTCGTCGCCGCATCTTCAGGCAGGTCTACAACCCGATACTTTTGCAGAACATCGGCAAACACCGTGTGCATGTTCGCCTCGGGGTCGCTGACCGCCATGGCCCCCGTCGTGTCGCCGTGGTATCCGGCCTTGAAGGCAACGAACTGCGATTTTCCAACGACGCCACTGTTGATCCAGTACTGCACCGCCATTTTCATGGCGACCTCGACCGCAACAGAACCGGACTCCGAAAAGAACACACGGCGCAGGTCGCCGGGCAACAGTCCCGCGAGGCGGCCTGCAAGGCGCAAGGCCTGTTCGTGCACAAGACCGCCGAGCATCACATGCGGCATCGTCGCGAGCTGTGTCTCCACCGCACGTCGTATGTGCGGATGATTGTAGCCGTGGCAAGCCGTCCACCAACTGGCAATGCCGTCAATCAATTCGCGCCCGTCTGCGAGGACGATCCGGGAGCCTCGGGTCGCCGCCACCGGCAGTGGCGTGGGCACTGTTTTCATCTGGGCGTAAGGCAGCCAAATGTGCGCGACGCCGTCGGAATACCAACCCGGCATCAAGCTGTTTTTGCTGGTTTCGTGGCCCATTTGACGTTTCCCTCTTGCGTTCGTGCTAAGCAACTGGGCGGAACCTGGCAAGGCCACTGATGCGTTCACTCGACGCCTTTGCGCAAGTCAAGCTCGACGAACTCAAACGCCGGCACCTGTACCGAGCGCTCAACGAGACCGTTCGCGAGGATGGCATCTGGATCGAACGAAATGGTCGCCAGTTACTTTCATTTTCGTGCAACGACTACCTGAATCTCACCCAGCATCCGGCCATCAAACAGGCAGCGACCGCGGCGATCGAGGAATATGGAACCGGCTCCGGCGCGTCGCGCCTGGTGACCGGAAATCACCCGCTCTATGCAGAATTGGAATCCCGCCTCGCCCAGTTCAAACGTACGGAAGCTGCCTGTGTTTTCGGGTCCGGCTATCTGGCGAATACGGGAATTATTCCGGTGCTGATCGGGCGCGACGGATTGGTTTTGCTCGATGAACTGTCCCATGCATGTATCTATGCAGGCGCGCAATTGTCCCGCGGCACGGTCGTAACGTTTCGCCATAATGATGTGCTGCACGCGCGAGAACTACTTTCTGCCCGCCGCGGCGACCACGACCATGCAATCATTGTCACAGACGGCGTTTTTTCCATGGATGGAGATCTCGCCCCGCTAAGCGAGCTGCTCGCGCTCGCCGAGGAGTACGACGCGTGGCTCATGTCAGACGACGCGCACGGTCTCGGTGTGTTGGGCGGCGGCCGCGGATCGAGCTTCGTCGGAAATTCGCATATTCCCATCCACCTGCAGATGGGCACCCTGTCGAAAGCCGTCGGCTCTTATGGAGGCTATCTTTGCGCGTCCGCATCGGTCATCGACCTGATGCGCAACCGGGCGCGAACACTGATCTATTCGACCGGGCTGCCGCCAGCGTGCGTGGCAGTCGCGATTGCCGCACTCGATCTGATAGAGCGCGATCCGGATTACGCTGTACGACCTGTCCGAAAGGCGAAAGCATTTACGAAGCGCGCAGGCCTTCCCGATGCGCAAAGTCCCATCGTGCCAATTGTCATCAGTGACGAAAAAACGACCCTTGCGCACTCGCGCATGCTCGAGAAGGAAGGATTTCTCGCAGTCGCAATCCGTCCGCCCACGGTGAAGCCGGGCACGGCACGCCTGCGCCTGACATTTACAGCGCAACATCCGGACGACCAGATCGATCGGCTTGCGGACATCGTGCGTGACAAGATACTGGCATAAATCGTGGCTGCTTATTTCGTTACCTCGACCGGCACCGACATCGGCAAGACTTTCGTGACCGCCGCGCTGATTCGCTATATGCGCGAATCCAATCAGCCCGTCTCCGCACTGAAACCGATCGTAAGCGGATATGACTCTTCGGTTGTGGACACCAGCGACCCGGCAGTTCTTCTGGCGGCCCTCGGTCGACCGGCATCCGCGGACGAAGTCGAACGTATCGCCCCATGGCGTTTCCGCGCTCCGCTCGCCCCAGATCTTGCTGCCGCACGCGAGGGACGCAGCGTCGACTTCGACAGCGTGGTTGCGTTCAGTCGTGCGGCGGTCAGCAGCGCAAAGGGGCCTCTGTTTATTGAAGGTGTTGGCGGAATTATGGTGCCACTCGCTGGGCGACGCACAGTGCTCGATTGGATGACCGAGCTCGACATTCCGCTATTGCTGATCGTTGGCGGCTATCTCGGCACCATCAGTCATACGCTGACCGCGCTCGACGTATTGGCCCAACGCAAATTGACGATCGCGGCCATCGTCGTCAGCGAAAGCGAGCGTGACCCCGTGGCACTGGACGATACCGTGGCCAGCATCGAACGATTTTCCAACGGTGTCGAAGTCGTCGGGCTTCCGCGGCTGCCTGCCGGCATTACCCATCATCCGGCAATCGCCAGGATCGCCAATCTGCTTTGAGGCGCGCTCAGCCGTTATAAGTCAGCATGGTTTCGACCATGCCTTCCAGGTTGACCAAACCGTGCATCACCATGGTCAGGATGGTCGATCCGCTCGCCCATCGAACCCAACCGAAGAGCATCCCGAAGGCAAAGACCTGGGCGATCAAAAACCAATCGTATTGCACGTGTATGATCGCAAACAATCCGGCGGTGAAAACGATAACCCGCCATGCATCTTCCGGCTTTCTCAGCCATCCTCGAAAAAGAAACCCGCGAAACAGCGTCTCCTCGCCGATGGGAATGAGGACCGCTATTGCCACCAGCAACAGAGGCAACAAATCGGCATTTTTGGCCGCCTGATACATGTCACTCTGGAACCGGTCCACGATGCTGCGCCCGGCGAGCCAGCTCGCCGTATCGCCTACGGCTATCAGGATGGCCACGGCCACGATGGCAACTATGATTTCTCCACGGCGCGGCAGTTTGTATCCGAGATACTCGGCAACGTTACCTCTGGACCGGGCCGCCAAAACCAGCAGGGCCACCTGCAGAGGCGCCGATACAAAAATGAACAGAATCAGCGCGCCACCGTCCTGCGTCAGCGTCGACACCTCGCCCAATCTGAGGCCGTACCACCCGCTCAGTACGACGATTCCAGAAAGCTGACTGGCAAGAAGCGCGAACGCTCCGATCAGGAACGTTGCAAATATACCGAATGGTTTCACGGCGCCGCTTCCTTCAACCATTGGCCGAGCGCTGCTCGCTCGCCTTCAGTCATATCGGTCTGATTGCCGAGCGGCATCGCCCTGCCCTGCACCGTCTGCGCATAGACAACGGCAGCATGTTTCTTGAGGTCGGCGACAGATTCCAGAACTATTTTTTTTGGCGCTTCGCGGAAGCTTTCGTGCGTCGGATTGACCGCATGACAGGTCGTGCAATGTCTCTGCACGATGAGTAGTACATCAGCGTCGGAGATATTGCCGCCTTGCGCAGCTGGTGCAACGGTGGCGAAGACGAGCCCCGCCACCGTGCGCAATATCATGTAGGAACCTTCTACGGGACGAGAATGGAAGAGCCCGTTGTGTCGCGGCCTTCCATTTCCTTGTGCGCCTTGGCCGCATCCTTGAGCGGATATTTCTGATTGATCGGGATCTTCACCGCACCGGAGCCGACCACCTTGAACAGATCGGTGGCGGTCGCGATCAGGTCATCGCGCTTTGCGACATAGTTGTTGAGGGTGGGACGCGTGGCGAACAGCGAGCCTTTGGTCTGTAGGATATTGATGTTGAAGGCATCGATTTGGCCGGACGCGCTACCGAAACTGACGAAATAGCCGAGCGGTCGCAGGCAATCGAGCGAAGCAGGAAATGTGCTCTTGCCGATGCCGTCATAAACGACGTCGCAGAGCTTGCCGCTGGTGATGTCCTTCACACGGGCGACGAAGTCTTCGTCGCGATACAGGATCGTGTGATGACAGCCGTTCTTCTTGGCGATCTCAGCCTTCTCCTTCGAGCCGACGGTGCCGATGACGGTTGCGCCGAGATAGTTTGCCCATTGGCAGGCAATCAGGCCGACACCGCCTGCGGCGGCGTGGATCAGGCACACAGTGCCTTTTTCCACCTTGTAAGTTTTGTTCAGCAGGTACTGCACGGTCATGCCTTTGAGCATCATGCCGGCAGCCTGATCATACGAAATATTGTCCGGCAGTTTTACTGCACGGTCGGCCGGCACCAGCCGCTCGGCGGCATAGCCGCCCAAGGGACCAACAAAGGCCACGCGATCACCAACCTTGAGGTCGGTGACGCCTGGGCCGACGGCCATGACTTCACCGGCGCTTTCATTGCCGGCAATAAAAGGCATTCCGACAGGCGACGGATACATCCCCATGCGGAAATACGCATCGATGAAATTTACGCCAGCGGCGTGTTGCTTGATCTTGATCTGGCCCTGGCCTGGCGCGGCGATCTGGACGTCTTCGTAGGTCAGAACTTCGGGACCGCCGGGTTTGTGTACGCGCACTACCGCGACCATTTTTCACTCCTTGGATAGGCTTGTTATGCAGGAAGGAATTCGGGGCCGGATAATAGGCGGCCGCACGCCGAGCGCAAGGCGGGTCAGCGCGCCCCGGAAACGCGCAGGTTCGCTCCATTGATGTAGGACGCGGCGTCGGACAGCAGGAATAGGATCGCCTCGGCAACTTCGTTGGCCTGTCCTGGCCGGCCCATCGGCAACATGGGCAAAACGCGTTCAATGCGCCCCGGCGGCTGGATGTCGGTATCAATGACGCCCGGCGTAATGGCGTTGACGCGGATACCTTCCTTGGCAACCTCGCGCGAGACGCCGATGACCATTGAGTCCACGCCGGCCTTCGCTGCTGCATACCACACGCATTCGTTTGCGCCGCCGAGAGGTGCAGCCATCGACGACAGCATCACGACGGCACCGCCTTTTCCACCGTGTTTCGTCGACATACGACGCACGCAGGCGCGCAGACACAGCAACGCCCCGAAGGTATCGATGTCGAGCACTTCACGGATTGTCTTGGAGCTGACTTCGTCCAAACGCGAACCCTCGCCAATAATTCCGGAACTGTGCACGAAATGGGTCAACGATCCGAACGTATCGTTCGCAGTGTCGAAGACGCGCTCTATGTCATTTTCCAGCGCCATATCCCCCTGTATGGCGACCGCCTTGCCGCCTGCTTTCTTGGCGGCGTCGACCACCGCGGCGGCAGCGTTTGAATTGGTCTTGTAGTTCACCGCAACATCATAGCCATGTCCTGCCGCAAGCTTGGCGGTCGCCGCACCAATGCCGCGGCTGCCGCCGGCGATCAACAAGACTGGTCGAGACATGGAATGCTCCTTGGGGGATTATTCTCAAGCGGCGGCTCGAACGCGGTCGGGCAATAATCCGACCGCGAAGAAATACACGGCGATCAGCGACAACGGCACCGTGACATACGGGCCGGGCGCCAGATCCTGTACAACCGCCGCCAAGGCCAGCACCGCCCACATCGTCAGAATTGCAATGTTGAACAACCGCCAATGTTGCACCCGCAACGGGTGGAGAAACTTAACGGGTGCAAAGCTCAAGCCCGCAAGTGCGACGATCGCGATTGCCGCGAGCCATCCAGGCGGCTCGAGCAAATACAGATAAAACGCCACCAGATTCCAGACCGCCGGGAAGCCGCGAAAATAATTGTCCGCCGTCTTCATTTCGCGATCTGCAAAATAAAGGGCGCCGCTGATGACGACGACGATCCCCGCCGGGATTGCAAACGGCTGCGGCAAAAGCCCGCTTGCCGCGATCGCGTACGCCGGCACGAAGACGTATGTCGTGAAATCGACCACGAGATCCAGCGTATCGCCTGACCAACGCGGTACCAGCTTCTGCACTTCAAAAGTACGGGCCAACGGCCCGTCCAAGCCATCGACGACGAGGGCGAGGCCAAGGCAAAGAAACATTCCTGCCCAGTGTCCTCCGGTGCCAAGGATAAGCGCGAGCAATGCCAACGCCGCGCCGGTCGCGGTGAAGACATGAATCGTAAATGCGCGGACGGACTCGAATCCCGCCACTTAACCGTTGCCCCAGTCGAGCTTTACGATCTCAGCCGACCGTCCCGCCAGATTCCAGTTGCGGCCGAAACCGCGAAAACGCGATCTGTCGGCACGGGCGACGATGATATCAGAACCGATCCAGTAATCACTGTTCCGGATAATGACATTCTTGCCCGCTTCCTTGCCACGGACCGGGCTGATTGCCCCGTCGACATATTTTTCGATCCGGATAATGCGTGTTTCCCCTTCGGTCTCATAAGTGATGGGGACCTGATGCACGCCGAGGAATTGTCCAACAAGGATCGATAGTAAGTGCGTGGTACCACCGACGCGTCCGGTAAATATCCGGGTTAGGCCCTTCACTGCTTGAACCGACGCGTTCTCGTCGACGAACAGCGCAGCTGTCCAGTTACCGCGCGACATGATGCCAGGCAGGTCCATCATGACGCCTGCCTTGATGCCCGAAAGATCAATGGTGTCGAAATGTCCATCGTCGATGCGGATGCCGGCCCAGGTTTGGCAACGGCTTTCGGTCGGCGGATGCTCGCCGCGCGACAGGACGCAGGGACAAAACACTGTACAGCTGCACGACAGTGCTAATTCGCCTTTCAAACTCCAACTTTCCGTCAACGCACGACTCCCGACTTATTTCAACTTGTTGGCGGTGACCAGCCGCCTGCCAGGGTCGCCAGAACGATACCGGTGCCGGTCACAATAAGCACTACACCGATGGCATGAGTGAAACGTCGTCCCGTAAACATCTTCTCGAGCGTCATGACGATGCCTATCCCGGCCATCCAGACGATATTCATCAAGCCGACAGCGAACATCAAAAGCATCATCGCCCAGCAGCAACCGACGCAATAAAGACCTTGCTTGAGTCCGAGTTTGAATACTCCGGCAGGCGTAGTGGCCCAGTTCGTGAAGAAAACGGGAAACGGGTGCCGGCACTGCGTGAGACATGCATGCTTGAGCGCCGAGAATTGATAAATACCGGCAAAGACAAAAATTGCACCGGATAGAAGCGGGCTCGCCGAAGCCATCCCTCGGTCAATCAACGCCGCTTTGGTCAATCCCATCTGCCCCAGCGCGGCGAAGACTGAAAATCCGAACCATACGACTGCGTAACCGGCAGCGAGGACAAATGGCGATACGATTCGTTCGCGCTTGCGGGCGGCGGTGTCCGCAATTTCCGTGTAGGTGAGAATCATCGGCGCGGCGCTTGGCAGCATCATCGCCAGGGTCATCGCGCACCACATCGAGAAGACAACTGCCGCCGCATAAGGGCCCGCAAAACCGTCCTGCAGCGAACCGCACAAGACCTGGACAAGTCTGGACCTGCCAAGAGAGCCCGTCGTTGCTCCAGCGGACAGGAGAGCAAGGTAGAGCCAGCCCAAGCAGGCAAGGGTGACAACGCAAATCCCCGCCAGCACCTTTGGACGGGCAAAAATGTGTCCGAGGCGCGCTGTGGCGGCCGAGAGATGGCTCAAATCATGGCCAGCTGTTTCACTCATGTAGCCTTGTCCATAGCCCATATGTAGACCGCCGGATGTTGCAAGTCTTCGGCTTAGTTTCCGACCCGGCCGGCCCGTGCTAGTGCGGTTAACGCGAAGCGGAGCCCCTATTGATGTCGGGAACTCACAACGATCGATGCGCTGCTGTCGTAGTCGGCCGAGGGCCTGCCGGCCTGACGGCCGCGATCGCTCTCGCTGAGGGAGGCACCCAAACCGTTCTCGTGGGCTTACGCCCGGCGAAACCTGACAACCGGACGACCGCCCTGCTCGCCGATTCCGTTACGGCCCTCGACACGCTCGGCGTCTGGTCCCTGTGTCGCGCCAAAGCTGCGCCACTCAAGGTCATGCGCATCGTCGACGACACGGGTCGTCTGTGGCGCGCGCCGGAAGTCAGATTCGACGCTAGCGAGATTGGCCTGGACGCGTTCGGTTACAACATAGAAAACCGCCATCTGATCGACGCAATGGAAGAGCGCGCACGTAATCTTTCGGGGTTGCAGATCGTAGACGGCGAGGTTCTCGCTATCAAACCTGAGCGAGACGGGGTTGCGATCGATCTAAAAGATGGAGCAACGTACCGCGCCCCTATCGCGATCGGTGCGGACGGCCGCAACTCCATTTGCCGCTCAGCAGCTGGTATCGATATGGACGAACGCGATTATCCGCAGGTGGCAATAACGTTGTGT
>Ga0310884_10000505_pt1 | contig 10433 bp, 8 predicted proteins | sample T60D1metaG_FD_203446 | JGI IMG/M metagenome (GOLD analysis project Ga0310884, IMG submission 203446) | Lab incubated soil microbial communities from West Virginia University Organic Research Farm, Morgantown, WV, United States - T60D1 | ecosystem: Environmental > Terrestrial > Soil >...
GCCGGCAGTACCCACTCGTTTCGCTGAAGCCCGAGCAGTGGCTGGAGTAACTCCCAACGTCCAACTCCCAACGTCCAACTCGCAACTTTTCAATTGCGCGCCCGAGCCCCGAGTCCGAGTCCCGAGTCCCGAGGAGGCTATCATTAGGAACGATGTCCCAGGTCCGAGCCGTACCCTCGAAGTTGCCTGCCGGTGGCGTGAGCATCTTTGCCGTCATGACGCGCCTTGCCAACGAGGTTGGCGCGATCAATCTGTCGCAAGGCTTTCCTGATTTCGATACGTCACCAGAGCTGATCGAGTCGGTCGCGCGCTTCATGCGTGAAGGTCACAACCAATACGCACCGATGCCGGGTGTCCTCGCGCTGAGAGAAGCGCTCTCGCTCAAGATCGAGACGCTGTACGGCCGGCGCTATGACCCGGTCACGGAGATCACCGTGACGACCGGCTCGACCGAGGGACTGTTTGCGACGATCACCGCGCTCGTCCATCCCGGAGATGAAGTGCTGCTCTTCCAGCCGGCCTACGACTCCTACACGCCGGCGGTGACGCTCAGCGGCGGCACACCGGTGTACGCCACGCTCAGGTACCCGCACTATCGCATCGACTGGGACGAGGTGAAGCGTAAGGTCTCTTCGCGCACGCGCGCGATCGTCATCAACTCGCCACACAACCCGACCGGGATGATCTGGACTCCTGACGACATCCGCGAGCTCGCACGCGTCCTGCAGGACACCGACGCCGTCGTCGTCGCCGACGAAGTCTACGAGCACATCCTGTTCGATGGCGCGCGCCATGAAAGCCTTGCTCGCTATCCCGAGATCGCAGAACGCGCCGTCGTGATCAGTTCGTTCGCCAAGACGTACACGACGACCGGCTGGAAGGTCGGCTATTGCGCGGCGCCGCCGGCGCTGACGTCGGCGATTCAAGGCGTGCACCAGTGGATCACGTTCGCGGTGAACACGCCGATCCAGATGGCATACGCCGAGGCCGTAGGTCGCGATCCGTACTGTCGCGACATCACTGATTTCTATCAGGGGAGACGGGACACGTTTCTGTCGCTGACACAGGCCTCGCGATTTCGTGCATTGAGCTGCCAGGGTACGTTCTTCCAGATGTTCGACTACTCGGAGATCACTCGCGAGCCAGACACGGACTTCGCCATCCGGCTCACGCGCGAACACGGCGTCGCGGCGATTCCGATTTCACCGTTCCTCTACGAAGGCGAGCAGGCCGGCCCGGTCCTGCGGTTCTGTTTCGCGAAACGCGACGAGACACTCGAGCGCGCCGCGGAACGACTACTCCGCGTCTGAGGGTTTCTTGACGCGCGGGTAGAGCGCGAGACCGACGCCCGCCCAGAGGAGCGCGCGCACGCGGCGCATCAACGCCAGCGCGCCGCCTCCGCCAAGTCCCAGCATCGCAACGGGCGCCGCGTTCGAGGCTTCCAGGGCGCCGATACCGGCGGGGATCGCTGCCGATGCAACGCTGCCCAGTCGCGCAAACGTGTCGATCGCCAGCGCCGCCGTGATTCCAATGGGCTCGCCGATCACCCACAGCACCAGCCAGACTTCGAACGCGGTGAGGAGGTAGCAGACGATGGGTAGGATGGTCAGCGCAATCAGCCTTCGGCGGTCGCCACGGAGAAGGTCGAGGAGCACATCCTCGACCTCCAGCACGAAGCGCACGACTCGCGCGCTTTCGAGGGGACGGTCAAAGAGCCGCCCGAGGCGAGTGACCAGCCTGCCAAGATAGTCCCCTTTGCGATGGCGCGCGATCTCAGCGAGGATGCCCAGCGCGATCACCGTGACCATCGAGAGCAATGTGAACAGCGCATCCCACGTTCCCGGCATCGCCAGCAGCCTGACCGCAATCGTTGAGACGACTCCTGCGATGACGAGCGACACGATCGCGAACGCCAGCCGCTCGAGTGTGATGGCGGCGGTGGCAATGGGCGCAGCCACGTCGTCGTAGAGGAGCATGATCTTGAGTGGCTCGCCGGTCACGCCGCGGATGGTGAAGAAGCTGATGGCATCGGCCGCCAGCCGCACGCGAAAGAGTCGCGCGAAGCCGGGCCTCGCATCATCGGGGAAGGCGATCGACCAGCCCCAGGTTCGCAGGAGGTGCCAGCACGCACCGGGCAGGAGAAGAACGGGAAACGCCAGCCCAAGGCGGCTGGCGCTTGCTATCGTTTCGTCGAAACCGGATCGAACGATCGTGAGCGCAAAGAGCGAGACGCCGATGAGGAGGGCGACCGCCGATACAAGTTGAGGAACGGACCGGAACACTTACAGTCAGAACTCGCGAGCGGCAGCGTAAATCCGATTATTCCTCATCCTGCTCGTCGATTCCCTCGTCCGATCGCGTGGCGACATCGTCAATCTCGACGGACTGATCATCTTCCAGATCGTCGACGTCGTAGATGCGTCCGCCGGTTTTCTCTTTGATCGGCCCTCGCGGCTTGTGCTCCTGCTGCGTGGTTTTCTTTCCGCGCAAGCGCCGCGGGGGCGCCGGGGGTCCGAAGTTGGCGCTGCGATCGCGTCCACCCGGTCCTGGCGGTGGTCCGCCGGGGCCCGGCCGCGGACCGCCGAATCCGCCGCCCGCCGGACGTGGGCCGCCGAATCCGCCACCTGACGGACGCGGACCGCCAAATCCGCCGCCACCACCGGGGCCTGGACGTGGACCGCCGAAGCCGCCACCCCCACCGGGCCGGGGTGCGAAGCCGCCACCTCCACCGGGCCGGGGCGGTGGGCGATCCTCACGCGCGCGCGCTTCGCTGACGGCAAGCGGACGCCCCTGAAATGGCTGTGCGTCGAACTTGCGGATCACTTCCTCAGCGACAGCGCGATCCGCAAACTCCACGAACGCGAATCCGCGTGGACGACCGGTCTCGCGATCGACCGGCATGGCAACGTGGGCGGGCTCTGCGACGGCCGCTAAATGAGCTCTGAGATCCGCTTCGCTCGCGCCGTACGGCAGGTTTCCAATGAACAGACGGACTGCCAAGGTCTCCTCGTGAAAAACCCGAACTGATCGGGGTGGCGCTCGATTCTATCGCAAGTTGGGCTCAGGCTACGGTCTACGATCGATAGTTTGAGGCCTCAGTCTGCCGTCACGGCCCGGGAAGTACCCGCTGTTCGAAGAGACGCGAGACCTCGGAAGCGTGGATCGGCATACCCGGATCGACCAGGCCGACTCGCGCCGCGGCGATGCCGATGACCTCGGGGGCGCTGAGGCCACTCGACCGCAACTCACGCACGCCCGTGTCTCCCGCAGACTTACTGAGCTTCTCGCCCAGATCGTCATGGATGAGCGGATGATGCAGAAAAACCGGAGCATTTCTCCGTCCCAGCATCCGCGCGAGCAAAATCTGGCGTCCAGTGGACGACACCAGGTCTGCGCCTCGTATCACCAATGTGACGTTCTGCCGTAAGTCATCGACGGTGACGGCGAACTGGTAGGTCCAATGCCCATCCCGGTCGCGAACGAGCAGGTCGCCGCATTGCTCGGCTGGCAACTGAAACAGCCTCCCCAGCAGGGCGTCTTCGAACTTTTCCATATCATTGCCAAGTTGCACACGAATTCCGCGCCCCGTCGCCACTTTCAGTCCCCGACCGCGGCAACGGCCATCGTACCGCTCGCCTCCGATGTCCTTGCGTGAGCACTCACAGGCGTAGACGTGAGCTGTCGCGCGCAAGCCCTCGAGCGCCTGCTCGTAGACAAACGGTATTTCGCTTTGCCGCAGCAATGGCTCGAGCCCGAAGTCGGGCTCGAATCCGAGCCAGGAGAGATCCTCCAGGAGGGCCGCTTCGTATTCCGGACGGCAGCGGATGCGATCGTGATCCTCGACGCGCAGCAGCACGCGGCCATTGAGCGCCCGAGCGATACCCCAGACGTAGATCGCATTGACGACATGCCCGAGATGGAGGTAGCCCGTAGGCGACGGCGCGAAGCGTGTAATCAGAGGCGCGGTAACGGTTGCCGCGAGCGTCGTCAGATGTGGACGAAGCAGAGGATTGATAATCAAGGATACGTGATTCCTTTTCTCAGTCCTCACGATCCATTTCCGCCGGTCGCGCATGCGCTGAAGGATCCAAATGGCCTGTTGGCCGCAGGAGCCGATCTCTCAACTGAGCGGCTGCTCGATGCGTACGCCAGGGGCATCTTTCCCTGGTTCGGCGACGATGACCCCGTGCTCTGGTGGAGTCCCGACCCTCGCATGGTGATGTTCACGACCGAGGTTCATGTCTCGCGCTCACTGCGCAAGACGATCCGCTCCGGCAGGATGCAGGTCACGCTCGACAACTGCTTCGGGCAGGTCATGAGGGGTTGCGCGGAGCCTCGACGCGGTCAGGACGGGACGTGGATCACGGATGAGATGACGCACGCATACCAGCGTCTGTTCGACATCGGGTGTGCGCACTCCGTCGAAGTCTGGCTGGGGGGTCAACTGGTCGGCGGTCTGTATGGCGTGAGCCTTGGCCGGATGTTTTTCGGCGAGTCGATGTTCAGTCGAGTGTCCGATGCGTCGAAAGTCGGGTTGGTCGCGCTGGTGAAACAGATCGAACGATGGGGCTTCACGTGTGTGGATTGCCAGATGTCCACGGGCCACCTCTCATCGCTCGGAGCTCGCGAGATCCCGCGTGCCGCATTTCTGCGCCACGTCCGTTCCCTTGTGCGGCAAACCCCGGTGCGGTCGCCGTGGCGATTCGATGACGACCTTCTAGGTACAATATGCAAGTAGGCAGGGTCCTGCACTGTGGACCCGGCGGATATTGCCTTGAGTCACGAGACATCCTCATCGACGCTGGCCGACCCGCGCAGCGATCAGAAGCTCGAGCGCCCGCGAATGTGGCGGGTGCTGCTGCACAATGATGACTACACCACCCAGGAGTTCGTGGTGTGGGTGCTGGAATCGGTGTTCCGGAAGCCGCGCGCGGAAGCGGTCGAGGTCATGATGCACGTGCACTTATCGGGCATTGGCGTTGCCGGGATCTACACGCACGACGTCGCGGAGACGAAACTGAAAAGGACGAGACAGATGGCCGAGGAGCAGGAGTTTCCGCTCCTCGTAACGATGGAGCCGGACGCAGGTCCAGAACATGAGTAAGACGCCAGTACCGTTCGCGCCGGAAACACTCGAGACTATCCAGCGCGCGTTCCGCATGGCGGCAGACCGTCGTCATGAAGAGGTCGGCCTCGAGCATCTGCTCCTCGCGATTACTGACGAGCCGCAGGCCCGGCGGGTGCTGACGGGATGCGGCGCCAACCTCGAGGTGTTACGCCGCCAGCTGACCGACATCCTCGCGAAGGCGTTCACGCCGGTGGCGGCGCCGACGGTCGTCGAGCCGGAGCCGACGCTCGGATTCGACCGCGTGATTCAGCAGGCAATGATGCACGCCGTGTCGTCGAGCGCCAAGCATGTCGAAAGCGGAAGTCTGCTGGTCTTCCTGCTCCAGGAGGAGAACAGCCACGCGGCGTACTTCCTGCGCTCGCAGGGCGTCGAGCGGCTGCTGCTGTTGCGTGTGCTGTCTCACGGTGGCAAGTCCGAGCCGGCGGCCGCTCCCGCGGGGGAGCCGGGTGCCCCGTCGACCGATCCGCTCCAGGTGTATGCGGCGGACCTCGTCGCCCGCGCGGCGGCGGGCCAGATCGACCCGCTCATTGGGCGGGCGCTCGAGATCGAGCGCATGGTTCAGGTGTTGTGCCGTCGACGCAAGAACAATCCACTACTGGTCGGTGAACCGGGAGTCGGAAAGACGGCCCTCGCCGAAGGGCTGGCGCTGCGAATCCATCAGGGCGAGGTGCCTGAGGTGCTGAAGGGAGCGCGTGTGTTTGCGCTCGACCTCGGCGCGCTCGTCGCCGGTACCCGGTATCGCGGTGATTTCGAGGAGCGCGTGAAACAGGTGCTCGACCGCCTCTTGAAGGAAGAGAACGCGATTCTCTTCATCGACGAGATCCATACGCTGGTGGGTGCTGGGGCCGCGTCCGGCGGCGCGATGGATGCGGGAAACCTGCTCAAGCCTGCGCTCGCGAGCGGTCAGTTGCGATGCATCGGCTCGACGACGTTCAACGATGTGAAGCAATCGTTCGATCGCGATCGCGCGCTATCGCGCCGTTTTCAGAAGATCGACGTGCTCGAACCATCCGAAGACGAGACGCTCGAGATTCTCAAGGGTCTTCGGCTGCACTACGAGTCGCACCACGGCGTGCAATACGACGATGAGGCGCTGGCGGCAGCGGTGTCGCTGTCGGCGCGCCACCTGCAGGACCTGCACCTGCCTGACAAGGCGATCGACGTGCTCGACGAAGCTGGCGCAGCGCACAAGTTGCTGCCCGCGTCGAAGGCGACCGGTCGGATCGGCGCGGCACAGATCGAGCAGATCGTCGCGAAGATGGCGCGCGTCCCGGTGCAGACCGTGTCGAGCGATGACAAGCGCGCGCTCGAGCTCCTGGACGTCGAGTTGAAGCGCGTGATCTTCGGGCAGGATGGTCCGATCGAAGAGGTGGCTTCAGCGATCAAGCTGTCGCGATCCGGCCTGCGGGCGCCGGACAAGCCAATCGGCAACTTCCTCTTTGCCGGGCCGACGGGTGTGGGCAAGACGGAACTCGCCCGGCAGCTCGCGCGCATCATGGGCATCGAGTTCGTGCGCTTCGATATGTCCGAGTATATGGAGAAGCACGCGGTGTCCCGCCTCATCGGTGCACCTCCTGGGTACGTCGGCTACGAAGAGGGCGGCTTGCTCATCGACGCCATTCGCAAGACGCCGCACGCGGTTCTGTTGCTGGACGAGATCGAGAAAGCTCATCCCGACATGTTCAGCATCCTGCTCCAGGTCATGGATCACGCGACGCTGACCGACTCCCACGGCCGCAAGGCCGACTTCCGTCACGTTGTCCTCATCATGACCACCAACGCAGGTGCCCGTGACCTCTCCGACCGTCGTCTCGGATTTACCGAGCAGGGCAAAGGTGGATCGTCGCGAGGCGCTCTCGAACGGACGTTTACGCCCGAGTTCCGCAATCGACTCGATGCCACCGTCACGTTTGGCGCGCTTGGCACGAGCGAGATCGAGAAGGTCGTCGACAAACAGATTGACGAAGTGCGGGGCATGGTGGCGGCAAAGAAGGTCACGATCGTGCTCGACGCGGCGGCACGCAACTGGCTCGCTCAGAAAGGGTTCGACCGCGCGTTTGGCGCGCGCCCGATGGCGCGTCTCATCGAGCGGGTAGTCAAGAAGCCGCTTTCAGAGATGCTGCTCTTTGGATCGCTGGCCGACAGCGGCGGCGAAGTCCGCATCGCTGTGGAGAACGACGCGATCAAGCTGGTAAGCGCTGCATGAGCCTGGCCGACCTGCGCCGTGACTACATCGGCCAGCCACTGAGCGAATCCGAGTCCGAGGCCAATCCATTCACGCAGTTCGCGCGCTGGTTCGAACAGGTTCGCGAGACGGAGATCGATCCCACCGCAATGGCGCTCGCGACGTCAACTCGCGACGGGCGTCCGTCCGTTCGCAACGTGCTGCTCAAGGGTGTCGACGATCGTGGGTTCGTGTTCTACACGAATTATCAGAGCCGCAAGGCGCGCGAGATGGAGGCCACCGGCCGCGCCAGCCTGTTGTTTACCTGGCGCAGCCTCGAACGGCAGGTCCGTATTGACGGCACGGTGGAGAAGGTCTCGACTGCCGAGTCCGATGCCTACTTCGCGAGCCGTCCAATCGAAAGCCGCTGGAGTGTCTACGCGTCGCAACAGAGCGAGGTTATCGACAGTCGAGACACGCTGGAGCTGTTGTTCAACGCCGCGCGTGAGAAGTTCGACGATCACGTGCCACGGCCGGAATGGTGGGGTGGGTACCGCGTTATTCCGGACGAGTTCGAGTTCTGGCAGGGACGCCCGAGCCGCCTGCACGATCGGCTCCGCTATCTGCCTCAATCTGGTGGAACGTGGCGCCGCGAACGCCTCGCACCCTGAACGCTCATTCTTTCTCGCTGAGCACGCACTCGAAGTAGATAAGAGGCACGCGTCGATAGACGGTGCGCCCGACCTCGGTGAATCCACACTTCGCGTAGAAGGGGCCGCCGCCCGATCGGCCGTCGAACGCGTCCAGCCGGATCGCATCGACGGGCCATTCGCGGGCGACGATCTTGGCACGCTCGATCAACTGGCGCCCGATTCCCGTTCGCTGCAGCCGTGGGTCGACGTTGACGTCGTGCAGGTACACCGCTTTCACGACCGGCGTAAAGTACTTGAGATCGATCGCCCAGGGCTTCTTTGTCGCCATCCTCAAGCCACCGACAATCCGCTCCTGTTGTTTCGCAATCAGGACCCGTGAGGACTTGAGCCCTCTGGCGATGCTCCTGTCCGTGATCGTCGTGGACCAGCGATCTGTCCCGAAACGCCGCTGCTGATCGGCGTCGACTGCGAGCTGAAGGTCCAGGAGCGATTGGATGTCCGCTTCCGTCGCGAACCCTAACGACACGGTCATAACCGAATTAATTTACCGCGTGAATCGACGGCGGGGTCTTCCTTCGACATGGCCCACGCCGGGACAGATCCGCGGCGACGAGGTCGTGCTACAGTGGTGCCGCTCAGCAGTGCGACGCTGCTGTTCCGGATGCCCGGCATGGGCCGGGGAAGGTACATGGCTTTTCGCATTTACGTTTCTTCTCTTGCGGCCGATCGGCTGGCTGTCGCGCGCGACCTGCTGCGCGTGCGCGACGGGCTCACCCCAACGCTCATCATCGGTGCGTCTCGCGGCGCGGCGGACGATCTCGCGCGTGCCGTTGCGGCGACCTTGCCCGCGACCTTCGGCCTGCAGCGGGTCAGCCTGACACAGCTCGCGGCGCGCAGCGCCATCGTTGCGCTCGCGACCGAGGGATACACGCCGAGCACGCGGCTCGGTGCCGAAGCGGTGGCGGCAAGAGCCGCATTTGATGCGACGCGACAACGGGCGCTGAAGTATTTCGCGCCGGTCGCCTCGACGCCAGGTTTCCCGCGCGCGCTCGCTCGGACGCTGCAGGAGCTTCGACTCGCCGGCGTCGATGCGCGGCAGCTCCTGCGCGCATCGCGCGGCGGATCGGATCTGGCGGAGCTGCTCGAGCGAGTCGAGGAATCGTTCGAGCGCGCCTCGAGCGTCGATCGCGCGGCTTTATTTCAGGCAGCGACACAGGCCGTTGCTCGCACGCATCCGGCGTCGCTTGTGGCGTTGATCGATCTGCCGCTCGATCGCCGAGCCGAAGCGACGTTCATCGAAGCGCTTCTCTCCGGCAGTCAGACCGCGTTCGCCACGATGCCGGCCAGCGATCGTGAAGGGATTGCCCGACTCGAGGCAATGGGCGGCCGCGTGGAGATCGTGGAACGCGAGGGACACGCCGGCGATCTCGCCTGCTTGCGCCGTTACCTCTTCGACCCCGAAACGCCTCCCATCGAGCGTGAACTCGATGGCTCGCTCACGTTCTTCTCAGCGCCAGGCGAAGGACGGGAAGCTGTCGAGATCGCGCGGCGAATTCTGCGCGAGGCTCGCGCCGGCGTGCGCTTCGATGAGATGGCCGTGCTCGTCCGCGCACCGCAACACTACATCGGCCTCATCGAGCACGCGCTACGGCGGGCGAAGGTGCCGGCGTGGTTCGGACGCGGCACGCGCCGGCCGCTGACTGCCGGGCGCGCGTTCCTTGCCCTCCTCGCATGCGCGGCCGAACAACTGTCAGCCTCGAGATTCGCCGAGTACTTGTCGTTCGCCCAGGTGCCCTTGGCCAGCGAGCAGGCAGACACGAGCTGGGCCGCCTCGCAGGATGAGGCATTCGGTCGCATCCAACCAACCGAACAAGAGCTGAACCAGGAACCCGGAATCAGGACCGTGGAACTCGGAACCGGCGATCCCGAGTCCCGAGTCCCGAGTCCCGGCTCAGAGTCCATCCTCGCAGGGACACTGCGTGCCCCGTGGCGCTGGGAGGCGCTGATCGTCGACGCCGCCGTCATCGGCCGTGACGCAACGCGCTGGACACGCCGGTTGGAAGGCAAGCACGCGGAGCTCGAGCGTCAGATCCGTGAAGCCAGACGAGACGATGGTGGCGACGAGGCAAGGGTGGCGGGACTCAGGCTGGTGCAACAGCAACTGGAGTACCTGAAAGCGTTTGCGCTGCCGATCATCGAGGAGATGGCAGCGTGGCCCGCTTCGGCGACGTGGGGCGAGTGGCTCGACCGGTTCTCCGCCCTGGCGCCGCGAGTGCTGAAGTCACCAGCCCACGTGCTTCGCGTGCTGGCCGATCTCCGGCCGATGGGCGAAGTTGGACCGGTCGATCTCGATGAAGCGCGGCGTGTGCTTGCCGAGCGGCTGCTGACGATGGAGTCGGAGCCGCCGGTGCATCGCTATGGTCGCGTGTTCGTGGGGACGCCGGAGCAGGCACGCGGCCGGACGTTCCGCGTGGTGTTTGTCCCTGGT
>Ga0310884_10000509_pt1 | contig 10416 bp, 17 predicted proteins | sample T60D1metaG_FD_203446 | JGI IMG/M metagenome (GOLD analysis project Ga0310884, IMG submission 203446) | Lab incubated soil microbial communities from West Virginia University Organic Research Farm, Morgantown, WV, United States - T60D1 | ecosystem: Environmental > Terrestrial > Soil >...
AGTGAGATAAACTGTAGTTGTATACAATGAAATAATGCATTAGCCGTTCATTTGATTTAGAGTCCTTGCAAGAGGGAGAAGTACTTTGTGTCAACTCCCCTCGCCTTTAATTTCGTTAATAATTCCTGTGAAGGATCACCGTAAATTATTACGGAGTGTTCAGAAGCAAATTTTTCGTAAAGTATCTGTAATAGCTCACGAAGGTTAAATAGGTGTGCTAAGAATGCCTCAGAACTTTCGTACGTCTCACGAATTTCGCACTCAGTGTTATCAGTACTAATAAACCAGTCGAATTGAAGAGTTCCAGGATCCTTTTCGTTGGCTTGCTGGATACATTCAGTTGCTTGTCGCTTGAAACCGTCCAACATCCCTTCGCGAATTTTCATCTTGGCACTAACCTGAATTTTAGACAACGGTCTAATTAGTAAGGGACGTAACTATATAAGTTCTGTATTTTAGCCCTGAAATGGCAATATTTGTAATTAATATTTGGATTAAATTTTAAACCATCTTTATCCTTACTATTTTTGGTAACAATAATTCGGGTTCGGTGGGAAACATGTGGAATTTCACACTAGTCTAATTATCCACGATCCCACTTGAAAATGCCCCGCTAGCAAGAACATATTTATGCAATAGATTTGAACTAATTGTTATGAAAACATTATCATGTAGAGAAGCGGGATTTGATTGCGACTATGTCGTAAAAGGAGAAACTGAAGAAGAGATATTCAAAAATGGAGCACAACATGCTATGAAAGATCATGGAATGAAAGAGGAAGACATAACTCCAGAATTCAAGGAAAAACTTAGAGGATTAATTAAGACAGCGTAAATTACGTTTCATTTATTTTTACAATTCAATCATTTTTCATACTTTGATTATTACCGTATAATGGAAAGGCTATAATCATATTCGGGTTCGGTGGTTCTTGTAATACTAGCAGTTCAATGAATGGACTCATTGTATTTGTAGATCTAGGCAGCTTTAAAGATTTCTATCATACAGCTACAATAATCTCTTCTTTCGACCAAACACGTGGATACGTCTTACAATTAAATTAATTGCTAAATAAGAGCCTGCCGATGCGATGAGTGAAGCGATTATTGCAGCTTGCACTGGTTGGTAATTAATTTTCAATAATTCTAGTAAAATAAGGAACCGAGACACATTATTGATTATGTCAAATACAGAGTCAGCAAATAGCATCTTCGTTACTACTTGTTTTAACATGTGAAGGTCCAATCTACCGGAAAATCTTTTTGTATATTTCTTCTTATTATCAAGATGAAAAAGAATACCAAAAACAAATTTCGAGGAAACGAATCCAATTATTACAGTTAAAGCTGAATTTACGAAATCATCGGTGGAATATTTTGCAGAGTAGTATGCGACAATAATACTAACAATAAAACCCACTATGCCGGAAATTAGTAGATTTTTATTAAGAGATATGGTGCCTTCATTTTTCTTATAAAATTTTCTGAGTGTTATATTATCTAGCTTTATGTCCATACAATCATTGTAGTACAACTAATGATATATGAGTATTAGATATTTTGTCTTTGGCAGATATCAATTATTGTGTATGTGGACTGATTAAATTGATGGTTTGTATTAACGAATCAATCAGATGAATTTCAAAAAATGGCCTCCAAACTTTATAAAGTAGTCAATCTGATCAAGAAATTGGGCTGTACCTGGTCTAAAAATGGATTTACCTGGTTCTAAAAAAAGCAAAATTAATCTATAATTTGGATCTTTTATATAGTTTGTATAACAATGTACTGTACCGTTTCTAAAAAACATCTGGTGGAAACTCTAGCAAAACTCTTTCCACCAGTTGATATTGCAGATTGATTGAAGGCTGAAACATATGCGCTATTTCCAATGATAGGAATCAAAGTTGGTCCCTCTAGAGAGATAGCGTCAAAAAAACCGTCTTAACCTTCTGAAATATGATTCCTTAGTATACGGAGATCTTATCGAAAATTCAAATAGAGTATACGGATCGGCTTCCGTTTCCTTTTGTAGTTCTAATTGTGTCAATTCTATCTATATTACCTGCCGAGTCCAATTAGAGAATTACTAGAGGTTCGGGTTCGGTGGGATTCGGACAGTCCGTGTATACGGGTCCTGTTGCTGGCTATTTAGCTTTTTGCTCTATATTGTTGTTTGACCTTAGATGGGATTATTTATTAGATTTTGACCATTTTCTCATCCATTGCAATAGATTAATTATTGATTCCACCAATTCCTGACCCTTTGATGTAAGCCTGTATTCAACTCTAGGAGGGATCTCATTGTATGCTTGTCTTTCTAATATCCCTCCATTTTCTAATTCCTTTAGTCTACGGGCGAGTGTCTTACTGCTAAAGCCTTTCATTATTTGTCTGAATTCCTTGTATCTGACAGCATCCGTAGAACAACATAGTGGAATTAACATCTCTATCGTTCCTCTTTTTGTAATTAGTTCACGAACTTTGGCGGTTTCTTTCATTAAAATTCCTGCATTATATCCTTCAAAATTACATTCATTTTTAAAGACCGGTAACCGCTTTACTTCTTGTCCTTTAGTTTCCATCATGTCCCCTAGTTTACTAAAGTCTCCTTGACAACTTAAATAGTTTCTGAAGTAAACTGTGATGGATGAAAGAAGAGATTCTAAAGGCAAAAATCAGAGAAAGATATGGAAAGATTGCATTAAGCGGTAATTCAGATTGTTGTTGCACACCTCAAGAATGTAATTCAGTGGAATTCAATCCCAAACTGTCTTCGATATCTATTGGTTATAATGATAAAGAGTTAGAAGCAATACCTGAAACCTCTATCCTCGGAGTTGGTTGCGGTGCACCTCTTAATTTCGCTGATTTGAAAGAAGGTGATACTGTTCTTGATTTAGGTTCTGGTGCAGGGATAGACGCCTTTTTGGCGTCTAAAATAGTTAAGGAGAGTGGTAAAGTTATTGGTATAGATTTTACTCATGAAATGCTAATGAAATCTAGGAAAGCTGCTGCAGAAAATGGATTCAAGAATGTGAAATTTAAGAAAGGCGACTTAGAAAACAATATTCCAGTTGTAAATAATTCAGTTGATGCAGCAATAAGTAACTGTGTCATTAATCTTACGAAAGATAAAGTAAAAACATTCAGAGAAATTTACAGAATATTGAAAAAAGGCGGCATGGGAAGAATGATAATATCCGATTTAATAACAAGTAAAGAAGTTGAGGAAAAATCAGTAAATTCCGAAAGTTGGTGTAGTTGCATCGACGGAGCTTTAACTAAAGAAAATTATCTGAAGAGCATAGAGGTAGCAGGATTTCAAAATATAGTGGTTTTGAGTGAACAACCGTATTTGAATGAAAAAGACGGAAGAAAAATTACTAGTTTGGTGATTCGAGCAGTAACAAATTAACTATTAACTATTAAGTCGTAGGTCCGAATGCGGTGGAATGCGGGACAGATTTGACACTATTTAGCAACCCATGAATATCGCGATTATTCCATATGGTTAAGTCCTTGTAACAATGAAAATACCTTTACTTCAATTCTCCTAGCTTTTGCATTTTCTAACAACACTGGAGAAGGCTTGCCGTAAATTACTACCGAGTGATCCGAAGCAAATTTTTCAAAAAGTATCCGCAATGGCTCACGAAGATTCGATACGTGTGCTAGGAATGCTTCAGAACTTTCGTATGTCTCACGAATTTCACACTCAGTCTTATCACTACTAATAAACCAATCATACTGTAATGTTCCTGGATCCTTGTCCTTTGCTATGGAGAGACATTTGGCTGCCTGTTGCTTGAATTCCTCCAACATACCTGGGTTAATTTTCATCTTGGCACTGACCTGAATTTTAGACATCGTCTAATTAGAAAAGGACGTAACTATATAAGCTCTGTATTTTAACCCTGAAATGGCAATATTTGTAATTAATATTTGGATTAAATTTTAAACCATCTTTAGCCTTACTATTTTTGGTAACAATAATTCGGGTTCCGTGGAACTCATAATGCTAGAATTCTAATTTTGTGACCCGTCTAAATGCCGTATTTAAAAAATTATTATAAAAGTGACCACTAGGCCAATAGAGGGGACATTTAAACAGTTTGTACGAGCGGTGTCGGTATGGGCCAGTTCCACTGCAACCAAGTTGTGCCCTTCGAGATCAATTAAACTTCCTTTGAGCTCATCAGCGAACACGAGCCGGTCCGGGATCTGGCCTAGAAAGCTGGCCTTCCAAACCTGAATACAATCTGGAATGAATGTTGTAAACTTTATATCAATGTGATTGGCTTTGAAATGTACCTTGAGCACAGCTACTACTACAGATAACAGCAATTCATCTCAATCATCATGGAAACTAGAAGGAGATTATTTTGAAGGATGTAATTGTGATATAGTATGTCCATGCGTTTTCTTTGGGGATCCTGATGAGGGTAACTGTCTTGTCACCTGTGCATGGCACATACAGAAGGGAAATTATGGAAACACAGATCTGAGCAATCTCAATGTCGTTGCTCTGTTTAATACTCCAGGTAACATGGCTACAGGGCCAAAATGGAAAGCAGCCCTATATATAGACGAAAGAGCAACTCAACAACAAAAGGATCCAATCATGAAAATATATTCTGGACAAGCAGGAGGATTTTTTGCTGTGGCACATAATTTTATTGGCGAAATGCTTGGAGTAAAATCTGTTCCTATAGAATTTGGTATCGATGGAAAACGCAGGTGGCTTAGAATAAAAGATGCATTAGAATTAGATACAGAAGCAATTGCAGGAGGAGATAAAAGCAGAGATTCAGTTGTAGTTAATGTACCATTTTCAGTAGTCCCGGGTGCTGATATGACTATTGCACGCTCAAGCAAATACAATTATAATGACCATGGAATGGAATGGACTAATTCAGGCAAAAATAGCTTCCATTGTAGATTTAGGTACAGTCCCTAATAACAATAATAGAAAAAACAATTTCCAATTTTCCAGACAAAATCGAAAGTCTCTAATGCAGCCAATGTAAATATACATAGTAAAAAGTGACATTCAAAGAAGTGAAGAAAAGAGTCGGCTTTGAGATAACACAAGAGCAGTCCATACTGCTCGAAAAATTGCAGAATAAACCATTTTAGATTTGGAATATTGAGCTACATAAAACAAGAAGATATTAGAACTGATGGCAATTGCTGCTTTAATCACGTTATTGCTTTACCACAGAATGGTGGAATTGATAAACCACTCTAGGATTATGAGCAAATAATATTTAATACACTGGTTACTCAAACTAGTAACAAGCATCTCTGGATAAAAAAGTCTCCAGAAATCTTCCAGTTTGGAATACTACTTTTATTTTTAGTCGTATTAGATGTTGCTACCATATGACTTGGTAAACCAGTTCCCTATTCTTTATATAAATGAGATGTTTAGGCAAATATTGATATATTGGGTTCTACGGAACAACAAAGAATAACAGATACTAAAGGTACAAAGGCTCACAATTCGTCTACAGATTATGAAGAAATCGATCAATCAAAACTTCAAGAATTCCTAGGAAAGTTAATGTTCGATGTAGGTGCAGCTATGAGTGCCGTTCTAGTAAATATTGGAGATAGTCTTGGACTTTATAAAGCGATTGCAAATGAGAAAGGATCGTCAACTACAGTTGAGGAGCTTGCAAGAAATACTGGCGTTGCAGAGAGGTGCGTAAGGGAATGGCTAGCAAATCAAGCAGCTAGCGGATACATATTATATGATAGCAACACCAAAAAATATTCTCTTCCTAAAGAACATGCTTTAGCTTTAGCAGATGATAATAGTCCAGTTTATGCTATAGGTTCATATCAAACTTTAAAAAGTCTTTTTAGAGATGAGGAAAAAATCTTAAAGGCATTTAAAACAGGCAGAGGCCTAAAATGGGGTGACCATGATGCAAATCTTTTTGAAGGCACAGAAAGATTTTTTGGAGCTAATTACAAGGCAAATATTGTTCAATCATGGATACCCTCAATTAATGGAGGACGAGTTGAAGAAAAGTTAAAGCAAGGCGGAGCTAGAGTTGCGGATGTGGGATGTGGTCATGGAATCTCAACTATTTTAATGGCTAAAGCATATCCGAATTCTAAGTTCATAGGATTTGACAATCATTTGGCTTCTATAAAGAGAGCAAGAAAGAATGGTAAGGCAGAAGGTCTAAGGGAAGATCAAATAAGATTTGAACTTGCCTCGGCTATTAACTATCCTTCTTCTGAAAATGATAGGTACGATCTAATAGCATTCTTTGATTCGTTCCATGATATGGCTAATCCGTTGAAAGTTGCTAAACATGCGCTAAAGGCTCTCAAGGAGGATGGAACAGTCATGCTAGTAGAACCATTTGCCAATGACAAATTAGAGGACAATCTCAATCCACTAGGACGCATGTATTACGCAGCATCCTGTATGATATGTACATTATCATCAATGGCAAGCAGCGGTAGCAATGGGCCAGTTTTAGGGGCACAAGCTGGAGAAGCCAAAATTGCAGAAATAATAAAAAACGCTGGATTCAAACACTTTAGGCGTGCTGTAAAGACCCCAATTAACTTGGTTTATGAGGCTAAGCGATAGAAATAGAGTATTTAAAGACGCTTATCCAATCATAAACACCTCTAAAATGAACAAAAATCCATTGATATACAGGCCAATCTTCCCTACAAATATCACATATGGGTAATGACGTCATATCTGAGATTACAAGGTTTCCTGTAGCCAATGCGGTAAAGGCGATTGCTCAAAATGTTACTGGCGTTAGGGTTCCTTTGTCAGGTCACTGGATTCCAGAAGAGCAACCGCAATTTGTAATAGGTCAACTACTGAAGTTCTTTGTAAATACCAGGTAAATTGATATGATTTCTTCCCTTGACAAACAGTTTGTGGAGACACTAAAGTCTACTAATCTATAAAATAAGATAAGTTGTTTTAAACCTTGAACATATTTACTAATTATGGTATCAAAAATATTCGGGTTCGGTGGAACTAATAATGCTATAATTACGATTTAGGAACCCTATCATAAGCTAAACTTAACTGTGTGATAGGCAAGTTCATCGTACAACTACTAGATATTGAGGGCTGTTAGTCTCTATTGGACCTTTAATTGCTTGACTTCGAAAGGAGGTAGATTCATGTCTAGATACTCTTTTAATCTAAACTCAATGTCTTTAGCCGTTAGATCCTCCATACTGGGCGAACCTATATCAAAGGATATTTGGTTAGGATCGGCTTTAACATTTGTTATAACAAAATCTGCATATTGATTTGTAATTTCGTTTACCCAGTAATTCACTTCATCGGTCCCTTTTGCACCTGAAACTTGAAGTTCAACCTTAATAGGCTTATACTTAGATGCGCCTTCCAAATAGTCTTTGCTACCCGCGTCTATATTATATGACATGGCTTATATGGTATTATATACAAATTCATCACTAATAAGTGGTTTGTTTCTTCAAGTAGTCTTTTATCGGATTATGCACAACAAGCCGCATTTTGTTCCTTGATGCATATTGAGTTTAGGCTTAATTATGATTTATATTTACTATGATTACACCTAATAGTAATAATTATGAAAGCAAAGTGTGGTCATGTGACAGAAAAATCATATGCTGATGCACACGGGGGATTATGTAGAAAATGTCACTCCAATTTTTCATTTCTTCTAGAATTGGAACAAAAATATGGTGAAGATGCATTAGTAGAATACTGGTATGCCAAGATGCTTACTTATCCATCAGAAACTGATGAGGAGGTACACTGCTTCATAAATCATTTGATAGAGTTTTATCAATTGAAACTGATGGAGCTCCCTTCAAAGAAAAACTATATCAAAAAAATGTTGTATATGTTACGTTCTATAAAAGAACCATTTGATATACAAACATTAAGATGATTCTACTTCAGAAAATTGAGGTAATTTTCTTAAAATTTCTTCCTCATTCTTTAAGATAAAAGATCTAGGAACTTGACCATGTACCTTTTATGGTATCAATATAATTAAATCGATTGCAGTTTTTATCATTAATATTACCGTTGTGTCCTTCTTTCATAGAACTTCAAGGATAAATTTGCCTGCCAGTATATCTATCTCTGGCATATTTACTTACTATTGCAGATATCTTCTGCCGGTTATGACGGGGCAATTGGTAGTACTACCATAAAAGAGCTACTTTCTTTTTCTTTTTTTTGTTTAATACTATCAGTGTTAGGAATCATTTGACTGGCATTTTTTGCCAAATCTGTAATATTTATCTCAATTATTGTGTATAATATTATCACATGGATGCGCCAATATCGTATGCCATCGTGGCTGGTGTCTTTATTGCGCTTGCTGTAATCTGCTTTGTAGCAAGGGCTAAGAGGCTTGTTCCTAAGAAGGAAACGCCGAAAAGAAGTGCAGAAGAGATCAAGCATTCACCTACCTAAGTAATAATATTAACATAGTCTGCCCCAAAGAAGGACATCTTTCTATCCTAAGATATGTGTGTGCTCATTTTCTCGTAATCGTTAGCAAGTGGTTCCAAGTGACAATATATGACAAATATTGTTAAATGTACCTTTGGATGTGGAAATTTTTGCCTTTTCAGTTTGTTATTTATTTTGGGTAGCATATAATTATTATTGCAACTGATGGCTCCTTGGTTTTCTACACAGTAGCCTTCCAATACTCCCATCAGTTGTATGCAGAATTCAAGTGCTGGTGGGCCGATTTACCAATCTACGATTCATTACCCAAAGCCCACCAACCTTTTAATAATCTTCTGTTACTTGGAATATTAGCACATAGTATAATTATTTAATATTAATATTATATCCTTTCAAACTATATCCTAAATTGTTCACAATCGCAATCCTCTACCTTGCAGTAATTATTAGAACGTCCTTTTTTTGACGCATCTAGTTCTTCATCAAAAAAATGTGAATCTTCTGTATGTCCGCAGGTTAAACAGTGTTGTTCAGAGCCCATGAGATATTTTAGTTATGATAAGTTATATCCTTTCAAACTAATCGGCTTCTAAAAGACTAACTTTATTTTCTTTTCCGACTTTTTGTTTTAGCCTTTGGTTTTTTAGCCTTTGGTTTTTTAGCCTTTTTTACTCTGGTACTTACCTCACCTTTTTCGTTCACATATTGTGCCTGTTTAAGTCCCGTTTGCTTATAACCACAAATAGCACATTCATAATCTCTGCTCCCAGTTTCGCTATGTTGGCGTAATGGTTCTGCCCCAATACTAGACGTTACCACAGGATACAAATGACCCTTTTTGCATTTAGGACATAACTCCAATCCAGACACAGATTTATTGAATGTGAGGTGGGTATTAAGTATTAAGAAAAAAACTTCTCTCAATCTTTTGTGAAATACGAAGAGGACTGGAAGTATTCAGACATATTCACATGATAGATAAACAAGTCAGAGACGAGGTTTGATTTTCAACTGGAAAAAGAATTTTTGATTAAAGCATAGCATGAATCGTTCTAAAATAAGGAAATTTAAAAAATTCTAACCTATTTTAGCTAACCCTCACAATATGACAGTGCCAATTTGAATTGCTCAGGACTCGTATACATTCCACGTTGTAAAAACCCCATGATTTTATCTTTGCATCCAGAAGATACATTCAACGAGCTCTCCATCCACATATATGACATGTGCGTCACCAAAATAATTGCTAGAAATATCGCTACTGATATTAGCAATATCGATACGGTCGTTGGTTCACCATGTTTTGGTTTTACGACTATTTTTTTCGGTGCGTGCAACAAAAAACTCATTTTTTCATCTCCATAAAAATTTCTCTTATTTTCATAGTTTGTATAAGGTCAAAGGGGAACATTAAGGCTAGTAAAGCTTGGTTTTTAGAAATACCAAACGGTTGTTACATTTAGTGTCTCTTCTAAACGTAATCATAGCGAAAATAGAATAGACTTGATAAATAGGATTTTGTGTATTTTAAAAGCAAATGCCTGAAAAAAAGAATTCGAGATTTAAGAAAAAATCCGTAGATACGGCACTGTCAGCTAGAACGAAAAAGCAACATTTATTATTTTAATACTATTTTCAGACGCAGGCGAACTATTTCTGTCTGGATGATATTTCAAAGATAGACGTCTGTAGGCTGCTTTAATTTCTCTATATTTTGCATATTGTGACACTCCTAAAATCGCATAATAGTTCATAATATCATCAGACAGCATTTTAACAGCGAGTATTAGTTGGTTTTAATCTTTTTTAAACTTTGTATTTTAATGAAAGGACATAGAATGTAGAAACACTGCTGTTACTTAACAATTCGGATCCACGCGTGAACGAAATTAAATTTGAAATAACTCCTAGACCTTAGAATAAGGGAAGAACTGGAACACTATAGTCATTCC
>Ga0310884_10000517_pt1 | contig 10352 bp, 8 predicted proteins | sample T60D1metaG_FD_203446 | JGI IMG/M metagenome (GOLD analysis project Ga0310884, IMG submission 203446) | Lab incubated soil microbial communities from West Virginia University Organic Research Farm, Morgantown, WV, United States - T60D1 | ecosystem: Environmental > Terrestrial > Soil >...
CCAAAGCGCGAGCGTGACCTGGCCCGGGAGCAACCGGCCGATCATCCACACCGCGACACCGAGCAGCATGACGCCGAAGACTGCTTTCACGGCGTCCATCCAAGGCCCCACCCTGGGCAGCAACTGACCCGCCGAGGCGCCGACTACGAGCAGCGGGACGCCCATGCCGAGGCTCATTGCAAAGAGGGCCGAGGCGCCGCGCACGGCGTCACCGCCCTGGCCGATGACGGCCAGTGCGCCAACGAGTGCCGGTGCTACGCAGGCGGTCACGATCAGCGACGACAACGCTCCCATGATCGCGCTGCCGGCCAGCGTGCCCTGCTTCTGCCGGTCGCTCATCGAGGATATCCGGGTCTGTATCGCGGCCGGCATCTGCAGCGTGTAGAGCCCGAACATGCTCAGGGCGAGCCAGACGAATAGCGCCGCAAACAGCGCAATGATCCAGGGCTTCTGGAAAAACGCCTGCGCCTGCTGGCCGGCAAGCGCAAAGAGCGCACCGGCGACGGTGTACATGAGTGCCATGCCGAGCACATACGCGATGGACAATGAGAACGCGCGGCCACGGGACAAAGGCCGTTCGCCGCCGGCGCCGACAATGATCCCGGACAGGATCGGCACCATCGGCAAAACGCAGGGTGTGAATGCGAGGCCGAGCCCGGTGACGAAGAAGAACACGAGGACGCCGAGCAGACTGCCGCTTCGCACGCGATCCGCGATCGAATCCTGCTCCGAGCGGCGCGGCGTGGTTTCGCCGCTCCGGTCGCTCGGCGCGGCGTCTGAAGCTGCCTTCGCCGTTGAGACCGGTGGAAGGGTTACCGAGATCTGCTTTCGGATCGGCGGATAACACAGGCCCGCCTCTGCGCAGCCCTGATAGGTTACCTCCAACGGCAGCTCGGTCAGGCTTGACCGGCGGGAGACCGGCACGTTCGCGACCAATTCGTCGTAATAGACGACCTGTTCGCCGAAATACTCATCGTGTTTCGTTTTTCCGGGCGGCAACTCCGGCGCACCGAGCTTCGCATCCGGGCTCGATGTGGCCACGAGCACCTTGTCCTTGTAAAGGTAATAGTCCTTTGCAATTTGCCAGCGCAGGGTCACGCGATCGGCGCTCTCGCTTTCAGCCGTGAGCACAAAGGCCTGGTCAGGCTTGAGAAAGCCGTCCGATGCGCCGCTGCCAGCGAGCTGCTTGAGATCGACGCCCTGAGCGCCCGCCGCCGCGGCCCAACACAGGAGCAGGAGCAAGAGTGCTCCACGGCTTCGGATCGAGGCAAACTGCTGCATTGCGCGTCAATTCTCTAAATAAAAACAAGGACTTACGGTGTCACAGGTCGCCCGGGTCAACGACAGGCCGATCGCCAGGGTTGCGCATCCTAGCGCCATTCGCCGGCCCTCGCCCACGACGCAGCTCTCTCTCCATTTTGGAAAAAAATTGGCCCCGAGCCAATTTTCGTTCCCGCGCGCCCTTGAATTGTAACGATCGTCCCCTATCATTAGCAGCCAACTCGGGAGAGTGCTAACACCCCCGATTTTCCCAAAAGACGGCTGAGCATCCAGTCAACCGAACGGAGTCTGCAGCAATGGCTGAAAAATTGAAGATTCGTCCCCTCCATGATCGCGTCATCATCCAGCGGCTCGACGCGGAGACGAAAACTCCCGGCGGCATCGTCATCCCTGACTCGGCGGCCGAGAAGCCGATCCGCGGCAAGGTGATGGCCGTCGGCAAGGGCAAGATCCTTGAAAGCGGCGATGTCCGCCCGCTCGACGTCAAGGTCGGCGACCACATCCTCTTCGGCAAGTACAGCGGCACCGAGGAGACAGATACACATGGCAGCTAAAGACGTACGTTTCAGCGATGACGCGCGCACCCGCATGATGCGCGGCGTCAACATCCTGGCCAACGCGGTCAAGGTGACGCTGGGCCCCAAGGGCCGCAATGCAGTCCTCGAAAAGAGCTTCGGCGCCCCGACCGTCACCAAGGACGGCGTGAGCGTGGCGAAGGAAATCGAGCTCAAGGACAAGTTCGAGAACATGGGCGCGCAGATGGTGAAGGAAGTCGCGTCCAACACCTCCGACGAGGCCGGTGACGGAACCACGACGGCCACGGTGCTCGCCCAGGCGATCGTGCGCGAGGGTCTCAAGGCCGTTGCGGCGGGTGCGAACCCGATGGACATCAAGCGCGGCGTTGATCGCGCGGTGGAAACGGTCACCGAGGAGCTGAAGAAGCTCTCGAAGCCCTGCAAGGACTCGAAGGCGATCGCCCAGGTCGGCACGATCTCGGCGAACAGCGACGAGTCAATCGGGAAGACCATCGCTGATGCGATGGAGAAGGTCGGCAAGGAAGGCGTCATCACCGTCGAGGAGGGCTCGGGTCTCGCCAACGAGCTCGAGGTCGTCGAGGGCATGCAGTTCGATCGCGGCTACCTCTCGCCGTACTTCATCAACAACCAGCAGAACCAGACCGCCGAGCTCGAGAACCCGTACATCCTGTTGTACGACAAGAAGATCTCGAACGTGCGCGAGATGCTCCCGCTGCTCGAGGGCATCGCCAAGGCCGGCCGGCCGCTGCTGGTCGTCGCCGAGGACGTCGAGGGCGAGGCGCTCGCGACGCTCGTCGTCAACACCATCCGTGGCATCGTCAAGGTTGCGGCCGTCAAGGCTCCGGGCTTCGGCGACCGCCGCAAGGCCATGCTGCAGGACATCGCCACCCTGACCGGCGGCAACGTGATCTCCGACGAAGTCGGCCTCTCGCTTGAGAAGGCTTCGCTCGCCGACATGGGGCAGGCCAAGAAGGTCGTCGTGGAGAAGGAGAACACCACGCTGATCGACGGTCACGGCAAGAGCGCTGACATCAAGTCGCGCATCGCGCAGGTCAAGCAGCAGATCGAGGAGGCCACTTCCGACTACGACAAGGAGAAGCTCCAGGAGCGCGTTGCGAAGCTCTCCGGCGGCGTTGCCGTGATCAAGGTCGGTGCGGCCACCGAGATCGAGATGAAGGAGAAGAAGGCCCGCGTCGAGGACGCGCTGCACGCAACCCGTGCCGCCGTCGAGGAAGGCGTGGTGGCCGGCGGTGGCGTGGCGCTGATCCGTGCCCAGAAGGCGCTCGACAAGTCCACGGCTCCGAACGACGACCAGGCCACGGGCATCCGTATCCTGTCGCGTGCGATCGAGGAGCCGCTGCGCCAGATCGTCGCCAACGCGGGCGAAGACGCCGCGGTGGTGCTCGCGAAGGTGCGCGACGGCAAGGGCACATACGGCTACAACGCCCAGACGGGCGCTTATGGCGACATGCTCGACATGGGCATCCTCGACCCGACCAAGGTGGCGCGTCTTGCGCTGCAGAACGCCGCATCGGTGGCCGGTCTGCTGCTCACGACCGAAGTCATGGTCGCCGAGGCTCCGAAGGACGAGGAGCACAAGCACGGCGGAATGCCCGACATGGGCGGCATGGGCGGCATGGACATGTGATTCGCGCAAGCGAATCGATGTTGAGGAAAGCCCCGCTCCGGCGGGGCTTTTCTTTAAAGGCTGCCCGCTCCCTTGCGGACGTCTCTTGCTGTCGGACATGTCCTACCGGTGCGCCAAACTCGTACAGCAGCCACGTCTCCGTGGCGACGCCCGTGCCACAGCGGGGCAAGGCAAGTACATAAGCGGCTGGTCGCCCCCGCGGCAGGGCCTTAAGATCCTGTTTCAGAAAGGACGTCCGAGTTGGGATCCTCGGCTGCCTCAGCATCGATCCGGAGTGTGCGTGTCACGCGCCACGCCGGAGCGGGAGCAGCCGGCGGCGGCTTGACCGGGTCGGCGTTCGCGGTTCCAGTTCGAAGATCGGTCGGCCGCGCGGTCGCCCCGTTCCAGGAGGGGACATGGACATCGAACGAGTATCGGCGATTTCGCCGGAGCGCTTCGAGCGCGACTATCTGCGCGTCAACCACCCGGTCGTCGTGACGGACGCGCTCGCCGGCTGGGATCTCGCGGGGCGCTGGACACCGGGCTACCTCCGCCAGGAGTTCGGTGACGAGCGCGTGCAGGTCTACAACAACTACTTCGACCTGCAGTCGATGAGGCCGCTCGGCGAGTACCTCGACGAATACTTCGGCAAGGATACGAACGACGCGACCGAGCTGCCCTACGTGCGCTGGTACACGAAGCTGCGCGACGTTCGCTTCCTCTGGGCCGACAAGGCGTTCAAGCGGTTTGCCGGCAACTGGACGCCCCCGTATTTCCTGCCGACCTCGGACTACGTCCTGCCGTTTTCGCCGGGCCGCGCCGATCCCCGCCACGCGCACTTTCCGGCCAAGGGATTGTTCATATCTCCCAAGGGTGGCAGGACCGGCCTTCATGTCGATCCGTGGGGCAGCGACGCCGTGCTCTGTCAGCTGTTCGGCGACAAGCACTGGACGATGTACCACCCGGACGAGGCCCGCTACCTGCGGAACGATGGCGTCGTCGTCGACCCCGATCGCCCGGACCACGATCGGTTCCCCGAGTTCCGCAAGGCCAGGGTGACCTACGACTTTGTGCTCCGTCCGGGCGAGACCGTGCTGGTGCCGCACGGCTGGTACCACGCGGTCACGTCGCTGACCGACTCGATCTCACTGACCTGGAACTTCGTCCACCGCTCGACCTCGGCCGCGCTGCTCGCGTGGCTCAGGCAGCCGATGTCGGAGATCGATCAGAGCGTGTTGCGCTTCTTCTTTGGCCCCGTGGTCGGCGACGACGTCACGCCCGCGGCGATCGAGGCGCTGCTCGCCCGCGCGCCGCGCCAGGTCGAGCCGCACGCGGCCGCGATCGCCGACGAGTGAGGCAAGCAAGGCGCCATGCCGGACATGGGCGGCATCATTCGCGAAAGCTAGTTCAGTGTCAGGAAGGCCCCGCTCCGGCGGGGTTTTTCTTTTCTGATGCGCCGGCCGCGCCGCGTGCCCGCTATGATTTCGTCATGCGACGCCGTGGCGCCGTTCGCACTCTCCTGTCGTTGCGCCGCTGAATGACATTCGTGCGGAGATCTCGCAGCGTGCAGCTTACGAAGCTCGTGCTGGACATCGATGTTGGCCGAGTCGCACGCCGGGCAGCGGCCTGCATCGCGGCCCTTGTGCTCGCTGCCGCGACCGCCAATGGCGAGCTGCGCGGTGGCCTGAGCTTGCCGGCCGGATGGAGCATCGAGGACAACGAGCTTGTGTGGAACAGCGCGACACCGCTGCGGATGGGCGGCGCCCGCTACGAGTTTCGCTCGGGCGATCAGCTACTCGGATATCCGGCGACGCGTGGCAACGCGCTGCGACTGCCGCTCAGGACCTTCGGGTCTCTCGCCGGGCTGTCCGTGTGGGCAGGCGGTCGCCGTATCGACGCCGGAGCTCAGCAGCGTCGCGTTCTTGCCGAGACATCAATCCCCGAGGCGGAGATCGCCCAGGCCGCGAACGATCCGGCAGGGCCAGGGCCCTATCGTGCTCAGCGGTTGCGCTACAGGCTTCCGAGCCTCGCGCTCGAGGGCTACCCGGTCCCAGTGGAAGTGGTCGCGGAGGTGACTGCTCCCATCGGCAAGTCCGGCGAGATGCCGCTCGTACTCTTTCTGCACGGGCGGCACAGCACCTGTTATCGAGGCGGCCCAAGCGGCGAGTCGTCGGGAGAATGGCCCTGCCCGACAGGATGGCGCCCGGTCCCGAGCCACACCGGATACCGATACATCACCGACGTGCTCGCCACTCAGGGATACCTGACCGTGTCGGTATCCGCGAACGGCATCAACGGTCAGGACGACCTGCTCATCGACGGCGGCGCGTCGGCGCGCTCACAGCTGGTCCGCCATCATCTCGCGCTGTGGTCGGATTGGAGTTCCGTCGGTGGCGACCCTTGGGGAGGGAGCTTTCTTGGCCGCGTCGACATGGACAGGGTCGTGCTCGTCGGTCACAGCCGCGGCGGCGAGGGAGCCGAGCGCGCCGCGATCGACACCGATGTCGACGACCCGTGGCAGATCCAGGGCCTGGTGCTGATCGGTCCCACGGCGTTCGGTCGCCAGGTCGCCGTCGGCATTCACACCACGGTGATCCTGCCGTTCTGCGATGGGGACGTGACCAGCCTGGAGGGTCAGCAGTACGTGGACATCGGGCGGGATCTGATGATCACGGACCGAGCCCTGCGCTCATCTGTACTGGCGATGGGGACCAACCACAACTTCTACAACACCGAGTGGACACCGGGGCTGTCGAAATCACCAGCCTGGGACGACTGGTTCGATCCAGAAGATCGGCAATGCGGTGAGAATCGCAGTCCGCGGCTGGCCCCGGTTGAACAGCAGGCGGTGGGACTCGCCTACACGGCAGCCCTGGTCGATCTTGCGATCCAGGACGACATCGCGTCGCTGCCGTTGCTCGACGGAACGCGGGTGAAGCCGCGGTCGATCGGGAGGGCGCGTACCGATGTGCACGCTATCCGCGGGGACAAGCGCGTGGTGTACAAGGCTGGGGCCGGGATCGACGTGAGTGCTCGCTCGCTCACCGCGACCGAGTGTCGCGGTTACTACATGGCCGGGCTATTCGATCTGCGCGCGGGCTGCACACCGGAGTTGCAGTTCGAAGTCCTTCCTCACTGGATACCAATGTCCTTTGCCGAGACCGCGCCTGCGCCGAGGGCGCTCAGGGTGGTCTGGCTGCAGGCTGGCGGTGCGGTGCAGATCCCGGTCACCCGCGATCTCACCGGCGCGGATGCGCTCGATCTCCGGCTCGCGGGCGAGCCGGGTGCGCCCCCGGTCGAGCTGACGGTTCGGATTCACGACGCACTCGGACGCTGGGCCGACCTGCCCCTTGACCCAAGCGCGCTCCAGTCATTCAGGGGACCGAACCCGCTCGGGAAAGTGCAGGCGCGGCAGTTGCGTGCCTCGTTGGAGGCGGCGACGGTCGACCTGGGAAATATCACCTCGATCGAGCTGATCCCGCTTTCGCCCCGCGGGCGCTTCTGGTTGCTCGACATCTCGACGTGGCGCGACAGCCTCGAGCCGAGCGATCAGATCCACCTCCCCAAGGTTAGCGTGGGTGATGTCGTCGTAGTGGAGGGGGACTCGGGCAAAACGACGATTGACGTGCCGATCATCGTCGAGGGCCGCGTGAGCCGTCGTGCCGCCCTCTGGGTTCAGTTTACGGACTATGCGAGCTTCACAGACCCGACGACCGGGTTTCCGCTGGTGCTCGAGGCGGGGGCGACATCGGCCACGGTGCCGCTGACCTTCCGGGCTGACAACACGTTCAACCCCTTTCCTCAGCTGACGCAGGTTACGCTGGTAGCACGGACAAACGCCGTCACCGGCGATTACGACGCGACGGTCCTGGTGGAGGAGGACGACCCCCCGCCGATCCTGACCGTCGACGCCAGCGTGGTTACCGCCGTCGAGGGATCCTCGCTCGAATGGACATTCCGACTGTCCGAACCGATGGCGAGCAGCGGCTTCTGGCCCATCCAGCTCGTTGCCGCGGGCGATCGATTTGGCGAGCTGGACAGCGAGGACCTGCCGCAGTGGTTCCTGGAATCCCTTGGCATCACGCCGCCGGATCCAGCCGTGCCGCTGTCCGAACTCGGGCTCTTCTTCGGCATCGAGTTCGCGCCCGGCACGCGCGAGACGACGCTTACGATTCCGATCGACCCTGACGGGGCGCCCGAGCCGCGGGAAGGGGTGGCCTTGCGCCTGGAAGGATTCGGAGATCCGGTGATCCCGCGCCCGATAAACCTCACGGGGCTCGTGCCCGCACATCGGTGATTCGCGGGGGATCTGCCGGACATTGCGATCGCCTGCGTTAGACTGGTCCGATGACTCCCTGGTGGACCCGCGCCGGACTCGAGGTCCGCGATCAGCGCCTTCTGTTTGCGGGTCACGATGCGGAGCGCATCGCGCGCGAGCACGGCACGCCGCTTTACGTGTACGACCCGGAGCGCGTCACGGTGAACGTCGGCCGCCTGCGGGCGGCCTTTACACGCGCCGGCGTCCCGCACCGCATCCACTATGCGCTCAAGGCGAACCGGCATCCGGAGTACCTGGCGCGTCTCCGTTCCCTCGGTGACGTCGGCATCGATGCCTGCTCGCCGCAGGAAGTCTCGTTGGCCCTCGAGGCCGGCTGGCAGCCGCGGGAGATTTCCTACACCGGGACGAACCTGAGCGAGCGCGATCTCGATGTCATCCTCCCGCAACCGTTGGTGCTAAATCTCGACTCGCTGAGCGCGATCCGGCGCGTTGCGCGACGCGCGCGGGGACGCGCAATCGGCTTGCGCATCAACCCCCAGGTGGGCACGGGCTATTCGGCCCAGCTCACCTACGCCGGCGAGAAGCCGACCAAATTCGGCATTTACCCGGACCGTTTTGACGAGGCGCTGGAGCTCGCGCGTGAGTCCGGTCTCGAGGTGCGTGGCCTGCATTTTCACATCGGTTCCGGCTGGCTGCGCGCGGGCCTCGGCGCATTCTTCGACGCACTCGAGCGCGGCGCCGATCTCGCCCGTCGCGTACCCGGCATCGAGTACTTCAACGTCGGTGGCGGGCTCGGTATCCGGCTGCAGGAGACGGATCAGGGTGTTGATCTCGATGCGTATGCGCAGGGCATCGCGCGCCACCTGGGGTCGCTCGGACTCACGGTGTTTCTCGAGCCGGGCGATTACCTGGCGAAGGACGCCGCGATACTCCTCGTCGAGGTGGTCACGGTCGAGGAGAAGGGTGGGGTGCGCTTCGTCGGTGTCGATTGCGGATTCAACGCGTTCAACCTGCCCGCCATCTATCACTACCACCAGGAAATCGTGCTCTGTCGCGCGGCCGATGCGACGCCGACGATGTCCTGCACGGTGGCCGGTCACATCAACGAGGCCGGCGATCTCTTCGCCGAGGCCTGCCAGCTTCCCGAGGTCCGCGAGGGGGACGTGCTCGCCTTCCTGAGCGCGGGCGGATACGGCGCATCGATGGCATCCCGTCACTGCGCGCGGCCACCGGCAGCGGAGCTTGTCGTCGCGGTATGCTGAGCCCTTCCGAAGGGAGTACGCCATGGAAAAAGTCACAACGGCCGACCTGATGGACGACCTGCGGAAGGTCGTGCAGGACACCGAGGCGCTGCTGCGCGCCACCGAAGGCCAGGTCGGCGAGAAGGCCGACGATGCCCGCCGCCGGGTACAGGCTGCACTCGAGAGCGCCCGTACACGGCTCAAGAACGTACAGGGTTCCGCCGCCGAGATGGGCGAGGAAGCGGTCAAGGCCACCGAGACCTACGTCCGCGAGAATCCCTGGCAATCGGTCGGTATCGCGGCCGGCATCGGCCTGGTGCTGGGCCTCCTGATCTCGCGGCGCTGAGCATGGCTGATCCGGGCACGGCGGGACCGGCGTCGCAGTTGCTGCGCTCGGCGGTGCAGCTCTTCGGCACGGTGATGGAAGCGGTGCAGACACGCGCCGAGCTGCTCACCACCGAGGTCGAGGAGGAGATCCAGCGCGTCGCGCGGGTGCTGCTGCTCGGGTTCGCAGCGCTCCTGGCCGGAGTCCTCGGGGCACTTATCGCCGGTTTCGTCGTCGTGATCCTGTTCTGGGATACGCATCGCCTCGCGGCCGCGCTCGCCGTGCTCGGCTTATTTCTGCTCGCGGCCGCGATCTGCGGCCTGGCCGTGCGTCGGGAGCTCCGCGCCAGGCCCCGGCTCTTCGAGGCGACGCGAACCGAGCTGGCGCACGACGTGGCGCGGCTGAGGAAGCACTCGTGAGCTCGCGGGCTGCCGAGTTGAAGCGCCGCCGCGAGGGTTTGCTGACGCAGGTGGCGGCAGAACGCCGCCTGCTGACTGATCAGCATGTCCGGATTGCCAACTCGCTAAGTCGGGCCGACGGCTGGCTGACGGTGGCGCGCCGGGTAACACCGGTTGCGGCGATCGCCGCGATTGCACTTGGCATCGTTGCCGGGCCGGGCCGCATCGTAAGAATGCTGCAGGCGGCGGCCGTACCGGCGTTTTTCATCCGCCAACTGCTCGCGAACTCGGGAGAGCCGGCGATCAACGGGCTGCGCGCGGTGTTGAGTCTGTTCCGCCGCGGAAACTGAATCCATCGATCGGTCGCGAGGCATCACAAGGAAGTACGATGCGAAATCACGACTCGACACGCCTCTCACGTCGGCAGGCATTGCAAGCCGGCGTCGCCGCCTGCCTTGCTGCCGCGGCACACCGCTCCCTTGGTGCCACCGACGCCCCCGGGAGCATTGCCCCGCAGGTCGGGAAGACAATTCCCTCGACCGGGGAGCGCTTGCCGGTGATCGGTCTCGGCACAAACAACTACAGCGTGACCTCGGCCGAGGATCTCGCGTCACGCCGCGAGGTGCTGCAACGCATGTCCGATCTCGGGGGCAAGGTGATCGACA
>Ga0310884_10000518_pt1 | contig 10342 bp, 7 predicted proteins | sample T60D1metaG_FD_203446 | JGI IMG/M metagenome (GOLD analysis project Ga0310884, IMG submission 203446) | Lab incubated soil microbial communities from West Virginia University Organic Research Farm, Morgantown, WV, United States - T60D1 | ecosystem: Environmental > Terrestrial > Soil >...
AGAAACTGTAATGCTTGAGCCATGGCCGCGATGCGTAAACTGACTCGTTTGCTGCCATGGTTGATTTGGCTTTGCTCATAAATTCATTGCCGATTGCCGATTTGCGGACGCCAAGCGCAAAGGGGAAAGGGCCAGAAGCTCTTGGCACTTTGCTCTTTGCTCTCAATCGGCAATCGGCAATGGCTTACACGATCGTGCGGCCCCCATCGACGACGATGATTTGGCCGGTGATGTAGTTTGCCGCGTCAGAAGCAAGAAATACCGCGACGCCTTTTAATTCACCTGCGTCACCGACGCGCGGAATCGGGTTTCGTGCTTTGATCGAAGGCTCGGCAACCGCTAATGCCGGATCGGCAAGACGCGAATGAAAAAAGCCCGGAGCGATCGCATTGACTCGAATGCCTTGCCGGCCCCACGAAGCGGCGAGTTCGCGTGTTAATCCAAACAACCCTGCTTTGCTTGCAGCGTATCCAACATAGTGTGGTCCGTTTGTTGACGATTGCAGACCGGAAACCGAAGCGATGTTGATGATTGAGCCTCGCTCGCGTTTAAGCATTTCGCGGCCTGCCGCCTGCGCGCATAAAAAAGCACCAGTAAGGTTAATGTTGATTACTTTTTCCCACTTCTCTACCGGCATCGATTCGGGCCGTTCGCCCCATGATATACCAGCGTTGTTTATCAGGATGTCCAGTTTGCCGTAAGCCTTAACAGTGGCATCAACAAGGGCCTTAACCTGGTCCGCAGCGGAGACGTCACAAAGCATTGCTTCAGTTTTAAAACCTTTACCACGAAACTCTTCAACGGTGGGCCACAGCCAATCACCGCGACGAGCACACAACATCAAAGACGCTCCAGACTCCGCGAGACCTTCCGCCATCTCTTTGCCTAATCCGCGGGAACCACCCGTAACAATCGCTACCCGCCCCGAAAGATCGAAGAGATCCTTAATGTGCGTTGTCATTTTTTTAGGGTTCAGAAGGCTTGCCTCAAAAGTCCTTTTCATTCACACCGGGCTTCAGCCCGGTGGAAAGACAGCTCACTGTGTTACGAAACCGTTTTAACGGTTTCCATAGCAATGCTCGAAAACCGTTGAAACGGTTTCCGATATTGCTCGTGGTTGCCACCGGGCTAAAGCCCGGTGTGAATGAAAAGGACTTTTGAGGCAAAGCCAGTTCAGAAATTAAACAGAATCTAAGGAGCAATCAATTGCTGTCGACCACGGCTTGAGCTATTCGCTCGCGGTGAAACGTGGCATCACCAAACATCGTTTCAGACGCCTTGCTGCGCTTGTAGTACAACTGCAGATCATGTTCCCAGGTAAAACCGATTCCTCCATGTACCTGCACGCCACGATTACCCACTTCGCGAAATGCGTCGGAGCAGTAGGCTTTGGCAATCGAAACAGCCGTGCCGGCATTCGGCGTGCCTTCATTTACTGCCCACGCGGCATAGTAAGTTGCTGACCGTGCGCTTTCCGTCATCAAAAGCATATCCGCACATTGATGCTGGACGGCCTGAAATGATCCGATAGGTCGGCCGAATTGTTGTCTGGTCTTAGCGTATTCAACAGTGGTATCAAGAACCCACTGCATGCCACCAACCATCTCCGCACACAACCCAACGGTCGCGACCTGGGTGGCTTGCAGCAGTGCGCCCACGGCATTGCCATCAGCGCCGAAGACATCAGCCCCGTTTACCCTCACGTTGTTGAACTCGACCTTATATAGTTTTCGGGTTGCGTCCATTGAGGGCATCAATTCTGTTTCGACTCCGTCAGCTCCTTTGCGCACCGGCAAAATCACCGGCGATGCCCCATTCCCCGCATCTGACGCGGCCACGCAAATCAGAAGATCCGCGCTCGCGGCATCTGGAACAAACAACTTGCGTCCGGAGACAAGCAGCTGTCCATTCTCTCTTATTGCTTTGAGCTTGATCGCGTTGAGGTCCCAGTCAGCTGTTTCTTCAAGCTGAGCGACTGTAGCTTTCAGCGAACCGTTTGCAATCGCTTCGAGATATTCTGCTTTCTGTTTTGGCGATGCAGCGCGATCAATTAACGCCGTGCTAAAGAGCGTCGCTGGAAACGCGCCGGGCAAGCAAGCGCGTCCCATCTCTTCACAAACCACTGTCAGGTCCAACAATCCGGCTCCCAATCCGCCGTACTCTTCCGGAATTACAAGACCGGTCCAGCCCTGATCAGCCATCGCGTGCCACAACTCATCGTCGTTCGCCGTCTCAGTATTCATCAGCTCGCGCACGCGCTTCGACTTACAGTGTCGACTCAAAAACTCTCGCGCCGAGTCTTTCAACAGTTTTTGCGGCTTACTGAGATCGAATTCCATGTGCGTTTTTAATAACTCTTCGGCAGTCCAAGCACGCGTTCCGCGATGATGTTTCGTTGAATCTCACTGGTACCCGCTTCGATCGTATTGCCGCGCGATCTCAGATAACTGTATTGCCACATGCCCTGATCGAAATCACTGAGTTGGCCATACGCTCCAAAGATCTCTTGTGCGGTTTGCTGCGTTCGCTGGTTCCATTCACTCCAGTAGAGCTTTTGGATTGAGCCTTCGGGGCCCGGAACACCGCTTTTACTCAAAGACGTTAAAGCGCGGTTAGTGTTAAAGCGCAAAATCTCCAGCTCCAGATAAGCCTGCGCGAGCTTTTGCCGAACGAGGGGATCCTCGCTTGCAGGTTTCCCATTTTTTGAGAACGTCCGCGAACGTTTGATTAGTGCCTCGAGGTTGCGTTTGAAGATCACCTGGCTGCCAGTTCCGAGGTTTGCGCGCTCGTTCATTAACGCCGTGATGGCTGCGGACCAACCGTGATTCACTTCACCCAGGACCTGTGAGACAGGCACGCGCACATTTGAGAAGAACATTTCATTGAAGCCGGAGTCCCCTGACATCTGACGTAACGGTTTCACTGAAATACCTTCACTGCGCTTGTTGACCAGCAGACAGGTAATGCCTTTGTGTTTGGGCGCGTCGGTGTCGGTTCGCACAAGTTGCAGGCACCAATCTGCGTGTTGGGCAAAACTGGTCCAGATCTTTTGTCCGTTAATTATGAAATCGTCGCCGTCACGAACTGCTTTTGTATTGAGCGACGCCAGGTCGCTGCCGGCGTTTGGTTCCGAGAAGCCCTGACACCAGATCTCTGCGCCTGAAAGAATTGGAGCGAGAAATCGTGCCTTCTGTTCCGCGGTGCCGATCGCGATGATCGTGGGGCCCACAAGTGAAAGCCCTATCGTACCGATTAACGGCGGAGCAGTAGCGCTCGCGAGTTCTTCCTGAAAGATCGCCTGCTCCATGAGCGAAGCGCCACGGCCGCCAAATTCTCTTGGCCAGGAAATTCCCGCCCAGCCGCCCTCAAAGAGCTTTCGCTGCCAGTCGCGCAGGTAGCGTAGATACTCGGCACGATCTTCCGAGTTTGTACTTCCGGTAAATTCAGCGGGCAGATTGAGAGCAAGCCACGACCGAAAATCGTCGCGAAATCGTTGTTCTGTAGCTGTTAAGTTGAGATCCACTTACCGACCGTCCGGTAGGACACCTTATACAGGCGAACTTCGGAGGCGTCAACAGAAGCTACCGATTTACACAGCGGGGGCCGCAATAAACACTTAGAAAAACGCCTGCAAAATGCTTGACGCCTCGTAAGGTCAGTGCTATTTTACCGACCGTTCGGTAGGTATCCCCAGACAAACAATTATGCATTCCACCCCTGAGCAATTGCTCGGGGTCCTTTATCCAACTGGAATTATTAGGCGGAACAACGTGGGGACGTGCTGAATTCCATTTGTTCCCACGCCAACTAACTCTTACAGACCTTCCAAAAAGGAGTGTGTGGTTCAATGCATACCAAAGGATTAACTTTCCTGGTTCTCCTTCTCCTCCTCTGCGCGACCCCAGCGTCAGCGCAAGTCGACGTGGCCAGCGCAACTCTGAAAGGTACGATTACCGATCAGAAGGATGCACTCGTACCGGGCGCCGTGGTCACGGCGACGAGTATCGACAAAGGCCTGAAACGAACTGCGACGACCAATTCGGAAGGCGAGTATTCAATCCCACTGTTGCCACCCGGCGTCTACAAAATCGAAATAGAGGCCCACGGTTTTGGTAAGGCTTTTAATGACAGCGTTAGGTTAACCGTTGGCCAGAGTCTGGTTTTCGACGTGCAACTAAGCGCCAACAGCATTACGGCTCAAGTCGCAATCACCGGAGACTTGCCCCTCATCGAGACTGAACGTACGCAACAGGCAAACACGATCTCCACACGACAGGTGGAGAATCTGCCGAACGTTGGTCGTACCTTTCAGAACTACGTCTTTACACTCCCCGGCGTCAGCAGCTCCCAAGCTCCGCGAGTGCAATTTGCAAGTCGCGTAACTGGCTTTCAAACTTCCGGGTTTTCAATTGGTGGGAGTAACGGACGAAACAATTTGATTACGGTGGACGGTGGCGAGAATGAACTCGGTTCAGGCACCGTCCGTTACGACGTTTCCACTGAAGCCATTCAAGAGTTTCAGGTAAATCGAAATTCCTTCTCTGCGGAATTTGGTTTTACGGCAGGCACCGCAGTGAATATCGTCACCAAGAGTGGTACTAATGATTTCCACGGGAGCGGCTTCTTCTATTACCGCTCCGATGCAACCTCGGCGCGTAACCCATTTGACACTCTCAATCCGGGCAAGAAGTCATCGGATCGACAGTATTTTCCAGGGTTCACATTCGGCGGTCCAATTGTGAAGAACAAACTCTTCTTCTTCACCAACTACGAACGAACCGCAACTGATTCAGCCAGGTTCCGCACGTATACCAACGACCCTTTAACGCGGCCCAATGGGCAGCAACTCGCGACGCTCGCCACTCTTGATGCTTCCCCGGACGCCAACCTCCGGCGCATCGGAACAAACCTGCGCGCTGCCTTAACGACAAATGCGTCCAGTTATCCGGCGATCTTTAACCTGTTGAAGACAAGCGAAGGTGTGTTTACCGGCCTCGCTCGCTTTAACACCTTTAGCGCTCGTATCGACTACCAAATCTCATCAACAGATGCGATTAACGGCCGCTTTACTTTGACGCGGAACTTCACTGATGACATAGGCGGCAGCAATGTCGCCTCACCTTCAATCAGCAACACGCTTACGACACGCGATCAAACTGGAGTCGTCACGTGGACTCATAGTTTTAGCGGCGCGGTGATCAATCAACTCCGCGGTCAATTCTCGCCGAACAATTTAAACTTAACTGCTCCTGCCGACGACGGAACCGGCCTAATCGTTTCCGGTCTGGCAGGTTTTGGTCGCTATTTTGGAGCGCCCTACGACGTCACTCAGGATCGATATCAGATAGAGGACAATCTGACGTGGTTGAGGGGCAATCACACTTTCAAGTTTGGAGGTTCGTACCGCCCGGCTACATACGACTTCGAAAATGATCTGTGGTTCGCAGGTGAGTGGCAATTTCAATCAACCGCGGCTTACCCGATTACGCTCGCCGTTCCCGCTGCTGATCGACCGGCCTTTCTAGCCGCTTTTCCAAATCAAACCCTTCCTCAACTTAATCCACTGCAAAATCTGGATCTCAACTTGCCATTCCTTTATCGACAAGGATTCAACAACCCGACCTGGAAGGGCACTGGTCACTACATCGGCGGTTTTGCCCAGGACAGTTGGAAAGTGAATGACCGACTGACTCTTGATCTTGGTGGCCGCATCGATTGGGATGGTGAACCATCGCCTGTGCCACGACACGCGTATTTCTCGCCGAGATTTGGATTTGCTCTGAAAGCAACGAGTGATGGCAAAACTGTGGTGCGAGGTGGCAGTGGTCTCTTCTACTCACCGATCTATTTTCAAATTCCCGGCTACACCAGTGTGTTGAATGGCAGTGGCCAATACATCAATCAGATCTCAAAGAGCCCGCTGAACGGTGTAGCAACCTTGTATGGAGCAGGTGTAGCTGGTAATGCGGCTTGCAACATCCCGGCTGGAACGTTGCCGTTTGGAGTGTTAACTGAGGCACAGATCAATTGTTTGGGAACATCCACAGCAAAAGGCGCTCCGGGACGTGTGTTGTTTGAACTCAATCCCGACTACAAAAACAACTACACAGTCCAGGCCAATTTAGGAATTCAGCGCGAAATCGTGAAGAACGTGAGCATTGAACTGGCCTATCAGATGTACCATGGTCTACATATTCAGCAACCGGTCGGTCTCAACTACTGCGAAGCCGGCACACCGGGTTGCCCAGCCACACCAGCCAACATCCTTGCGATGTCGCTACGCAATGTACGCCTGGGACCGCTCTACCGAGTTTGCGGCGCTGACACCCAGTGCGGCCGCGTGAATGATGCCGGCATCACCCAATTCACTGACTACCAGTCGCGCGGTAGCTCGATCTACCACGGCATGACCGCTTCGCTAATGAAGCGTTTCAGCAATCACTTCTCTTTCCAGGCAAACTACACATGGAGCAAAGCGATCGACGACAACACAGACTTCAACTCCGCGTTTGCCCCACCCTTCCCGTCACGGCTTTTCACTGAACGGTCCCTTTCCGCTTTTGATATCCGCCACAATTTCGTATTCAGCGGCGTGTTTGAGAGTCCGTTTAAGAGTGGACCAGATCACAACCTCGCATCACGAGCATTTGCGGATATCACAATCAGTCCGAGTATCTTCATCCGCAGTGGAATTCCGTTCACAATACGCACAGGTGTCGACATGAACGGTGACACGCGCGGTGGCACCGATCGTCTTTTCAATATCGGCCGCAACACAGGCATAGGACCGAATTACAGAAGCACAAACGTTCGCATCAGCAAAGCTTTTCATCTGAAGGCTGATAGTCCCATGCGCATCGAGGCCAGTGCGGACTTTTCCAATATCTTCAATCGTACAAACTTCGCGGCGGTAAACGAGACATTGCCGGTAACGGTTGGCACCAATGGCCAACTTATCTTCCCGGATGCGACCGTAGCCGCTGACTACGCTGCGATAGACACCAATAATCGCGTCGAAGGGCGCAGGGATCGCAGTCTGAATCAGCCACTGGGTTTCACTTCAGCCTTCAACCCGCGACAGATTCTCTGGGGCGTGAAGTTTGTTTTCTAATAGTGAAGTTTGCTTACTAGTAAAGGACTGACAGCTTTTTCTTGGGTGGCTGTGTGCCCAGTCTGTGCCTAATCTCCAACGGATGGTTCTACTCGACGTGATTAAGTGACGTCTTAGTTTCTATCAGGGTCCGTTGCCTTTCGCGTCGTAAGACCTCTCCGTAAGGGAATAGCGCGTAAGCGAAGTGAAGGAGCAGCAGTGCCGAGACTATTAAGCTCTTCCGGATTATTGGCCCCACCCAGATGAAGAACCCGCTTGGATTTTTTCTTTTTCTTGTCCATTAAATCCAAGCAATGCCCGCCTAGGATGAGAATGGGGATTCCGATAATAAGGAGGGTAATCCCGACAACATGAAGGACGGGATGGCGTACCGCGTCCAGGAGCCAGTTGGTTGTAAATGCAAAGCCTAGCGCAAGAGAAAGAACCGACCCGGCGAAGCATGCGAAAGCTGCCACTGGGTGCCAAGTGGCTTGGTTAAGCTTTACTCGCGTTTCATTCATAAACAGAACTTACGCTTCCCTGTATAAAAGGGGCGTAAAGGTTCCATAAAAAGTTTGTAAAGACAGGACCGCAGGAATTTCGTTAAGAAGATCTAGGTCGATTGATTCGCTGGCCGGAAGGAGCAGAAGCTTAGCAGCGTGACGTTGGCTTAGTTTACTCGCCGGGATCGAAACGATAGCCTATCCAGGGTTCAGTGAGGATGTAGCGCGGAGACGAAGCATCCGTCTCAATTTTTTTTCGTAGGTTGCCCACAAACACACGCAGATATTCGTTCTGTTCAACGTAATTACCGCCCCACAAAGCAGCGAGTAAGGTCCGGTGAGTCAGCACCTTTCCAGGATGCTTGAGGAAGTAAGTAAGTAAATCAAATTCCTTCGGCGTCAAATGGACCTCGCTGCCGCGCACTGTAACTCGCCGAGAGTCTAAATCAAGATGAAAATCTCCCGATTCCAATAATGTCAGGGCAGCACCGTTTGTCGGACCCGCGCGCGCGCGGCGTAGCGAAGCACGAACCCGCGCGAGAAGCTCGTCGATGCCAAAAGGCTTAGTAACGAAATCGTCCGCCCCGATGTCTAGTACTTCAACCTTGGTCTTTTCCTCGCCCTTTGCTGAAAGAACAATAATTGGAACCTGTGAGATCGCCCGCACTCGCCGGCAAAGTTCCAATCCATCCATCTTTGGCATCGCCAGGTCTGTAATTATGAGGTCAGGATGCCAATCGCTGAAGATCTCGAATCCGGCCAGCCCATCGGCGGCGGAGCGCACCTCGAACCCGTGCGACGTAAGACCGGTGCGCAGCACGCGTGTCAACTGTGGCTCATCATCTACCACCAAAATACGTGGTCTATTATTCATGAAAGTTCAATCATGACCTACATATGTAATTTCAGTTCGCCTTATCGTCATCTTCATCTCCAATGGGCAGGGTGAACACAACCCGTGTTCCCTTTCCGTCGCTGCCAGATTCAATCCATATCTTTCCCTGGTGAGCTTCAACGATGCCCTTGGCAATTGCCAAACCCATCCCTGTCCCTGAAGGTCGGTGAGTACTGATATCTCCGTCACGAGTTGCTCGAAAGAATTTATCGAAAACCCGCTCCCGCAAATCGACTGAGATTCCCTCACCGCGATCCTCCACGGCCATCTTGATCATCCCGTCGTCGTAGCGCTGTGCGGTGACCCGAATACGTGTACCCTTCGATGAATACTTCGCAGCATTGTCAACAAGCGTATAGACCACCTCACTGACGGCTCGCTCGTCAACGCGAACTGCAGGTAAGTCGTTTTCAATGTTAACTTCTACGTCGTGACCTCGCGTGATGGGTTCCGCGCGCTGCAGTGCAGCCGAGGTGATTTCATCGATGGTTCCCCACCGGCGGCGCAGGTGCATCTCGCCTGCTTCAATGCGAGCCAATTCAATCAGCCCGCCAATGGAACGATTCAGACGATCACTTTCCTCGTCAATTACCTCCATCATCTCTATCTTCGATACCTCGTCCAGCGCGATCGGCTGGTTGCCGTCCGTTCGGCCACGCACTTCATCCAGCAAGGTTGTGATTGAGGCCTTGATTGATGTAAGCGGCGTGCGCAAATCATGCGTTACGGCATCGAGTAAGGCCGTCTTCAGTTTCTCGCTCTGCCGCAGTGCTTCCGCATGGCTAGCCCGGTCGAAGGCATCACGCAGCTCCTCGTAAAGACGTTGGATCTCCCGTTTTCCAATTTCTGCTTCCTCCGTGCGTTGCTTGGCACGTGCGGACAGCTGACCAACGGTGACTGCCGTAAGAAGGAAAGCGACGATTGCGACCCAGTTATGCGGATCAGAAATTGTGAAGGTGCCTAAAGGCGGCAGGAAAAAATAGTTAAAGCTCGAAGCGGCCGCTATCGAAGCGACTACGGCAGGTTTAGGACCCCACGCCGTAGCCAGAAACAAAACGAGAAGTAAGAAAGTGAGAGCGACAGTCGTGGGGTTGACGTGATCGCCGAAACTTCTCAAAACCACAGTTGCTGCACAGATAACGACCAGCGCGACACCGTATCCCAAGAGCTGCTTATGACTTCTTCGCATGCGATTGCTCTCGATATAGTAAAGAACGCGATCTTGATGTCCTCCGGCCGCTCACCATCCTTCGCATCGACATCAGCTCGGAACATGATGGTAACAGCAAAGGCGATAAAGATCGCGTTGACTCTTGATTACGAACTCGACCTGGCAAAGGAGGTATTTCCTCGAGCATCTTTGTTCACGTTTCCCGCAAAGACGCAAAGGACTACTGCACAGTAACGAGAACATCGCGTCTCTCCAGCGACTCATTGCCCGAATAATCCGCAGCAATGATCCGCAACACGTAGTCACCTTTTGGTAATTGACTTGTGTCCCAAACACCCGAAGCCGTCCGGCCATCGCGAACTGTGTTCGTTACCTCGTAAAGAAACCTTGTGGTCTTGCTCCCGTAAACAGTTATTCCACTCTCCGCTGCATACGCCAATTTTGTAGCTTCCCGATCACCGGGCAGCCGGTTGAATAAGATATTTATGCGCGGCTCCTCGAACCCCGGCGCCGGTGTCCCATCAGGCTTGAGAACCTGGTACCCCAACTTGTAAAGACCAAGCCGCCGTCGATTCGCATTCATATCGGTGCGATCAAACGCGTCGACGACGATGCGAACTGGACCACTTACCAACAAACGATCTCCCCTTTTGTGCGTGACACTCATGCCCGACGAGTCGAGC
>Ga0310884_10000520_pt1 | contig 10337 bp, 8 predicted proteins | sample T60D1metaG_FD_203446 | JGI IMG/M metagenome (GOLD analysis project Ga0310884, IMG submission 203446) | Lab incubated soil microbial communities from West Virginia University Organic Research Farm, Morgantown, WV, United States - T60D1 | ecosystem: Environmental > Terrestrial > Soil >...
AGGCTGGACTCGTCGGCGGCGGCACTTGCTACCTGGACGAGGGGTACGGCGAACGGCCGTCCGAGATGATGTTCCTGAAGGTGGACCCGCGGATCGATTCGCTCAGATCCGATCCGCGTTACACGGAGCTGCTGCGCCGGATGGGACTTCCCGAGTAGCTCAGCGGTCATGCGCCTCGCCGAGCTAATGGGTAATCCTGCGGAGCCAGAGGACCCATGCGATGGATTGGCAGTCGTACGCAGTCGGCTTGTTCGGAGTCTTTAACGGGCTCAACTGAGCACGGTGGTTGCGATCAAGAATGCCGACACGCTCGCTGACGAACAGCACCTCGTACGCTCCTTTCGTCAAGGTACTGGTCCTGATGCTTTTGTGCGCCGACGGAATCTTGCGCAGCGCCGAGGCATCACTGTCGATTGCGTGGACGACACTGCTGGGAGCGAGCAGGTCAGCGAGGGCGAGTGTAAACGTCCCTGTACCACACTCTTGCTCGCCTCGGCTGAGTGCCCACGTCCGTACTGATCGTCAAAGTTAGGCTGTGCCCACCTCCCCACGCCGTCTACGGCCGGTCGTGCGCCGATCGATTGCACGCTTAATCACCTGGCGCGTGAGCGCGTTCGTCTCATTCCTGTAAGCGGTTTGCAGCGCCTCGAGGCGCTGCCGAAGCGGAGCGATGGCGCTGAGATCGTCTTCACTGGCGGTGCGGACGAGCAGCTCGAGGCTATCTAGATTGTGCGCGGCCTGATCGAGGATTGCCGACAATTCCGGATCGCGCTGCATGGGTGCCCCCTGTGGCAAGAGAACCGGGTGAACGGCTGAGGTCGTGATCGTCGCCGCTCGATCGTAGATGCAAATGGCCTGACCATCGTCAAAAATCGACCTCCGACCCGGTGCGCGACGTCCCCGATTCAAGGGATACCGGCTCCTCGCTGAGGATAGCCGCGGTCACGCCGGCCGACGTTTCTCCCGCGAACGCGCGGCGGCCGGTCACCATCGCATACAGGACCGCGCCGAAGCTGAAGAGATCGGAGCGCGCGTTGGCCTCTTTGCCTTCGAGCTGCTCCGGCGACATGTACTCCAGCGTGCCGGCGAACGCGCCAGGGATCGTCTGTGTTGCCGCCGTCGCTGTGTCGCGAAACGACATCGCTGCGAGAGGTGCGAATCGCGCGATGCCGAAATCGAGCAGCTTCACGCCCGAGGGTGTCAGCATCACGTTTGCCGGTTTCAAGTCCCGATGCACGAGACCCGCGCGATGGGAGGTCTCGAGCGCGCCGGCGATCTGACCTCCCACTCCATGGTTTGTCCGAGGGAGAGTGGGCCGCGTCGGAGCCGCTCCGCCAAGGTTTCACCCGCGAGAAGCTCCATGACGAAGTAGTCCCTTCCGTCTTCGGATCCGACATCGAATTCGCCAGTAACACCAGCGCGCCGCCGGCCGCCGCAGCGTCGAGGAACGACGCTCACACACGACGGCGGTGCCGCTGCAGCTCAGCATCAGCCGTCGAGGACGGAAGTTGTGCTCATGATCATGACCGGGTACTACCGTAGCCGCCGTACAAACCTCAAGCGCCCGTGGATCCGTCGCGTGACATCGCGCCAGCCGCAAGGATACACTTCGACTTCCCATGATAGCTGGCCGATCGCTTGCGCATTATACCGTGCTCGAAAAACTGGGCGAGGGCGGCATGGGCGTCGTGTACAAGGCCCGCGACGCGCATCTGGACCGCATCGTTGCAATCAAGGTGCTGCCGACGCACACAGTTGCCGATCCCGAGCGCCGGCGGCGCTTCGTGCACGAAGCGAGAGCCGCCTCGGCGCTCAACCACCCTCACATCGTCACCATACACGATATCGACAACGTGGACGGCGTCGACTTCATCGCGATGGAGTACGTCGACGGCCAGACACTCGCGCAGCGCCTCGCCGAGAATCGGCCGGACATCCACGAGGCCTTGACCTACGCCGTTGAGATCAGCGACGCACTGGCTGCCGCTCACCGCGCCGGCATCACTCATCGCGACCTGAAACCGGCTAACGTCATGGTCAACGGCCAGGGACTTATCAAAGTCCTCGATTTCGGCCTGGCCAAGCTGACAGAGTCCGCTCAACTTCAGCCGGCGGCATCGACGCGATCCGTGACACCGCAAACCGCGGAGGGTGTCGTCGTCGGCACCGCGGCATACATGTCCCCGGAGCAAGTCGAGGGGCAGCCGGTGGACGCGCGATCGGACGTCTTCAGCTTCGGCGCGGTGCTCTACGAGCTGCTGACGGGACGACGCGCGTTTCAGGGGCACTCGGCGATCTCGACAATGTCGGCGATTCTGCGCGATTCGCCCACGGCCTTACGAACTGTTCGAACCGATGTGCCGGCGGATCTCGAACGCGTGCTCAATCGCTGCTTGGAGAAGAATCGAGAGGCTCGCTATTCCTCTGCCGTGGAGCTTCATCGCGACCTCCGCACGTGCCAGATGCGGCACGAGGCTGGTGAGATCGGCGCGAAGTCGCTCCTGCGTCGACCACGCATTGTCGTTCCCGCCGCCGTGATACTGCTTGCCGCCCTTGCTGCGCTCGGGTCGTTCTGGCAAAAAAGCAGACGGGTCACATGGGCACTCGACGTTGCCCTGCCCGAGATCCAGCGCCTCCTGGACAAACGCGACTACGCGACGGCATTCCGAATCGCCAACGAGGCACAAGCCTACATCCCCACAAACCGCAGGCTGGCAGAGCTCTGGCCGGAGATTTCCGCCACGCTGTCGATCACGACCAGCGTGCCCGGCGCGGACGTGCGCTTCCGTGAGTACACCGGCGACAGTCAGTGGCAATTCCTTGGGCGCTCGCCGATAACAGACGCCCGAGTACCACGGGGTCTCAAGCGATGGCAGATCGTGAAAACAGGGTTTCAGACGGTCGAAGCCGCGGCTTCGGTAGAATCCGCGAGACCGATCTTGCGATCGACACTTCAATTCACGCTGGACAAGGACGGCAGCCTTCCGGCGGGCATGGTGCGGGTGCCCGGCGGAGAGTTCCAGATCTGGATAACCGGTCTCGATCACCTGGCTCCCCCGCCACTGGACGATTTCCTCATCGACAAGTACGAGGTTACGAACAAGCAGTTCGCTGAGTTCGTAGCCAAAGGTGGTTATCGAACACGAGGATTCTGGAAACATCCCTTCGTGAAAGATGGCCGCACGCTGGACTGGCAGGAAGCGGTCTCCGCGTTTCGCGATTCCACCGGCAGACCTGGACCGGCAACGTGGGAAGGTGGTGCTTATCCTGCCGGACAGGACGACTTTCCAGTGACGGGTGTGAGCTGGTACGAAGCCGCCGCCTACGCCGAGTTTGCGGGCAAGACCCTGCCGACGATCTACCACTGGAATCGCGCCGCCTGGTCACAGGCGGGTGTGGGAGGGGCAACGCCTATCGTGCTGTCGAGTAATTTCGGCGGCCGCGGACCTGCGTCCGTCGGGACGAACGCAGGCATGAATCCGTTCGGCACCTACGATCTCGCTGGCAATGTGAAGGAATGGACCTGGAACGCTGCCGATCCGGGAGGCGCGACCCGCTACATCCTGGGCGGCGCCTGGAACGAACCTGTCTACATGTACAACGATCCCGACGCTCAGCCGGGCTTCAGCCGGCTCGCGAACTACGGATTTCGTTGTGTCAAGAATATTTCCACGTCCAACGACACATTGCGTCGACCGCTGTTTGCCGCCCGGCGCAACTACGACACCGAGACCCCCGTCAAGGACGAGTCGTACCGCATTTACCGCAGCTTCTACCAGTACGATCGAAACAAGCTCGATCCCGTCGTCGAGTCGAGCGATGACAACCCGCCGCATTGGAAGATGGAAAAAATCAGCTTCAATGCCGCGTACGGGAACGAGCGACTAACGGTGTACGTTTTTCTTCCCCGCAACGCCAATGCGCCGTATCAGCCCATTCTCTATTTTCCTGGGTCGGGAGCGCTTCGCGCCCGCTCCTTCTCCCAAGTCGTGCAACAAAACGGCCTCGAGGTGGATTTCATTGTGAGAAGCGGACGGGCACTGATCTACCCCATTTACAAATCCACGTACGAGCGCGGCGACGGCCTGCTTTACGATCGTCCGAATCTCACGAGCGGCTATCGGGAACACGTTATCGCCTGGTACAAGGATGTGGCCCGAACCACAGATTACCTAGCTACCCGCAAGGACATGAACCTTGAGCGACTCGGCTACTGCGGATACAGCTGGGGATCGACGATCGCGCCCATCGTGCTCGCTCTAGAAGAACGCATCAAGGCATCGGTGCTCATCATTGGCGGGTTCTGGCAGCAGCAGGGACCTCCGGAGGTCGAAGATATCAACTTCGCGCCTCGTGTGAAGAGCCCCGTCCTCATGCTGAACGGCAAATACGATTTCGTCTTTCCAGTTGAGACCTCGCAGGTTCCAATGTTCCGGCTGCTCGGAACATCGGAATCCGACAAGCGTCATCTGCTCTTCGACTCGGGACACTCCATCCCAAGAAGGGACTTGATCACGGAAACGCTGCAGTGGTTTGATCGCTATCTGGGCCCGGCCGCGAGATAAGCGACTCCGACGCGCGAACGCCACGCAGGCAGCGCGGGATCATGACACGATCCCGCGAGCTCGCCTGTAGCCGGGAGAAACCTCGCCTCAAAACGTGCACGTATCGTAGTTCTGCACGATCTGCTGATCGAATGTTTGATCCAGCCCATCGACGCCGTACTGCCGCGTCCGCGTGCCGCCGCGGCGGACCATGATCGCACTGGCCACCGTCGGCGGCAAAGCTTGTTCGCCTGCCCGGCTGAATGCTAGCATTGTGCTAGCACTGGAGCAAATATGCCCACCCTGACCATTCGGAACGTACCCGCCAAAGTCGTTCGCTCGCTCAAGGCGCTCGCTCGACGCCGGCGACGTTCGATGGAGCAGGAGATCCGGGAGTTGCTGGAGGCTCATGTCGCCGAACGGCGCTCAGTGCTCGAGCAGATCGAGGCGGGATGGGGCCGGCAGGTGCGCCGTCCGACGGCCGCCGAAGTCGATGCCTGGATTGGAGTCGGCCGACCGTGAACGCGGTGGTCGACACGAACGTGATCGCCTATTTCCTGCTCGGCACAGCTCGGTTTATCGACGAAACGCGAGATTTCATGATGGCGCTCCGGGAGGGATGGGCGCCGGCCGTCTGGCAGGCCGAGCTTGCGAACGTGCTCTGGATGGCCACGCGCCACAGAGTTCTGAGCCTCGACGAGGCCGCCAAGCGACTGACGTTGGCTGATCGCCTGGGAGTTCACCCTGTCTCCGACCGCACGCTCTGGCAAGGAGCGCTGGTCAGAGCTCACCAGACGAACACGCCGGTCTACGACACGCTGTTCGTGGAACTGGCGGTTCGTGAACAGCTTCCGCTGGCCACATTCGATGCCGCGCTGCTGAGAACCTTTCCAGATGTCGCCACCCGTCCTGGCGAAATATCGCGCAGGTACTAAAGGTCCCACTCTCCGATCGGCGGTTCGGCAACCGGCGATCCCGGTATGGCGGCGCGTCCGCGTGCCGAGAACATCGCGCCCCGCGCGGGAGCCGCAGGGGCAAAGGCGAGAAATCCAGTCGCCTTGACCATGTCGTCGTAGACGGCCTCCATCCCGCCGCGCATGAAGTACGCTTCGTGCCAGAAACCGGTGCCGCCGGAGTCTCTCAGGAACCGGCGCCACCATTCGCGATGCGGGTCCGAGCGCGCCCACCGCTCCAGCGCATCGAAATCGCGCCAGTACTGCCGCATGCCAGCATGCGGTGGAAACATCGAAAACAGAAAATTCTCATGAAGCAGCAAGCCGTCCGGCCGCGCGTCGACAGAATTCGCAATGCGGGGGCCGAAGCCGAATACAGTTTTTAGCCCCTGCAGCCGGTTGACGCGCATCCCGAGATAGATCACTACGAGATCGGGATACCCCGCGAGATCTACCGTGCGTCGATTGACTCTGCTCGTCACAAGGCACCTCCGCCACGAGCCGCCAACGGAGCGCTCAGCCGCGCCTTCCGCGCGCGGCTAGCCCGATTGGAAGCCCCCGGTCATAAAAAAGGAGGCGATGATCAGCTCCTCCGGCGTCGGCGGCGGCGGTGGTGCCTCCGCCAGTCCATCGAGATACGGATGGGGACAGGAAGTCCAGATCCCCGTTGGCTCGAGCGATGAAGCCGTCAACACTAGTCCCAATAAAAATGGAAGAATCAACTGCAGACGGTTTCGGGACGTTTCCCACACGACCGTTAGATACTACTTTCAGTCACAGGCCCGAAGATGCTGCTCCAGGAATCGCGCGACGTCATCCAGCGTCTCGGTTCCCGAACCCATGACGCCGACGGTCCGGTCAGAAAGTACTGCGGTCATCTTCATTTGACGATGTGCTTTCGCAGAAGTGAGCCCTATTTGCTAGCTGGATCGATCACTACTCAGGTTCGATCGTAAGCACCGTCACCGAAGGCGGAACTCGAAAGCGGACAGGCAGAATGCTGGTGCCTATTCCTGTCGCCACGAACAGGTGCCGCCCTTCTTCAATCACGTGGCCCGCCGCATACCGTTGCCCGAATTGTGACGGAACGACAGGCCGGCCGACAAACGGGAGACGAACCTGACCGCCATGTGTGTGTCCAGCGAGCGTGAGCGCGACGCGCACCGGGACGCCCGGAAATACGTCGGGATTGTGTGTCATCAGGATCACCGGCTCATCGTCTTTTACTGCCGCAAGCGCCGCTCGCACATCGTGAACACCTGTCCATAGATCACTGATGCCAGCGATCCACAAAGGGCCCGCGGGCGTTTGAGTCCGGACGGCTGATTCCTCTATGACCTGTATCCCGTTTTGCTCGAGCGCCCGCTTGACGCGATCGTGATCGAGCCAGCCGTCATGATTGCCGAGGACAGCAAAGACTCCTGCGGGAGCTCTGAGCGCCTTCAGTTCACTGGCGATCTGTTCGGGAGGCACGAACCGTCCACCGACAACGCCCTGAATGACGAGATCGCCAAGGATGCAGATGAGGTCGACGCGTGCCACGTTGGTGCGTTCGACGAGGTCGTGCAGTTTTGCTGGACCGTTGAACGGCGAGCCGACGTGCAGGTCGGTGAGGATCGCGATGCGCATCGCCCGGCGTGCTGCCAAGGGCAGGGGAATTCGTTCTTCAGTGACGATGAGACCTGCCGGTTCCCACCAGAATGCGCGGAGGGCGGCGGCGAGGATCGCGAGGCCGAGAGCGAGTGCCGTCCAACGAAAACACTGAGCTGCTTTCAGCATCGGTAAACGCGCGGGCAGGACCGATGATCGCACCGTCCATCATGCCGGTCTAATCAGTGCTCTTAGCCTGGTCACGCAGGAGCACGACATCCGAATCGATGCGCTGGCGACCGACGGCGAGTTTCGATCCGTCGGGCGACCATCGGAAGTTTCCCACGGTCGCGCCTGAAAATCTCATGAGCCTTGTAGACCACGCCCATACCGCCTTCGCCCAGAACTTCGAGAAGCCGATAGTGTGAGATGGTGCGCTCCGACACGACCCTCCCCTACCAAGAACCGCAGGCTGTGTGATTGGTTCGGCATTGTATGCGCCGGCTAGTCCGTCGCGACACATAATTTCTGCGGCAAGCGGTCTCGACCTCATACGGCGCTGACTACTCGAGCGGCCAGGAGTCTCCGCTAGAATGAGCTGCGACCCTATGCTCACGATGGAAGAGTTTGCGGACTCGCTGCGCGATCGCTATGTTCTCGAGCGCGAGCTTGGACGCGGCGGGATGGCCATCGTGTATCTCGCACGCGACGTGAAGCACGAGCGCCCGGTCGCGCTGAAAATCCTGAATCCCGAACTCGCGATCTCGCTCGGTCGCGAACGGTTTCAGCGTGAGATCCGGCTCGCCGCCTCTCTGCAGCATCCGCACGTGCTGTCCGTGTACGACTCCGGCGAGACGGCAGGCCGGCTCTGGTTCACGATGCCGTACGTGCGGGGAGAAAGCCTGCGCCAGCGCCTGCGACGGCAGGGCCAGCTCCCGGTCCCCGACGCGATTCGGATCACGCTCGAGGCCGCCCAGGGTCTCGCCCACGCCCACAAACAGCGGATTATTCACCGAGACGTCAAACCGGAAAACATTCTTCTGACCGAAGACGGGTCCACACTCGTTGCCGACTTCGGCATCGCGCGGGCGCTGGACGGTGGCGGGGACCAGGACCTCACCTTCACGGGCGTTGCTGTCGGTACGCCGAAATACATGGCGCCGGAACAACTGACGGGCGTCATGGACGAGCGCGTCGATCAATACGCCCTCGCCGCAATGTGTTTCGAAATGCTGGCTGGCGACCGGTTGCGGAGCCTTCGAACCGGGCGCACGGACGTCCCGCCCGAAGTGGAGCGAACGCTCGAGCGGGCCCTCAGTCTGGATCCTGAATCGCGCTTTCCTTCAGTCGGCGAGTTTGCCAGGGTGCTTCAAGCGGGCGCGACGGGTGCGGTGACGTCGCCCGTGCCCGAACGTTCGCGGCAATTGACAAGGCGTCGATCGATCGCGATCTGGGCCGCAGGTGTCATTCTGCTCGGCGCAATCGCCGCACTGACTGCCTTCCTGTTGAATCTTCGCGGCCGCTCGTCGCCGGCGGCCGACAGCGGCGCGGCTTCGGCGGACGGTTCCGTCCGACGACTCGCGGTGCTGCCGTTCGACCATCAGGGCGATGCCGCCGACGCGTACTTCGCGGACGGCATGGCGGACGAGGTCCGCGGGAAGCTCGCCGACGTACCGGGGCTCGAAGTGATTGCACGAATGAGCTCGAGTCAGTACGCGCGCACGCCCATTTCACCGCAGAAGATTCGTGACGAGCTCCGCGTCAACTACATCCTGACCGGCACCGTTCGATGGGAGAAACGCGCCGGCGCTGCCGCCCGCGTCCGGGTCAGTCCGGAACTGGTCGACGCACAGAGCGGCGTGACACGATGGCGACAATCGTTCGATACCGCGGTCGACGACGTATTCCAGGTTCAGGCGGACATTGCCGACAGGGTGGTCGAGGCCCTCAACGTCAAGCTCGGGGACGTCGCACGCCAGCAGCTGGCAACAAGACTCACGAACAATCCGGATGCATACATGCACTACCTGCGCGGCAGAGACCTGCACGAGGGTGATGCGTCTCCGGACACCATCCGGAAAACGATCGCGGAATTCGAGCAGGCGATCGCACTCGATCCGTCATTTGCCGCGGCATGGGCCCAGCTCGGGGCGACGCGAATATCGGCCTTTCGAAGCGGCGGATTAATGGCCTCCGATTTACAAGCTGCACAGCGCGCGGTGGAAACAGCCGTTCGTCTCGCACCAGAGTCGCCCGAGACGCATCGCGTGTCCGCGCTGTACCAGGATGTGGCCCTCGGCAACCAGTCGGCCGCTCTGGCAGAGTACCGCGCCGGTCTGGCGCTCGCGCCGAACTCCGGAGATTTGCTGACGGCGACGGCGAGCCTCGAAATGAAGCTCGGAATGATCGACGAGGCCGTCGTCCGGCTCGAGCACGTCGTCCGCTTGGATCCCCGTTCACCGACCGGTCACTATTCGCTGGGGGTCGTGTACGGCAGGCTCGGGCGTTACGCGGAAGCAGAGGCAGCGTTCGATCGTGCCCAAGCACTGCGTCCGTCCAACCTGGCGATCAGTCACATGCGCACGAGGCTCGCTGCCGCACGCGGCGATCTGAACGCGGTGCGACAAGAAATACGAGCCCTGGAGCCGGTCGTGGGCCGGCGCCGGCTGATGGGATTCGCAGCACTGCGCGAGGCGACGCTCTTCGCGCTCGACGACGAGCACCAGCGCGCGATTCTCGACCTCACGCCGGCCGATCTCGATGGCGGGAAGGCGGACTGGGCACTCGCGCTGGCAGAAACGTCATGGCTTCGCGGAGACGTGGCTCGCTCCCGATCGTATGGCGAAACCGCGGCTGCCGAGTACGTACGGCTCCTCGAGGGCTGGGGAAAAGCCGCGGAGCGCGAGCAGGTCATGGTCCTGCACGCGTTTGCGCTGGCGTACGCCGGCCAGTCGGGGAGTGCGATCGCCGAAGCCGAGCGTGCGCTCGCGCTGGAACGTCAACTTGGACTGCGGGACGCGTATATGCCGTTCATCTTTGCGCGTATCTGCGTCCTTGCCGGCAAGCACGATCAAGCCGTGGAGCAGCTCGAAGAGACGTTGCGGCGGCGCGATTTCTTCACACGCGCGTGGTTCCGAATCGATTCGACGTTCAAGCCGCTCAGAGACCATCCGCGATTCCGACAGCTCGTGTCGGAAAAATCACCATGACCTAATGCAAAGCCGCTCAAGCGCCGGTTAGACGGCGGGCG
>Ga0310884_10000521_pt1 | contig 10328 bp, 9 predicted proteins | sample T60D1metaG_FD_203446 | JGI IMG/M metagenome (GOLD analysis project Ga0310884, IMG submission 203446) | Lab incubated soil microbial communities from West Virginia University Organic Research Farm, Morgantown, WV, United States - T60D1 | ecosystem: Environmental > Terrestrial > Soil >...
TCGGTATCACCTGGTGGATGTCCAGGCCGGATCGATTCGAGCCGCCATCCGAGATTACGTCCGCCTGCGCAATCAGCCACGACGTCAGTCAATTCTTCGAGGGACGGCGGCACATCTACGGATTTCGCAACCGCGCATTTGCTGACGCATTCGAACGGGCGAACGAGGCACGAGTCTGGACCGAGCGCGATCAGGCACTCATGTGGAAGAAATGGCTCGTCGCCGCAATCTTGCTTATCGTCGTATTCGGGGGAGGCCGCGTGCTGCTGTGGTTGCACGAAGGGCGCTGACAGCAAGGGCAACAACGCATTTATGGAGAATTCGTCATATGGAACAGGTTTTGAGAAAACGGAACGGCGTGATCATCATGGCAATGGTGACCGCTCTCCTGCGGTGTGCCACGGCGTCGGCGCAAGACATGAAACCATTCCTGACGCTGAAGACAGCGAAAGCGATGGCCGAGGCGGCCGACAAAAAGGCCACCGACATGGGCATCAAGGTTCATATCGCCATCGTCGATGACGGCGGCAACTTGAAATACTATTTGCGCCAGGACGGCGCGCCGCTGGTCGCAGAGAAGATCTCGCAGATGAAGGCGTTCACTGCCGTGGCCATGGAAAAGTCGACCGCCGAGGTTGGTGACATCTCGAAGGCGGAGACGCCAGGTATCGAACTCGTGCCCAACCTGATCAAGTTCGGCGGCGGAATTCCGATCAAGAACTCCAAAGGGCAGATTCTCGGGGGGATTGGTGTCAGCGGCGCCTCCAAGGAGGACGACGCAGCGTGCGCACAGGCCGGACTGGATGCGGTCAAAGCCATGCTCAAGTGACGAGGCCACTTCAGGATCACGGAATGCCGATGATGCAGACTCGACGTGTGAGCGCAGTCGCTCTCGCCCTGGGCTGGCTTGCGTTTGTTCAAGCCGCCGAGCAGGAACGCCGCGACACGGCACCGGCGGCACCGCTCGCTGACTATCATCAGCACCTGTTCAGCCCCGAGCTCGCGGAACTAATGACGACGACGCCGCCGGTGACCGCAGTGAAGCCTCGAACCGCCGCCGACCTGATCGAGCAGCTCGACGCGGCAGGCATCAGACGCGCAGTCGTCCTGTCTTCGGCCTACATCTTCGAGCAGCCTTCTCGAAAGGCTGACGCCGCTGCAGGGAAGCTCAAACGCGACAATGACTGGACCAGTAAACAGGTCGCACAATTCCCGGACCGCCTTGTCGGATTCTGCGGGCTGAACCCGCTGAAGGACTACGCGCTCGAGGAGCTGGCGCGCTGTGCCGCCGATCCGAACCTTCGCCGCGGCCTCAAGCTGCACTTCGGCAACTCCGTTGTCGACTACCACAACCCCGAACACATCGCGCAAGTGCGACGAGTCTTCCGGGCAGCCAACGACCGTCGAATGGCGATCGTGGCCCACGTGCGCGCATCGGTCACCGCGAAGTTGCCGTGGGGGCGCGAGGAGGCGTTGATCTTCTTGAACGAGCTCTTGCCTGTGGCGCCCGATGTGGTCGTGCAAGTTGCGCATCTGGCGAGCGCAGGATCGCCGCAGGACGAAGGCGCCCAGCAGGCCCTCGAAGTTTTCGTCGACGCCGTGGCGCGAAACGATCCACGGACACGCAATCTGTATTTCGACGCGACGACGGTGGGCGAGCGTCCGACTCCAGACAATGCGCAGCGCTGGGCCGCAGCGATCCGGCGGGTCCCGACCCGAGTTCTGTTCGGCTCCGATGCGACGACGGCTGTTGCCACGCCAGGCGCTGTGTGGACGGCGATGCGCAAGCTGTTGCCCCTGACCGACGACGAGTTCAAGCGCATTGCGAATAACACGCCGCCGTATCTGCAGTGAAACGGCGCGGGCAGGCGAGGGGCGGGGTAAAGGTGTCAGGCAGTGAATCGTGAACAGGAGTCATGAACATGTGTTCACGATTCACTGCCTGACACCCACCCACCGTCACTCCGCCCGCAGCGCACACACGACATCTACCCGCGACGCGCGCGCTGCCGGCGTCAGCGACGCGATGACCGCGGCCAGCACCAGGACCGTGGCGGCCCCGATGACTGGCACCGCGCCGGGAATCTCGACGTCGGGAATGAAGCTGCCGATGACGCGTGCGAGCACTAACCCGCCCACCGCGCCCGTCACGATCCCGCCGATGCCGATCGCCGCGCCTTCGCGCAGCACGCGGAGCAGCAGGCTTCGCGGCGTCGATCCGATCGCCAGCCGGATCCCGAACTCGCGCGTCCGCGCACTGACCGAGAACGCCAGCACCCCCGCCACGCCGACGACCGCGATGAGCAGCGCCACGCCGGCGAATCCCCCGAACACCATCGCGTTGACTCGCGTCGGCGCCAGGACTTCCGTCCGGATGTCGTCGAGCGTTGCCGGCCGCTCGACCGGCTGATCGCTCGCAAGGTCACGAATCACCTTCGTCACCGACGGCACGAGCGAGTACGGATCCATCTTCGCGTGGATGAAGATCCGCCCGCCGTTCATCTCCTGATCCATAGGATGGTAGACAGTCATCACCGGCTCGGGCACCAGGTGCTCGTCGTCGAGATCCTGGACGATGCCGACGATGCGGCGCGGACCGTTACTCACACCGATGAACTTCGTCACCGGATCGGTCCACATCATGTGGCGATTGACGGCATCCTGGTTGGGGAACATCCGCCGCGCGACGGTCTCGCTGACGATGACGACCTTTTCGCCATCGTGGCGATCCCCTTCATTGAAGTCGCGGCCGGCGATGAGCTTCACGCCGAGCGAGTCGAAGAAACCCTGCGAGACCGTCCGGAACTGCGCCCGCGGATCCTCTTCTCCGTTCGCTTTCTGGTAGCCCTCAACCGTGAACTGCGCCGCGAAGAACCCTGGATCGCGCCACGGCACGACCGTTCCGAGTGCAACGGTCTCGACGCCGGGCAGCTGGCCGATCCGCCGCAGCGCTTCCTTGTAAAAGCGGCTGACCTCCTCCGGTTTGCGGGTGTAGGAAACGGGCGGAACATTGACGGCGAGCACGGTTCCGCGAAGGCCGGTCGTCTGGCGCTGGAGTGCGAAGAGCGACGCGATCAGCATCCCCGCGCCCGCGACCAGCATGAACGAGGCCGCGATCTGCGTCACCGCGAAGAGCCGCAGCCGCCGGTTCGTGCCCGTCGTCAGCCGCACGCCGCGGCCCACGAGCGTCGCGCCATTGGCGGAGTCCGCGGACGGCAGTCGTGGCACATAAGCGAGCAGCACCGCGGCGGCGATTGCCAGGCCCGCGCCGACCCAGAGCAGGCTGGAATCGACGGTGACGTCGTGCGCGCGCACCGAGAAACGCGCGGCGTACCGCGTCAGTAACGCGACCATTGGCTGCGCAATGGCGACCGCGAGGATCGCGCCCGTGCCGCAGAGCAGCACGCTCTCGGCAAGCAGCGTCCGCCGCAACGCGACGTTGGTTGCACCGAGCGCCGCTCGCACCGCCAGTTCGCCTTCGCGGCGCACCGACCGCGCGAGGATCAGGTTCGCGACGTTCGAGCAGGCAACGATGAAGACCAGGCCTGCGGCCGCGAGCAAGATCAGCAGGATGGTTCTTGCCGGCGCGATGATCTCGTCGCCCAGGTTCCGCGCGTCGATGCGGAAGTCGGCCTGCTTCTCGTAGGCCTCGGGATGTGCCTGGAGCATCGCCGCGTGCGCGACGCGAAGCTCCGCGCGCGCCTCGTCGAGCGAGGCGCCTGGCGCCAGCCGGCCGAACAGCTCCGTCATACGGTGCACCCGGCCATCGACCATCGTCGCGTCGAGATGGTGCGGGCTCGTGACAACGTTGGCGATGATCTCGGTCTCCTGCGGGTACGGCACCGACGGTTCGAGCACGCCGACGATCGTCGCCGGGCGATCGCTGAGCGTGATCTTCTTGCCGATCACATTCGGGTCGCTCTTGAACGCGCTCGTCCAGAATCGGTAGGTGAGAATCGCTGCGCCGTCCGCTTTCGGCCCGTCGTCGGACGGTCCGAGCAGGCGCCCCATCACCGGCTTGAGTCCCATGACCTCGAAGTAGCTGCCGCCGACGACGCCCGCCCGGACCGTGCGCGGCTCGCCCAGGCCGACCATCGTGAACTCGATCGTCGAGAAGTCGCCGAACGCGGTCAGCGATTTCACGCGCGCCTGCAGGTCCTTCAACTCGGGCACCGAGAAATTCGCGTTCGTTACGCCGATGCCCGGCGCGCTCTGCCGGATGTAAATCAGCCGATCCGGCTCGCGGTTGACCAGGGGCCGCAGAAGCACCCCTTGAACGACGCTGAAGATCGCGGCGTTGGCGCCGATCCCGAGCGCCAGCGTCACGACGACGGTGATCGCGAGTCCTTTGGCGCGGCCGAATGATCGCAGGGCGTATTTGAGGTCGGTCATCAGGCTCATGTGCAGATTGTCTCCGGCGGGGTCAAGCCCGCCTCAACGGCTTCCTTTCAATACTCTGTCGAAGACGCCAGCCGATTTTCGACATCGGCTTTCTTCTCTTTACTTCGACCAAGCGCTAGATATGGTTCGCGCCTATGGCAGAGCTTAGCCTCCAAGTGCTCCGATCAGGAACGTCCGAGCTGACACCCCATTGATAAGCGGGTCGGTAGGTTCGGGAAGACTGCAGCTACCGCTGAACGGCGAAGCCTTCGAGGCGCTTCGATAGCCAATCGAGCACCACTTCAGAGTAGGCGGGAACGAACCGTTGCAGTGATTTCATCTCTGCGTTGGTGCCCGCCTTGGCGTCCAGCATCGCGTGATTCGCTTTCGGAAGGATTCGAAGCGTGTAGTCGGGGTGACTACTGGCGCGCAGAGCCGCCTCCCAGGCCGCACGATTCTTTTCCGGGACGATGTTGTTGTCCAACTCACCGAATAACGCGAGCACCGGCAGCCGGATCGCGCGCAGAGCGGGCGCAGGGTCGTACACAATCAATGGCCGAATGAACTGCAGATAGGGATGATCCGGCCTGGAGGGAAATGTCTCGGGCGGATCGCCACCCATCTGAGTTGATATCTTGTTGCGAGCGGCGATGTACCGCTCCCATCCCTGGCCGGTCCGCAGGTATTCGTACTGAAGCATCATGAGCTCGACGATCTGTTCGACCATCTGCGGCCGCATCCCGTTGGCCGTCATCTCGTTTCGCGCCGCGTCGATCGTGGTCTCGGCGCCAGACACGCCCGCGCCGGAGATGCTGATGAGAAACGCAAGATCCTTCGCCCGGCTCGCCGCGAGCGGCATCACCCAGCCCGCCTGGCTCCATCCCAACATGCCGACCTCGTCTCGGTTGATGTCGCTGCGCGTCTTCAAGTACTCAAATGCCGCGATGACGTCTCCGGCAAGGTCGTCGAACGACGCGTTGTTCCAAGTGCCCGTCGAACGGCCGACGCCTCGTTTGTCGTAGCCGAGTACCGCCACACCGCGGCGGACGAGAAATCGGGCGAATGGCAACAGGTACTCGCGATCCTCCGCGCCCGACGCGTGAACGAGAATGACGGCGGGATGAGGTCCCGGGCTTGCGGGACTGATCAGCGTGCCCGCCAGTGTCACCTCGCCATTGGAGAAACGAACGTCTTCGTGCCGCTCGATGCTCACTCGCCGCGCGCGCCGGATTGGAGCACCGACGCGCGACCACGTCAGCGAGACGATTTCACCGGCGCGATCCCGTTGAAATTCGATTCGCGATTCGATGGCATCTGGCACAGCGGCTCCTGGACCTGCAAAGAAACGATCGGGATCCGTCGGATAGAGCGTCCGAACCTCACCAGTCTCTTCGAAGGCGACGAGCTGGTTGCTGGCGGAGAGTTCTGACCATAGCTGGAGGTACAGGTAGCCATTCTGCTCCCACGCGTAGACGCCGGCATAGCCACGGAGCGTGGCCTCGTCGACCTTTCGTATTGACGCGGCCTGACGCGAACGCACGATCACCGAGCCGACGAGCGTCGCGACCACGACTACCGTGACGAGCATCGACACCCGCGCAGCCATGCTGATTGTCGGTATCGACACGCGCGACATCAGGTCTTACTTGCTGGTCGCCGGCTTGATCGCGAGACCAGTGAAATAACCTTCAGTTCCCGGCCCTATCCACAGGGCCACCGCGCCTGAGGAGTCGCCGAGCTTGAGATCGTTCACGATCAGCGCTGGCTGCGGCGCGCCGTGCACGAACAGTTGTGCCGTCGTCCCCTGCACGGCGATGCGCACACGGGTCCAGACCCCAGGCTCGAGATCGACATAGCTCTCGTACTTTTCCGGCGCCTCCTTGCGCGAACGGGCGAAGTCGAAATCGGGAAACGAGCTGTATTGAGTGGAATGGTTGCGCCGCACCTGATCGTCGGCCCGGCCGTTGGTCGGCCGGAGATAGATGTACTCGAATTTGCCATTCCGCAGGCGGAATGCGATTCCTATGAAACCGCGGGCCCCCGCGCCCGCACCCGATGCGGGCAGACCCGCGAGCTCGAGCTCGATGCTCCCGTTGTGAAACTCAGGACCTTTGATGACCGCGTAAGCCTCGCCGTTGCCGACTTCGCCGTCCTCGGTCATCTTGATGGCGTGCTTCCCCTTGTATTCCACCGATTCCAGCCGCACGCGGTTCGGTGTCAGCTGCTCGCGCGTCTGTGCCGTACAGACCGTTGGAAGCGTCAGCAACACGGTGCCCGAAACGATCATGATGTATCGCGTGTTGATCATTTGAACATGTCCTCTTCGCCAGCATAGCGGCGACCGTCGCGAACTCCCCATCGAAAATGATGAACGGTCGGTGGTCGTCATGAACGGACCGCACGGCGATGCGAACGCTCAGTGCTGGACGAGAGGAGGGCGATCGTAGACAGTTACCTCAGGTGCATACCTCCGCGTTGCCATCGCAGAAAGCCGCCGGCCTGGAACCGGGTGCACCGGTATCCAGCCGGGCCCTCAGAGCACTGGGCGTGTTCCTGCTCTGGACGGCCTTGGCCGGCTTCTTCGCCACGCAACTCTATTTCGCCGGGTTGCCCTGGCCCGTCGCGCTTGCCTGGACCCTGCCTCGCTGGTACTCGTGGGGGCTGGTCACACCATTCATCTTCCGGCTCGATCGGCGGCTCGCAGCTGCCGCAAGGTTTCCCGTTCGCGTCGCTTTGCATGTGCCGCTCGCGCTGGTCTGGACCGCCGTCACGATCGCGCTCCGTCTCGCCGCGCGCCCACTCCGCGGCAGTCCCCTGCCTGACAACTTTCATATCTACCTGCTCGATCGGTTCTATTCGGATCTGCCCATCTACGCCGTGATTGCCGGCATCTCCTTCGCGCGTCTCTATGCCGAGCAGGTGAGGCGCGGCATCCGCGAGGCGCACGAGCTGGCCCTCTGGAGCGTGGCCCTCGAACGGCGGCTGGTAGAGGCCAGGCTGCAGAGTCTTCGTGCCCAGCTGCAGCCGCACTTTCTCTTCAATGCGCTCAATACGATCAGTGCGTTTACCGAGTCGAATCCCAAAATGGCCCGGCGGCTGATGGCGCAGCTTGGAGATCTTCTGCGCGCGTCGCTCCGCCACACGTCGCAGCCGTTCATTACCCTCGGTGAGGAGCTCACGTTCCTCGACGATTTCCTCGCGATCGAATCTGCCCGGTTCGAAGGACGCCTGAACGTGTCGGTGCACGCCGACGACGAGCTGCTGACGCGGATGGTTCCAGCGTTTCTGCTTCAGCCGATCGTCGAGAACGCCATTCGCCACGGAGTGGGAACGCGCCTGTCGGGTGGCCGTGTTGATGTGTCCATCACTGCGAAGGGACGCGCGCTGAACATTCGCGTGCGCGACGACGGGGTAGGATTGCCGCCGGACTGGAGCTTCGACCGGGATGCCGGTGTCGGCCTGAGAAATGTTGCGGATCGTCTCGAGCAGATGTACGGGACGTCAGGCCTGCTGAGAATCACTGCGGTCGCAACCGGCGGTGTCGACGTGCAGATCGACCTGCCGGAACCACCCGCGGCACAACAATCTGAGATGGCGACGAGAGCGGTGCCGAAATGAGCAGTGCCATCATGCGCGCGGCGCGCACGCTGATCGTGGACGACGAGAAACCGGCGCGCGAACGGCTGCGTCGGCTGCTGGCCCGCGACAACCGGGTGGAACTGACCGCCTCGTGCGCCGGCGGCGCCGACGCCCTGGATGCGTTGCGCGCGGCCGCGCAGGCGGGCGCTCCCGTGCAGCTGATGTTTCTCGACGTGCAGATGCCCGAGCTGGATGGTTTCGGGGTCCTCTCGGCGCTCGTGCGCGAGCGCCCGCCGATCGCGATGCCGGAGGTTGTCTTCGTCACTGCGTACGACGAGTACGCGCTGCAGGCGTTCGAGGCGCACGCGGCCGCTTACCTGTTGAAGCCCTTCAGCGACGAGAAGTTTCAGGCGACGCTGGATCACACATTGCGCCACGTTCGCGCCGGACATGCCGAAGCGGTGATGTCGCAGCTCGAGGCGCTGCTCGGCATCTCCGCACGCAAGCCGGCGGTCCAATCGCCCGCACGAATGGCGCCACACCAGCCCCTCGATCGAATCGTCGTGCGTGGTTCAGATCGCGTGCGGCTGCTCCCGGTCGAACAGGTCGGCTGGATCGAGGCTGACGGTATGTACGTGAAGCTCCACACGCGCGATGGCGCCACACATCTGCACCGAGCGCTGCTGGGTGCACTCGAGGCCACGCTCGATCCACGACGGTTCGTTCGCCTTCATCGCTCCGCCATCGTCAACATCGATCTCGTCGTGGAACTCCGCCAGGAGCTGCACGGCGACTACGTGGCGGTGCTAAGAGATGGAACGGCCATTCGCGTGGGCCGACGGTTCCGCGCGCGGCTTCAGGCACGGCTTGGATACCAAATCTGACGGGCTCCTTTGTCCGGGTCACCTCGTCAGACAGATCGAGCAACTCCGGAACGTGGCCTGATCACTTCGCCGCTGTTCGGCGCAGACGCTGTTCAGAATCTCACGCTTTTCTCAGCCTTTGTTCACGACCCGCCGCCACTCGACGCGTAGTCTCTAAGGCATGCCGTCCCGGATTGTCGTGGCGCAACGAAGGGCGACCGTCGCTGCCTTCGCGATCGGTCTCGTCATTGGGCACGCGGAGACCGCCGCGGCCCAGAACCGCGGTGAACCGACGACCAAATTTCTGGAGCTCGGTGTTCACTATGCGGCGCCGGAGCGCCTTTCTGGCAGCCTGACCGGTGTGTTCTTCTACCGCCAGTCCAGCCCAACAACGGGGAAAGCTCTGACCATGCGCGCAGCCGCCGGAGAAGGCGGCTTCAACGCCGGCATCGGGCACCGTTGGGGCTTCTACGGCCCGTTCGGAGCCGAGGCATCGATGACGGTGACCCGCACGTTTTCATCACCGCGGAGAGGAACCGGACGGACCACGTACGTTGGTCTGGAGGTGGGATATGTGTCAATGGGCCGAGTCAGCATCGGCATCGCGCGCCAGGTTGATGGCCCGTCAGATCGACGCGACACGATCCTGACATGGAGCGTTGGCGTGCAGATCCCGTCCGGCCTCTTGCGGGAAATCTTCTGATCTCAGTCGTGAAATGCTACCACGGGCGCTCAACGCGGCCACACGTGCGCCGGGTCAGTCCCGATAGAGTCCTACCGTTTATCGTGAGTTAATGCGTGCTAGGCTCCCTCCGTTTAGGTGGGGCGATGTCAAAAGCTGCGAAGACACAGTTCGCGATCACACCATAGCGGCGAGGACAACATGACGACCGGTCGAATTAGTGCCGTGGCAATCGCGCTGAGTATTGCGTTCGGATTTGTTGGCGGCGCCGGCGCGACGCAGAGTTCAGCGAAAGAGCAAACCCTGTCGGGTGCGATCGCTTCTTCCAAACGGATGGCGGACGGTAAAGAGTGGACGACTGCCAATCTGAACGTCAGCACGTCGTCATCCTATTGTTACGACGATACGGAATCGAACTGCCGTCGATATGGCCGTTTGTATACGTGGGAATCGGCGCAGCGAGGATGTCAGGCGCTAGGAGATGGATGGCGGTTGCCGACCGACGACGAATGGCGTCAGCTGGCGAAGCACTATGGTGGACTTGGGAACGATTCGCCTGAGAAGGGTAGAGCGGCGTACACGGCACTCCTGAGCGGAGGGACGTCAGGCTTCAATGCCGTGCTGGGTGGCAATCGCTCCATTGATGGACAGTACGACCGGCTGGAGGCACACGGAATCTACTGGACGGTATCCGAAAACGATCCGATCACCGCACCGCTCTATAACTTCGGCAAAGGCAGTCAAGCGCTCTATCGTGGGCCCCAGGGCCAGAAGCAGATGGCAGTTTCCGTGCGTTGCGTCAGGAAGTGACCGGTCCGAGAACC
>Ga0310884_10000522_pt1 | contig 10321 bp, 9 predicted proteins | sample T60D1metaG_FD_203446 | JGI IMG/M metagenome (GOLD analysis project Ga0310884, IMG submission 203446) | Lab incubated soil microbial communities from West Virginia University Organic Research Farm, Morgantown, WV, United States - T60D1 | ecosystem: Environmental > Terrestrial > Soil >...
AGGTTGATCTGGATCGGCGCATTCCACGGGGTGATCGCGCCGACGACGCCGGCGGCTTCCTTCCATACGAGCCGCCGAGTCGGCATACCCATTGCGTGCGTGATGCCGATATCGCGCTCGAAGGCGTGTTCGCGCGCCAGCGCGAGGGTCCAGTCAATGAACCGGATCGGAAGGTCGAGCTGGTATCCGTAGGTGAGACTGAGCGGCGCGCCGGTTTCGCCGGCGATGCGCTCGCGCGCCGCGTCTGCACGCGAGCGAAGCTGGTCGCGCAGCTGCGTCAGGCAGTGCACTCGCAGCGCGCGGTCACGCGCCCACTCACCGTCGTCGAAGGCGCGGCGCGCGGCGGCGATCGAAGCGTCCATGTCGGCGGTGTGCGCATCCGCGGCCAGGCCGATCGCTTCGCCCGTCGCCGGGCCGATGTTGTCGTAGCTGCGGCGGCCGCTCGCGGGTCGCAGCCGACCGTCGATGAACAGTTGCGAGCTCGGCTGATCGGGCATCGCCGCGCTCAGGTCCGCATCCACTGACCACCATCCACGTTGAGTACGTGGCCGGTCACCCAGCGCGCCTCGTCCGAGAGCAGAAACAGCACGGCGCCGGTCAGGTCCTCGGGCTTGCCTAAGCGGGCGATCGGCATGGTGGCGAGGATCGCGGCGAGCTGCGCATCGGTTGCGTTGCCGTGCAGCGCCGGTGTGTCGGTAGGCCCCGGCGCGATGCCATTGATGCGGATCCCGAGCGGACCGAGCTCGCGCGCGAGCGCGAAGGTCAGGCCGTTCAGGCCGTATTTCGCGACGCTGTACATGCCATAGGCCATGTGCGCCGCGGTCGAAGTCTGGTTGACGATCGCCCCGCCCTGCCGCCGCATGTGCGGCAGCACGGCGCGCGTCATTATCAGCGCGCCGTTCATGTTGATGCTCATGAACCGCTGGTAGTAGTCGAGATCCACCGCGATCAGCGGATCGAGGCGCATGCCGGCGAAGAGCGCGGCGTTGTTGACCAGGTAATCGAGGCGGCCGAAGGCCTGCGTCGTTGCCTCCGCCGCCGCGGCGGCCGACTCGACCGAGCTGACATCGGTCGCGACGAAGAGTGAACGTCCGCCACCCGCCACGATGTCTGCGGCGACCGCCTTGCCGCGCGTCGCGTCGATGTCGGCGACGACGACCGCGGCACCCTCGCGCGCGAGCGCGCGTGCGTAGGCTTCGCCGATGCCGCCAGCCGAGCCGGTTACGATCGCGACCTTGTTATCGAATCGCACAGACCCTCCTGGCCGGCCATGGCACAGGGGCGCGATTCTAGCCCGGATTTCTCGCAGCCCGGGTCGCGGATCAGTAGGCGGTGAGCGTGGCGCCGGTGCGCGGCACGACGACCTCGCGGCCGGGTCCGGCGAAAGTCAGGGGCACCGATACGTTGCGCATCCCCGCATTTCGCAGTACGGCGAAGTGCAGATGCGGTCCGCTCGAGAAGCCCGTGTTGCCGGAATTGGCTATGTACTCACCACGCGCGACGCGCTGCCCGGGCTGGACCCGGATCGAGTCCATCTGCAGGTGTGCGTAGATGGCGTTCGTGCCGTCGTCGTGCAGGATCTGCACGAAGTTGGCCTCGTCCTGGCTCGACGGTGCAAGGCCACCTTTGTAGAACCGGTGAGCGACGTTGATCACCACTCCCTCGCGCGCAGCATGCACGGCGCTGCCTTCCGGCATCGCGAAGTCGATGGCATAGCGACTCGAGGGGTCGATGTGCGTGAAGTTGTCCGGCGGGGCCTGGCTCACCATGTAGGCACGCGCGTTGGCAAATGGTGCACGGTACGGACCCTTGGGCGCGTGCTCGGCACCTGGCACGCCGATCACGTAGCCGAAGTCGTAGGGGACCTGCGCCTTGCCCGTCGGAGGTGGCAATGAGAACAGCAGCCGCTCCGAGCGGGGTGCGACGGTCGCGCGCACCGTTTCCGCCTCGCTCATGTTGCCCACGCGCAGCCCGAACTCGACGCTGCACCGGCACTCGTTGACGGCCACTATCGAGATCCCCTCGGGCGTGCTGCGCGGCTCGACGGAGATCCGAGGGGCAGCGGCGCCGGACTTGACCGGGACCGGCTCCACGGCGCGGACCGCGTCGGGCTGACGGTCGGCGAACACCCAGTGGCCGTTCTTGTCCTTGTACCGGTAGACCTCGGCCGCGGCCGGGGCCGCGGCAAGCGCGATACAGGCAAGGGCGAGCAAGGGCCGGAGAACCATGGGGTAGAGACTAACCGGCTGAGCGCAGATTGCCACCCCCTGCACCCAGGGTTCGCCCAGATACTCGACAGTGCTCACGAATCCCCGGAGATCTCCCGCGGAAGGGACGCGAGCCGGGAACGCAGGGCCAGGAGCAGCGGCCCGTCGCGGCCGCCGTCGAAGGCCGGGGCGCTCGTCCAGTCCCAGGCCCAGGGATGCGCGGTGCGCAGGCTCGCGGGCTCGGCCTCCCGTCGGGGAAACACGTGCGCGTGCAGCGCCGGCTCGAGGTTACCGAAGATCGCGTAATTGATCCGCAGCGCGTCTGTCAGATCGCGCAGGGCACCGCCCAGGCGCGCCATGTCCGCGAGAAATGCGACCTGTCCCGCCGGCGGCAGCGCATTCAGATCCGGCACGACGGGATCCGGCAGGAGCAGGCAGTAGCCCGTAATCACCTGCGGATCTCCCATCACGACCCAGCCCGAATCGAGCCGCGCGACCAGCGTCGGGTCCGCGCCCGCGCGACAGGCCGCGACACGGCGGTGGATCGCGGTCATTTTCGGAATACGAAATAGACGGCGCCGACGATACAGAGCGCTGCCCAGAGGTAGTCCATCTTCAGCGGCTGGCGCATGTAATAGACGGCAAACGGTACGAACACCGCCAGCGTGATCACCTCCTGCAGTATCTTGAGCTGAGGTAGCGTCATCACCGCAAAGCCGATGCGATTGGCGGGTACCTGCAGCAGATACTCGAAAAGCGCGATACCCCAGCTCGCGAGTGCGGCAACGTACCAGGCGCGCCCCGACATGTCCTTCAGATGCGCGTACCACGCCAAGGTCATGAACACGTTCGACAGCACGAGGAGCACGGCCGTGGTGGGGATTGCCTTCATGGATCAGGACCCTGTGAAATGCACCGGCAGCCGGACGCCGAGGCGGCGCAACTCCGCGCAGGTCGTGACGGGATCGAGGTGGTGTATTCCGCGCCAGCCGCAGGCCGTGGCACCGCGTACGTTCGCGCTCAAGTCGTCGATGAAGACGGTGTGCGCGGGCTCGAGATCGAAACGGCGTTCAGCCTCCCGGAAAATCGCGGCGTGCGGCTTCACCGCGCCCGTGCGAAACGACGCAAGCGCTCCGTGCACGAGGCCGCTGAGGCCGTAGCGCCCGTCGAGATGCGCCCAGTGCAGATCACCGATGTTCGACAGCAGGTACACGCGGTAGTCGGACATCAGGCCCGTCGCGAGCGCGAACATCTCGGGTGCCTCGTCGAACATGTCCAGCCAGCAACTGCGCAGCCGCACCGGGTCGAGCTCGCAACCGGAGGTGCCTGCCAGCCGCTCGAGAAACGCCTCTCCCGTGAGCTCGCCACGCTCGTGCGCCTCGAGACCGATGCGTGCGAGCCAGGCCGGCACGTCCGTGAGATCGACGCCGGACTCGGTGAGGTACGCAAGAAACGGCCCGTAGTTGAGCGGTACCAGGACGTTGCCCACGTCGAACACGACGTTGCGAATCGTCAAGCGCTCAGGGTCCATGCGGTTGCCAGCCCAGCGTCAGGAGCAGCGCGAGAAAACCGGCGACATAAGCGAGCACCACGTGCCAGCCGGCCCCGAGCCAGGCGCCGACCGAGCGTCCCTCGGGAAACAGGTTCGTGATGGCAACGCCCGCTGAAGATCCGAACCAGATCATCGACCCCCCAAAGCCGACCGCGTAGGCCAGCATCCCCCAGTCGTAGCCCCCCTGCGTGAGCGCGAGCTTGGTGAGCGGTATGTTGTCGAACACGGCCGACACAAAGCCGAGTCCGAGCGTCGTTATCCACGACGGCGCGGGCAGAGCCTCGACCGGCATCAGTGACGCCGACAGCACCAGCGCGAGCAGGAAGACAGTACCGCGCAGCGTCGCCGGCAGCACCGACCAGTCCGGCTGCCGGAGCGGTGCGGCGAGGAGCAGCGCCACCCACACCGCGGCGCCCAGGAACGGCCAGCCCTCGGCGAGCTCAGGGTGATGCAGGTTCACGGCGAGGTTGACCGCGATCGCGACGATCAGGACGAAGGCGACAGTCGCAAGACGCGCGCCGTCGACCCGGACTGCGGCGGCCGCAGAGCGGGCGATCGGCTCGTAGCGCTGCTGCTGATGCGCAGCGGGGATGCCGAACACGAGGAGCGCGACGCCGGCGGCGACATAGGCGTGCAGCACGTCGATTGGGTTCACGCCGTCGATCCACATCATCGTGGTGGTGGTATCGCCGATCACGCTGCCGGATCCGCCCGCGTTCGAAGCTGCAACCAGGGCCGCGATGTAGCCGACGTGCACCCGACCTCGGAATACCGTGTGTGCGATCGCTCCACCGATCAGCGCCGCGGCGATGTTGTCGAGGAAACTCGACAGAACGAACACTATGACGAGTAGAGCGAAGCAGCCACGCCAGTCGTCGGGGAGAAAATCCGGCAGCCGGGTCGGCACGCCGCTCTCCTCGAAATGCCGCGACAGCAGCGCGAACCCCATCAGCAGACCGAACAGGTTCGCGAGCACGACCCATTCCAGCCGCAGGTGATGCGCGAGCCCGGCGAACCCGGCTACGCCGTCGAAACCCGTCGCCAGTAGCTTGTAGATCACGACCGAGGCAAGGCCGACCAGTGCGACCTGCAGAGAATGGCGGTGCAGCAGGGCCACGCCCGCGAGCGTGAGGGCGAAGAGCACGAACTCGAGCGGCACACCCGCGATCTCGACGCCGCCCGCTGCGCCCGGGTTCGAGGTATCCATATCAGGCCGCGGCAATCCAGGGCGGATCGACACGCTCGAGCTCGGCTGGCGCGCCGGTCGCGCGTCTCAGGCGCAGCACGAACCCGTATCGATCGACGTCCGCGCAGACGGCGAAATCCCCTTCAGGGGCGTACTCGCACGCCGGATCGAAGAACTTGCGCGCCGCCGGCGCTTCGCGCAGCAGCGCGGGCACGCGCTCAAGCCCGGGATCGCGCCCTTCGAGCAGATCGAGCAGACACCGGGCGTAGAGATCGTCTTCCACGCAGCGTTCGCGGCCCTCGTGACCCATCCGGACCAGAGAGACCTGCTCCGGGCTGCGCACGCGGATGTACCCCGCCACCGCGCTCAGGTTGACGAACGCGCCCGTCAGCACCTCGCTTGCACAAGTCGCGTTGACGAGTCCCTGGGTCCCCGCGTGCGTCGTGTGAATCAGGATGCGACCGCGTAGATCGAGCGCCGCCAGCTCGGTCGGCGAGTTGCCGGCATCGAAGCCCGGCAGCGCCCGCGCGTGACGCTCGCCCGCCAGGAGCGCGTCCGGGAGCCTCGCGCGCAGCTCCTCCGCTTCCGCCACGCCCGCCACGGGCAGCACCCGCGCGGCGCCGCGGTCGATGGCACAGGCCAGCGTGGAGCAGGCGCGGAAAACGTCGATGATCACCGCGACGCCACGCGCGGCGCGGGCACCCGCGACGTGATCGAGGAGCTCAATCCGCATCGCCACGCGCGCGCCGCCCCACCGTCACGATGCGCGCGCGCGGGATGAAATTGAAGTCGCTGGCGGAGGCCGCAGTGTAGGCGCCCATCATCCGACCCAGGATGAGGTCGCCGATCTGCAGCTCGGGCAACGGCATGTCCTCGCGGATGACATCGATACTGTCGCACGTTGGCCCGGCGAGCACCGATGGGTGACGTGGACCGATTCCGCCGATGCACTCGAGAGGATAGTGTGCGTGATCGTAGAGCTGGCCGCTGTACGAGCCGTAGAGACCGTCGTCCAGGTAATACCACCAGCGTCCCTCGCGCTGCGCGCGACCGGTCACCGCGGCCACGCCCGTCCCCGCCGGCGCCGCTATGAAACGCCCGGGCTCCGCGACGACCCGTGTCGTACGTGGCAGATTTGCCAGCGCACGCCGGATCGGCTGGCAGAACCGCTTGATCGGAAGCGGATCGCGGCGGTATGCCACGGGAAATCCGCCGCCGATATCGAGGCAGTCGAGACCCTTGAAGCCGCGCGCGGCAGCGTCCGCCATCAGGTCGCGGCAGGCAGCGATCGCCTCGACATACTTGCCGGGGTCCGCCACTTGAGACCCGACATGGAAGGACAGGCCGCGGATGGTCAGGCCGAGATCGACCGCCATGTCGAGCAGTGACGGCACGGCCGCGGGCTCGCATCCGAACTTGCGCGACAGGTCCACCACCGCCGCCGGGTTGCGGAACGACACGCGCAGCAGCAACTCCACCCGCTTGCGATACCGGGTGAACTTGCGCAGCTCATCGGGATTGTCGACGACGAACCGACGGATCCCGTACCGGAGCGCGGCAGCAATATCCGCCGGGCTCTTGATCGGGTGTGTGTGCATGCAGCGATCCGCTGCGACGCCTTGTCGGCGGACCAGCCGGATCTCGCCGCTGGTCGCGACGTCGAAATTAGCGCCGAGATCGCGCAGCTCCGCGACAACGGCCGCGAGCGGCAACGGTTTCAACGCGTAGTACAGGTCGACCCCCGGCAGCGCGCGCTTGAGCGCCAGGTATTGCCGTCGCACCGCCTCGCAATCGACGATGAGGAGGGGCGTGCCGTGCCGCGCGACGAGGCTCCGTATGCGGGCAGCCGACACGGCCGTCGGTGGCCGCGCGGCGCGCGCGCCCGGGCTGCCGCTCATGGGTAGCCGATGTCCTCGCCCATGTCGGCCCGCAACGCCGCGATGTCTGGGTCCATCGCGACGACGTTTTCCGCCGAGGCGGCACGGCTCAGCCGGTCGCGCACGGCTTCCCAGAGCTCCCCGCCGGGCACTTCCTCGACCAGGATCTCGCGGGCACCGGACTTGTCGAGCGTGCGCAGGTTGACATACAGGTCACGGCCGTAGAGGTCCGCACGGCGTCCGGCGTTGATCCAGGTCATGAACTTGTTCGCAAGCCGCGGCGGACGCATGGCGAGCACCGCGACACGCTCGTGATCGACCGTCGACTGCGCGACGACCTCCTCGAGCGTCTTGCTGGTGACGATGCTGAGCGGCGTTCGCGGCGCATAGTGCTTGACGTCGCTGCCGGGCACGCGCGGGGATCCGGCGTCGGCACCGCCGCGCACGGTGGGCACGACCGCGCGCAGCTGCGAAAGCGTGATCGACCCTGGCCGCAGCACGCGGGGCGTGTCCTCGACACAGGACACGATCGTCGATTCGAGCCCGAGCTTGCAGTCGCCGCCATCGAGCACGAAGCGCACCTCGTCCCCGAATTCCTCGCGCACGTGTTCCGCGCGGGTCGGGCTCACGTGACCGTAGCGGTTGGCGGAAGGCGCCGCGATGCCGCTGCCGAAGCCGCGCAGGAGCTGCTGCGCGACGGGGTGACCGGGTACCCTCACCGCGATCGTGTCCTGCCCGCCGGTGATCAGCGGATCCACGGCGGGTGCGCGCTTGAGCACCAGCGTCAGCGGGCCCGGCCAGAAGTGCTCGGCGAGCTCGTGCGCGTGGGTCGGCACGGCGAGCGCCCAGCGCTCCAGCGAGCGCGCATGATCGATGTGCACGATCAGCGGATGGCCCGTCGGGCGACCCTTCAAGGCGAAGACCTTGGCGATGGCCTCGCTGTTCTGGGCGTCGGCGCCGAGCCCGTAGACGGTTTCGGTCGGAAAGGCGATGACCTCGCCATCCCGCAGCGCCATAACCGCCAGATCGATCTCAGCCTGAGGCAGCCGTGCCGTCACCATCTCTGAATGATAGCCTCAATCCAGTTCGCGGCGCTCCCAGCCGGCGGGGCTGCGAACCAGTTCATAGGCCGGCCAATAGTGCTTGTCGAGCTTGAGCGTGATTACTTCGGTGGAGCCGTTCCAGGTGATGGTGCGCAAGCGCAGCGCGGCCCGGTCCGCGCGCCCCTGTACGGCCTCGATGAAGGCATCGAGATCCGGCGTGGGCCGGCCGTCGACTTCGACGATGCGCCTGCCTGCGAAGAGGTGATAGCGCGTAGCCGGCGACCCGTAGGAAAAGTACGCGACGAACACGCCGTCTGGCGGAATGCCCCGCTGCTGCGCCATCGCGCGATGCGGCTGGTGAAGCACCGCGCCCGCCCACATCAGCAACCGGTCGATGTCGGTGCCGCGCAGCACCGCTGTTGTCAGGGTCAGGGTCTCCACGGCGCCGTCGCGAACCACCGTCAGCGTCAGCTGTGGCGCCTGTGAAGCCCGCTCCACCTCGCGATAGCGGTTGACCGGCTTGCCGTCGATCGCGAGCAGCAGATCGCCCTCGCGGAGCACCCCCACCGCGGGCGAGCCCGCGACAACGCGCGCGACACTCAGGATCTGGCGACGTGTCGGACTGTGCGCCTCCATCCGGCCCAGCCACGTTTCCGGCACGCCGAGCTGACGCGCCGAGGCGAGCGGCACGAGCGAGAACTCCGCCTCGAGCGAGTAAAGCGGCTTGCCGCTCCGCGCCGCCTCCACCACTTCCGCCACCAGCTCGGCCGGGATGCCGCGGTTCAGCTGCACCAGCTCGCGGTTGTTCTCCGCGGAGAAGCTCGACCACAGCGCGCGCACGGCGCCGCCCGGGCTCGCGAGAACACCGTCGAAATCGGTCGGCGGGTTGACGAGGCTCACCACCTCGAGGTTGCTGTCGCGGAACTGCAGCGTGCGCGACAGGGGAAACGCCACAGGCTCGAGCGAGGCGATCGAGGTTGCGAGCGAGCGCAAGCGCGTGTCGGCGCCCAGCCCTACGACGGTCACGGGATCCCCGGCACGCAGCTCGCGCAGATCGAGGCGAGCCGTGCGTATCGGCGTGCCGTTCAGGAGCTTCGGATCGAAGGACACGATCGACAGGTTGTGCAGAGGGTGCACGTACTCGACGCGGCCCGGCAGCTCGACCGACCCGGCGAAGACGATCTTGACGTCCCCCGCCGCCACCGGAACGGTATTGCGGTCGATGACCACCAATCCGCGTTCCGCGTCCACGATCAGACCCGTGCCGTGATAGTTGCGCTCGGAGATCCCCGCGACCGAGAACGGCATGTCGAAGTTCACGAGAACAAGCGAGCCCGCGAGTGCGTCGGAAATCGGGGACCCCGTTATTGCGAACGAGGTGCGTGCCGGCTCTTCCGCTGGGGTCGGCGGCGGTGCGGGCAGGTCGGTACAGGGCCAGTAACCCGTCGTGTCGTCGCGTCGGCACTCGCGTGCGGGGAACCAGCGGCGATCCATGCGCACGACACGGGTCTGCGTGCCCTTGGGATCGTCGAGCGTCGTATAGCGCAATGTCGCGTGTCCGCCGTCGGGCAGTGCCGCGACCGCCTTGGTGAAATCGGGCAGACCGGCCACGGGCTGGCCGGCGATGCTCGTGATCACGGCGCCGCGCGGTACACCGGCGGCCCCTAGCGCATAGCCGGGATTCGCGACGAACGCACCGCGCACCGCGGCGTTGAAATGGCGCGCCATCTGGTAGGACACGGTGTGCACGACGGAATCGCCGAACTCGAGATAGGCGTCCGGCGTGATTGCGTGCAGGTCCTCGACCTGCAACGGCTTTTCGTGCATCGCGCCGCCCCGCTGCACCTCGAGCGTTACGGTGTTGCCTACCGACTCGTCGAGCACCTCGGCGAGCGGTTGAAACGTCGTGACCAGCTTCCCGTCGATGCGCACCAGGATGTCACCCGCCTGCAGCGAACCCTCGGCCGCCGAGCCCGGCTGTACTTCGCTCACCACCAGCATGCCCGTAAGCCCGGGCTCGGCGCGACGCGCCTCGGCCTCGATTTCCGGCGCGAGCCCGAGCCGCTCGAGCTCGTCGTACGGTGTGTAGCTGAAAATCGTCTGCAAAGTGCCGCGGGTAATCGGCTGGCCCGCCTGGATGCGCTCGAGCGCGCGCTGCACGCGCGCGAGCGGCAGATAGAAGCTCGACGCGGCGCCGGTGCTGCCGCCGGCATTGAGCGCGACGACGCGCCCGCGTATGTCGATCACCGGCGAGCCCGAGGACCCGCCGGAGGTGCCGGAGGCTGCCTGGATGTAGAAAGTATTGAAATCGTTGTACTTGCCGATGCCATATTCGGGGGCCTGCCGATCGAGCCGGGCGAGAGTGCCCGCCAGGATGGAGAGCTGCTCACCGGCATCGTTGCCCACGACGCGGATCTCGGTGCCGATCTGCGCGCCTTGGGGGTACAGGGGCAGCG
>Ga0310884_10000526_pt1 | contig 10288 bp, 9 predicted proteins | sample T60D1metaG_FD_203446 | JGI IMG/M metagenome (GOLD analysis project Ga0310884, IMG submission 203446) | Lab incubated soil microbial communities from West Virginia University Organic Research Farm, Morgantown, WV, United States - T60D1 | ecosystem: Environmental > Terrestrial > Soil >...
TTTACCTGCCACTCGAGCAGTGGCCGCAGCCCGCGGTCACCCTGCATATCCGGGCAGCTGCCAACCCGCTCGCGTTAGGACCGCTCGTGCGTGACATCCTGAGCGCCGTTCACCCGGACCTGCCGGCTTTGCAGCCCCGCACGCTCGCGGCGCATATCGAAGGCGCGACCTTCGTTCCGCGGGTGGGCGTGCGCGTGATCGGCGCTTTCGCCGTCGCGGCGCTCGCCCTCGCCGGGCTTGGACTCTACGGCGCGCTCGCGATCGCTGTTGCGCTGCGCTCCCGCGAGCTGGCGATTCGCATGGCGCTCGGGGCTGGTCGTGGGAGCATCCTGCGGTCCATCGGCGGTCAGCTGGGGCGCATTGCCGGGGCAGGTCTCTCGCTTGGCACGGTCCTCCTGGTGTTTGCCGTGCGGGCGCTCCGAACGCAGCCGCTGGATATCAGTGGGATCGATAGGGTGACGTACGTGATCGGTATGGGAGTCCTCGTGGTCGCGATTGTTGTGGCGGCGACCCTGCCGGCCTGGCGCGCGCTTCGTGTCGAACCGATTGCGGCCCTCCGCGGCGATTAGCGAAGATCGATCGTTAGGCACCGGGCCGAGTCGCCAGGTAACGGCGGCGTAAAGCCAGCGCTTGAAGCGCTGGGCCTTTGCTGCGGCGCACTCTTCGGGACTGAGGTTGCAAGGTGCGGCTATTGGCTTTAATCGCGGCGTCGCTTCGCGTAGATCCAAGCCATGCGCCGCGCGCCACCCAGGCTGACCATCGACGACCTCCCGCGGCCAGTCCTGCCGGCGCCTAACGAGGCGAAGAGCTCGGCGCCCGTCGTCGTCGTGCAGTGCTGGTGCGGGCTCGTGGACCGAATGGACCGGCGGACGCTCAACCGCTTCACCAGAGACATCTGGGCGCGGTTCGACGAGCGGGATCTCGAGCCGCTGAAGCACGCGATCCTGCGGCGTCGGCGACTGCTGGCGCGTCAGGCGTGGCCGTAGGAGCCGCCCCGGATCGGGCACACGCTCGCCGGGCGCGCTCCTGGCTACTTCTTCACGGTCACGAGGGCCGTCCCCGCCTTGTCGCCGCTCGTCGCCGTGACGATCACCGATCCCGGGGCCACCCCGCGCACGCGACCCGTGTTGTCCACGGTCGCGATCCGCGTGTCACTGCTCGCCCACGCCACCTGCGCCCCGGGGATGACGTTCCCGCGTGAGTCGTACACGGTTGCCGTGAGGCGGAAGGGGGGGGCGCCCACGTCGACCGTAGTCGCCGCCGGTGTCACCTCCACGCGGTTGACCGCCGGCGCGTTCACGACGATCGTCGCGGTCCCGTTCCGCCCTTCGCTCGACGCCGTGATCGTCGCCGTTCCCGGAGACACGGCAGCCACGACCCCCGTGGACGTGACGGTCGCGATCTCCGGATGATTCGACGACCATGTCACCGGCCGGCCACTGAGCGGCTGTCCGGATGCATCGCGCGGCTGCGCCTCGAGCTCGGCGGTCTGCCCCACGATGAGCGTCGCCGAGCTCGGGCTCACCGAGACCGAGGCGACCGGGGCAGGGGCCACGGAAATCGCCGCAACGCCGCTCTTGCCTTCGACCGTCGCCGTGATGGCCGCGCTCCCCACCGAGACCGCCGCGACGACTCCGTTCCCGTTCACGCTCGCGACGTTAGGCCGATTCGAGCTCCACGTGACCGACCGGTTGGAAAGGACGGCACCCTGCGCGTCGAGCGGCTCTGCCGTGAGCTGGGCGGTCTGGCCCACTGTGAGATCGCGACTCGCGGGTGAGATACGCACGGCGACCACGGGGACGGGGACGACCTGGATCTGGGCGATCCCAGCCTTCCCTTCGACGTTCGCCGCGATCGGCACCCACCCGACATAGCGACCCGTGACCACGCCGCTGGGGGACACGGTCGCGAAGTTGGAGTCAGCGCTCGCCCAGATCACCTTCCGATCGGTGAGCGCGTGACCGTCCGCATCGAGCACTGACGCCGTGAGCGTCACGGTCGTGCCAAGCACGACCGTAGCGGTCGGAGGAGCGACCTCTACGGTCGCGACCGCTACCTCGGAGGGCCCGACCTCATCCCCATTACAGGCGACACCAGCGACCGCGGCGATTGCCGCGACTGCCAAGGGCATCCACCCGGGTTGTGAACTCCTCATATGCAACAGCCGCTACTGCAGAAATCGAACCCGTCCATTCGAGAACGCGGAACACCGGTCCATCAATAATCGCAAGCGAGAACCGGGACCGCCATGTCCCCGAGGATGTAGCTCTTGCCGGTCACGACGTGCTCGAGCTCTCCCGACCGCACGTAGAACATCTCGATCGCGCCGTCGGTATGTTCACCCGAGTCGGCGTTAGGCCGAAACGTGAGCTCGCAACCTGCCCGAGGTCAGCGCGGTGGCAGGATTGCCGCGACGCCGCGGTCGAGCTCCGCGCGGCTGATGGCACCGATGTGCATTCGCTCGATGATTCCTGCCGAGTCGATGAACACCGTCGTCGGCAGACCGATGAGACGATACCGCTGACGCGCCTTGCCCCGCTGGTCGAGGGCCACCGGGAACGAGGCGCCAATCTCGTCGAGGAATGCCTTGACGTTCTTCGTGCTCCGCTCCTGGTCGCGTCCGTTGACACCGAGCACGCGGAGGCCGGCGGGTCCGTGCGTCTCCTGCACGCGCACCAACTCGGGAAGCTCGGTGCGGCACGACGGACACCAGGTGGCCCAGAACGAAACGACGACCGGGTGGCCGCGAAGCGTCGAGAGCTGGACGCGGCCACCCGTCAGCATCGGGAGGTCGATCTCTGGAGCAGCCACGCCGGCCCTGACGGGTTGCGCGTCGAGAGCCGGCGCTACCAGCATGAGCGCGATCAGTGCCGCGCGATATCGAGTCCGCATAGACGCTCTAGAGTCGGTGCGAGTAGCTGGCGAATACGAGATACCTGGCAAAGCCGCCGGCGTTGAGCCCATTGGTGCGCTGCTCGTACAGGCTCTTCTGTCGATCGACCATCACCCGATACGGCACGCTCACTGTCAGGGTGCCCCTCCCCCGCGTGAGCGACATGCCCGGATCCGCGAATGCCACGTACGCCGACCGCTTGATTGTGTACTCATCACCACCACCTAACAGGTCGTGCACCGGAATCCCGTCGACGCGACCACCGAGGCTCACGGTGAGTCCCTGGTCGGGCCACACCGAGAACGCGCCACCGAGTCTTGCCGAGTAGACATCGGGTACCGACCAGTACTCACCGGTGTTGGGCCTCCACTCGGTGTCGGTCCGCGCTTTCGGGCTCGCCATGTAGGAGCCGAACGCATACAAGTGCGCGCGCTCCGTCACCTGCCGGAATCCCTGGGCCTGGAGTAGGATCGCCCACCCGCCGTCGCCCGGCTGAATCGTCTGCTCTGCCGGGAACTCGATCGGACCCGCCGCGGTGTAGAACTTACTCTCGATGGTGTGACTGCCCGTCGGCGCCTTGACGCCGAGGCCGACCGCGACGTTGCCTCGTGCGTGCGTGCGCGGTTGGAGAATCCACGCCTCTCCCAAGAGACTCACGTCGCCGATGCCTGTCGCGGTCTGCTCTCGATACGACTGATCCGGCCACACGCGCGAGAAAGACCCGGTGGATACCGGCACGCTCAACCGAACGCGATACCGGTCGTTGATCGCGTAGGCGACGTCGGCCAGTAGCGTATGGATGACGAAGACTCTCGGTTCCGACGAACCACTCGTTGGAGACGAGCCGTCGGTACGCGAGGGTGAGCTGCCACTCGCGCGCCGGCTGGTAGGCCTGGCCCTGACCGCCGAGGTTTACGGGGGTGGTGAACCGTATAGGCTCGCACCCCTGAGCGTTCGCGCGCGCCGCAGCGAACGACTGCGGGATGACGGCGATCCATAGAGCCGTCGCGTATCTGGTCGACAAAGACACAGCCATGGCAAGTCTCCTCGAGTCGAGTCAACCGCTGCTCTCCCTGCCCCAGTCACGAGAAAAACCATCGGCGTCCGACATCGTCGAACGAGCACCCACTGATGGCGGGACGCTAACGTCTCCGTGCCGTCGCCCACGCCACGTCCAGCCCCGCCCGACGAACGAGAGCCGCGAAGCGCGGGCTATTCCGCACCGGGTCGTACGCAGGATCGCGCGGTGAGATGACCCAGACCCACATCGAGCCCGACGCGTCCGCCGATCGCTCCAGTGCCCTCAACGCCCCGGCGGTGTCACCGATCGCGAGCATGACGCTGGCCCGCTGCACGTCCAGCGCCCAAGTTCGAGGGCTGCTCGATTCCATCGCGGTCACGAAACGCATAGCGGCCCGTGTGTTTCCCAGCTTCGCATACACGTAGGGGGCCGTCGACATAGGGCTGGACGGATCCTGGCGCGCGATCAGTCGGCGCGCCTCGTCCCGGCGATCAGCTCCGAGATACACCAGCGCGCCGAGATTCGTTGCCGCGTTCGGCACAGAATCGCGCAGAACCGCTCGGTCGCTTTCCCTCAGCGCTGGTTCCAGTTCACCGTTCAGGAAGCGCGCGTACGAGGTCCACGTCGCCACCAGAGCGGAGCCCGGTTCCAGTTTTCTTGCGTCGTCGAGCTGCTGAAGCGCCACGGGCAGGGCTCCACGAATCGTCGAGATCCGTCCGTAGTTGAAGCGTACATCGAAGTTGTCCGGCTCCAGCGTGCGCGCTCGCTCGAATTCCTTCGCCGCGCTGTCCCACACTCCACTGCCCGCGTAGGCCATCGCTATCGCGCTGTACGCGTCGGCCAGTGTGGTATCGAGTTGGAGCGCCCGATTCGCCGCGTGGATGATGGTGTCCTTCACATCCGCGTGCGGAGTTCCGAAAAACCAGGGATAGAACGTGAGCGCCGTCGCCAGCGCCGCGTGCGCGTCCGCGAAGTTGGAGTCGAGCCGGATGGCGGCCTCGAAGCGCTTCACGCTCTGTTTGATCGCGGATCCACGACGCCTCAGGAGAAACTGGCCGAAGCGATAATTCTCTTCCGCTTCAGGGTTCGTCGTCCACGCGCTCAGTGCTCCTCGCTTCGGCTCGCCGATGCGACCTGGATATCGTGCGCGCAACGTGTCGGCCAGGACGCGCGCGACGCGGTTAGTGAGCGAGCGAAGATCTCCCGCCGCACTCTCGAATGACTCCCCCAACAGCTCACCGCCTACCACGGAGTCGTTGAGTTGTACCGAAACGACGATGCGCCCCTCACGTTCCCTGTACGTACCGGTGATGAGGAAAACCGCACCCAGCTCACGCTCCACGGCTCGCTCCTCGATGTCGCGTTTCCTGTACTGGCGAGCCGCATTTCTGCTCACGATCCGGATCCCCGGCACCTTCCCCATGAATGTCAGGATGTCTTCGCTGATCCCATCAGCACGGTAGTCGAGCGCCGTATCGCGTGAGACGTTCCTGAATGGGATGGCCGCGAGCGTGAGTGACTCTGTCGCGTTAGGCTCGGCGGCGCGCGCGCTGCGGTACGCGAGATACCCCGCGGCGCCGACACCTATCGCCAGCACTGCCAAAGCGCCGCGAACGATCGTGACCGGGGTGCGGTGACGTGCAGGTACGGTAGAGCGGCTGGATACCGCGTCGAGCGTCTCGAGCAGGTCGGCTGCGGTCTGCGGCCTGCGCCGCGGATCTTTCTCCAGACACTGCGCGATCAGTTTGGCGATCGCAGGCGGTACGTCGCTCCGCCCCTCGGTCACCGGGCGCGGTGTCTCGTGAAGGTGCGCCGTGATGATCTGATGTGCCGCATCGCCCTGAAACGGCGGCTTCCCGGTAAACACCTCGTACGCCAGACACCCAAAGGCATAGATGTCGGCGCGATGATCCACCGTGGGATCACCGGCCGCCTGTTCCGGCGCCATGTACTGCGGCGTGCCGATCGAGCTGCCACCAGACGTCAGCGCAGGCTCGCGGAGGTCTTTCCCTTCGACTGTGCCGACGGGCGCCGAGACTGTGCTCGAGGCAGCCGGGTCGTGGCCCTCCGGAGGATCAGCGCCGTTCTTGGCGACGCTGATCGCTTTAGCGATACCAAAGTCGGTGACGACCGCGGTGCCACCTGACAGGAGCACGTTCCCGGGCTTGATGTCGCGATGCACGACACCCTGTGCATGCGCGAACGCGAGCGCGCGAGCGACGTCGCGCAGGAGATTCACGCCGTCGCCAATCGGCAGCATGCCGTCGCGCCCCAGGCGGTCGCGCAGAGAGCGCCCCTCGACGAACGGCATCGTATAGTAGGGGTACCCCACCGCTCGGCCGGTCGCGAGCAGCGGAACGATGTTCGCCTGCTGCAGCGATGCGGCGAGCTTGATCTCGCGGTCGAACCGCTCCGCATTGATGCCGGCCGCCAGCTCGGGGGGCAGCACCTTGATGACGACCCGTCTGCCGAGCTCCGCCTCGTGGGCGAGGAACACCCGCGACATCCCGCCGCCTCCGAGCTCGCGCTCCAGCGTATAGACCGCGCCTAACGACGCCTGCAGCTGCGGCAAGATGTCCACCGCCACGCTCGGCGCCCGCGTCCCGTCGAACAGGACCGCGAACCGCTCGGCCGCCGCGGAGCTGAACAGGTCGTCGTCGCCGCCGGACCGCCCGACGAGGCGCTCCAGATCCGCGCGGAGCTCCGGATCGTTCGCCGCGACCTCATTGTAGAACGCCGGCCGTCGATCGGGTGCGAGGTCGAGCGCTGCGTCGACGAGCGGCTCGAGCAGCGACCACCGCTCGCGCGTCATCCGCCGCGGTGTGACGCCGTCGCTCACGAGCCGAGCGCGTCGCGAAGCAGCATCCGCGCCTTGATCCAGTCGCGTTCCACCGTCCGTGACGTGACACCTAACGCCTCGGCAATCTCGTCGTTGGTCATGCCGCCGAAGAAACGGCATTCCACGACGCGGGCGAGGCGCGCGTCGACTCGGGCGAGGCGTGTGAGCGCGTCGTCGATCTGCAGCATCGCCTCGGGCGCACCATCCGACGGGATCATCTCGTCGTCCATCGTGATCGGCCCCTGCCCATTGCCGCGCTTGAGACTCATTCGCGCTCTGGCTCGATCGACCAGGATGTGTCGCATCGCAACCGCCGCGAGCGACAGGAAATGCGCACGATCGTTCCACTGGGCGCTCGACTGATCGACGAGCTTGAGATAGGCCTCGTGCACCAGGGCCGTCGTAGCCAGCGTCTCGACATCGCCGCGCCCAGCTCGATGGCGATGGGCGATGTCGCGCAGCTCGTCGTAGAGGATGACGATGAGCTGGTCCAGCGACTCGCGGCCGCCACGCAGTGCGTCCAGAACGTCAGTGCGGCGCGCAGCAGAGGTCATGGCAAGTTCCGTCGGGACGCCGGGCGATCCGCGATGTCGGTCGCGGGAAGTCTTTTCCGTGCCTCTGATAGGCCGCCCGACGGCGTCGTTCGGGAGCCGCGTTCTCAACATGAGGCTTCGCGAATGCACGTGCAACACGAAGCCAACCGCCTTCGGCGCATCCGATGGTCATCTTAGGAGGGCTTCATGTCACGTCAGACGAAAGTGCTTGCGTTGGTGGCAGTCATCTTGTTGGACGGATCCGCGTGCGCCGATTCAGTCGCAGGACCCCACGCGGCAACGCGCTCGGCCAGGCCGGCGCTATCGGCTGTAAAATCTTGGGATGCCAACGCCACCGCCAACTGGACGGACCTGGCAACCTCGCTCGCCGCTCGGCGGCCCGTGAACATCGCCCGCCTGTCCGCGTATCTCTCCCTGGCCCAGTTGCGGGCGGCAGAAAATGCCGGGGCGACGGTTCCCCACCCGCCAACATCGGCGGCGATTGGCGGCGCCTCGGCCGCCGTGCTGAGCACGTACTTTCCGGCGGACATCGCCGAGATCGAGGCGGCGCTCGATGCCCAGGAAGAGCGAGCGCCATGGCCCGGTGCCAAACACGAGGACTTTGCTGCCGGGGAGGCGATTGGTCGGGCCGCCGCCGCGCGAGTCATCGCGTACTCGTTCGGGGACCTCATCGGGCTGACCAACCCCGGCACGCCACCGATCGGCCCGGGATTCTGGGTGTGGAACGGCGGCCCCATCGCACGCGGTAGCCTCGGCGCGCGTCCATTTTTTCTGACCTCCGCCGACGAGCTGCGTCCTCCACCGCCGCCGGCGTTCGGCTCGGCGGAGTTCAGTGCCGCGCTCGCCGAGGTGCGTCGGATTTCGGATACACGGACCGCCGATCAACTTGCCCTCGCGCAGTACTGGGCCGTGAACCAGTCGCCTAACTCCGCCGCGGCAATGAACAACCTCGCCGTCGGTCTGATACGCCGCCACCGCAGCAGCGATCATGAGGCGGCGCGCATCATGTTTCTCATGAACGCCGCGGCGTGGGATGCGCTCATCGGCTGCTTCGACGCGAAGTATCACTACTGGGTCATTCGTCCCCCGCAGGCCGATCCGGCGATCACGCTGCCCATCGGACTCCCGCCGCATCCGTCGTACCCCTCCGCGCATTCGTGCGTTTCGGGCTCATCGACGGAGGTGCTGGCGGTCGCGTTCCCGAGCGAGCGACGCATGCTCGAAGCGTTGGCCGAGGAGGCGAGTCTGTCTCGTCTCTATGCCGGCATTCACTACCGCTTCGACATGGAGGCCGGATTGGCACTCGGTCGCCGAGCGGCCGCCAAGGCGCTCGCTGCTGACCTCTCCGAGGTTGCCGTCCGCTAGCAGGTCCATGCGTGCAACGAGAGCGGGCCTCCATCGTGACGGCCCGCTCTGCACGTGGGTCGCGTCGTACGCCGCCTTCGTTCGGGGGGAGGGACAATGGAATCCAGAACCTCGCGTGTTCGAGTCGCCCGGCATCTCGGCTACATCGTGCTGGCAGCAGTTTCGTGCCGGGATTCCGTCGGCCCCGATGCGAGAAACACCAGACTCTCAGCGGCTTCGCCGACGCAGCTCACCGGGACGGTGGGAACTCCGGTCGCCGATCCGCCTTCGGTTACCGTCCGGGACGCGAGCGGCAAGGTGGTCGCTGGTGTCGCCGTCACGTTCAGCGTCAGGAGCGGCGGCGGCACGATCCAGACGCCTCGTGTCGTGTCGAATTCGGCCGGACTCGCGCGCGTGGCCGAGTGGACGCTTGGTACCGCAACGGGACTGAACGCCATCGTGGCGACCAACGCCTCTGGCGATACCGTCGTCTTCACCGCCGACGCGGTCGCAGGGTCGCCATTCCAGCTGGAGAAGGTCGACGGCGACGGACAGATCGCCCTACCGGGAGCCCCGTTAGGTGTTCGGCCGCGGGTCAGGGTCAGCGATGTCCACGGCAACCCGGTCGCGGGAATCACGGTCACGTTTGTCGTGCAAGCTGGAGGAGGGTCCGTGTCGGAGGCAGTGGCGGTCAGCGACCTTGCGGGCATCGCCGAGTCCGGAGAGTGGGTCCTCGGGGCACCCGGACTGCAGCGGATGGTGGCTCAGGTTGGGCAGCTTACGTCCTTGCCGTTCACGGCGAAGGCAGTGGCTCCTCCCTTCACATGTGCTCCATACGTCGGGTTGCCGATGCAGACCACGTTCCGGTCCGAGCTGACGACGGTCAGCTGCAAGGGCGCCGACGGCCGATCGCTGGAGGTGTACACGATCGTCGTGACCCAGGCTGACGGATACGTCTTCACGGTGGCATCGGCGGAATTCGATACAGACCTCGAGCTGCGAGGCGATGGCCTGATCGAGGTGGCGAAAAACGACGACCGCAGCGCGACGACGACGAACTCGGAGATCAAGGCGCTGCTCGCACCGGGCACCTATACGCTTTCGGTGTCGTCTGCAAAGGTCGGAGCGACCGGCGGGTACAACCTGTCGTACCGAACGGCTGGTACGAACGTGGACCGTTGTGAGGAGGCCTTCATCGTTCGCGGGATCACGGCGCGCGGCGTCGTGGAGTCCTGGGATTGTACCCCTTCACCTAACGTGTTCGCTGACCGATTCCGCATCTATCTCGAGGCAGGAGGTCAGGTAGAGATCCGGGTCAGTGACTTCAGCTACTCCTTCCCGAACATCGAGCTGCAGGCCCCGGACGGCAGCTCCGCCAGCGCTGGCCCGGGCGGCGATTACCTGACGAAACTCGTCTACTTGGTGCCCGTCGACGGCTACTACACGGTGCTGGTGGGACTCCTCAATGAGTATGGAGTCGACTACGAGATCACAGTGCGGTGATGTCCCCGACTACTCGCAGTCGCGCGGTCTACCTAACGCGCTGGCCGCCTGGGCCGGCGGATGGTTCTCACCTTCCCGCTCTTTCCTCCTCCGCAGAAGAAGTGATCGCCGCCATCGGACTCGAGCCCCGACAC
>Ga0310884_10000530_pt1 | contig 10272 bp, 11 predicted proteins | sample T60D1metaG_FD_203446 | JGI IMG/M metagenome (GOLD analysis project Ga0310884, IMG submission 203446) | Lab incubated soil microbial communities from West Virginia University Organic Research Farm, Morgantown, WV, United States - T60D1 | ecosystem: Environmental > Terrestrial > Soil >...
AGGCGGCTGGAATCCGAAGCGCATCGTGGTGGTGGAGTTTCCATCGCTGGCGCAGGCGCAGAAATGGTACGACTCGCCCGAGTACGCGCCGCTCATCAAGCTGCGCCAGAAAGCCTCGAAGGGCCGGCTGGTCATCGTGGAAGGCGCCTAAAACGAAAGGGCGTCTTGCGACGCCCTTTCGGCCCCTCCTCCTCCAGTAGTCTTTAGAGCAGCCGCTAGCTGAGGCGCTGAATCACCGCGCAGGCGCTGCGCGCACCGGCGTTGCCGGTGGGCTGGGTCTTGTAGTCGTCGGGCTGGACGTGGACGATCAGGCCGCGGCCGATGATGCTGGCCGGACCGGAGTTGACGGTAATGACGTCGACGTCCGCGGTCAGGCTGGCATTGCCGTTGGCGTCGGACTTGAGGCTGGGCAGGTCGCCCGCGTGGTGCTCGGGATTGTTGTGCGCGCCGTGCGGCTTGCCGTAGGGATTGAAGTGGCCCTTCGCGCTCATGCCGTCGCCCGAGCTGCAGTCGCCGGTCTCGTGGATGTGGAAGCCGAACTCGCTGTTGGGGCGCAGGCCGCTGACGTTCGCGCTGACGCGCACCTTGTCGCCGCGCTGCTCGAAGTTCGCCGTGCCGCGCACCGTGCTGCCCTTGGTCGGCTCGAGGCTCGCGGTGGCTTTCGGGCCGCCGCTCCACCAGCCCTTGACCGTCTCGCAGCCGGCAAGCGCCGCGGCGGCGATCAGGATGGCGAGGGGAACGGCGACGCGCTTCATACGTTCATGCGGGTGGCACCTCCGGGGAGGGCCACTCTAATCATTTCTTGGCCGCCTTGGAAGGCGCCATCGAGGCGCCCTTGTTGCCCTTCTTGTAGTTGGCCACCGCCCGGTCCTGGGCCTTGCCCAGGTCGTCGGCTTCCTTGGCCTTGGCCGCCGCCGCCTTGTCCGCCTCGGCCTTCTTCTCGGCGTCGCTCTTCGCCGGCGCGGCCGGCAGCTTCGCGTGCGACGCGGCAATCATGCCGGCGAACAGGCCGGCCACCAGAACGACGAGAACGCGTTTCATCCTCTTTCCTCCCTGTGGGGCGCGCCCGCCGGAACCGCTCCGGAGGCGGCGGCGCGACGACCGGACTTCATCTCGTTGTACCAGATCTCGTGGTGCTCCTTGGCCCACACCTCGTCGACGTAGCCGCTACGCATCGCCTGGTAGGAGCCCTCCAGCCCGATGGTGCCGAGGTAGATGTGGCCGAACGAGATCGAGACGTAGAGCAGCGCCGCGCACGCGTGCCAGATCCAGGCTTCCTGCATCACGGCGCGCGTCTGGTCGAAATTGGGAAACAGCAGGATCAGGCCGCTCCAGGTCACGATCACGCTCAGCACCACCACGCCGCCCCAGAACCACAGCTTCTCGCCGGCGTTGAACTTGCCCGACGGAACATGCTTGCCGCGCGCCATCACGTTCCAGGCGTTGACCAGGAACTGGAAGTCATAGGACTTCGGCAGGTTGTGCCGGACGAACAGCACCACCATGGCGATGACCGAGACGATGAACAGCGGCGCGACGAAGTTGTGCAGGTTCTTGGACAACGCGGTGAGCCAGCCGAACAGGGTGTAGCCGATGACCGGCAGCAGCACATGCTTGCCGAAGAACATGATCAGCCCGGAGAGGCCGAGCACGCAGAAGCTAATCGCCACCGACCAGTGCACCACCTGATCGACCGTGCTGAAGCGGCGCATCAGCCGCCCGGCCGGCCGCTCATGCAGCTTGACCGGCCCGAAGGTGAAGTAGAAGGCGAGGATCGCGACCAGCACCAGCACCACCAGCCAGCCGCCGTAGAACATCACCGGGCCGTTGCGGATCTGCCGCCAGGTCTCGCCCCAGGACTGGACCAGGACGTCGGTTTCGCGGCCCTTGACCGTCGAGTTGGTGTAGGGCGACTGTCCCGAACGCACTTCGCGCCACACCGGCGCGTTGTTCCCGGGCTGCGTCGTGGCGCGCTGCTGCTGCTCCTTGACGCGGTCTTCCGGCTGCGACGGCGCCGGTGCTGGGGCCTGCTGCGCGATCGCGGCGCCCGCAATGGACAAGAGGACAACCAGGCAGAGCCTGGAAACGAATTTCATGCTTCCTCCTCGAGGCTGGAAGGCCGCTCTATCTACTGATAGATGCGTTTGTGTTCGTGCTGGGCGAGCTGGCGCTGCTTGATCGACTCTTCCCAGCTGGCCTGATTGCCCTTGCTCCACTTCCCGCCCTTCAGCTCGGCGATCGGCGGCTCGTTGTTCCAGGGCTGCGTATCCGGCTTGCCCTGGTACTTGCCCTGCTTGTACACGACGACCTGGTCGCGTTCTCCGCAGGCACCGAGCCCGAGGACGAGCGCGAGCGCACTCAGAAGCAGCAGGCCCCGTTTCATGAGCGCGTCCCGCTCGGCTGCTGCTGTGGCGGCTGCGCACCCGGCTTGCCCGGTCCATAGGCCGTGCCCCAGCCCCAGACTTCCGAGCCCCTGCCACGGCGCAGCACGCGCTCGCGGTAGATGTCGGCGATCACGTCGCCGTCGCCGCCCAGCAGCGCCTTGGTCGAGCACATCTCGGCGCACGCCGGGAGCTTGCCTTCCGACAGGCGATTGCGGCCGTATTTCTGGAACTCGGCCGCGCTGCGATCCGGCTCGGGTCCGCCGGCGCAGAACGTGCACTTGTCCATCTTGCCGCGCAGGCCGAAGGCGCCCGCCTGCGGGAACTGCGGCGCGCCGAACGGGCAGGCGTAGAAGCAGTAGCCGCAGCCGATGCACAGGTCCTTGTCGTGCAGCACCACGCCGTCGTCGGTGCGGTAGAAGCAGTCGACCGGGCAGACGGCCATGCAGGGCGCATCCGAGCAGTGCATGCAGGCGACCGAGATCGACTTCTCGGCCCCCACCACGCCGTCATTGATGGTGACGACGCGGCGGCGGTTCACCCCCCAGGGCACCTCGTTCTCATTCTTGCAGGCGGTGACGCAGCCGTTGCACTCGATGCAGCGTTCCGCGTCGCATAGAAATTTCATTCTCGCCATGGCTTTTTCTCCTTAGGCCTGGAACTTCGCCACCTGGCAAAGCGTGGTCTTGGTTTCCTGCATCAGTGTGATCCGGTCGTAACCGTAGGTGGTCGCGGTGTTCACCGCTTCACCACGCACGATCGGCGCCGCCCCTTCCGGGTAGTAGGGCAGCATGTCCTCGCCCTGCCACCAGCCGGAGAAGTGGAACGGGATGAAGATCGTGTCCGGCCCGACGCCCTCGGTGACCTTGGCCTTCACCTTCAGACGTACGTTGCCGCCGCCGGGGTTGCGCCCGGGGGTGCTCACCCACACGTATTCGCCGTTGCGGATGCCGCGGTCGGCCGCGGTCTTCGGGTTGATCTCGCAGAAGTTGTCCTGCATCAGCTCGGCGAGCCAGGGGTTCGAGCGCGTCTCCTCGCCGCCGCCCTCGTACTCCACAAGGCGGCCGCTGGTCAGGATCAGCGGGAACTTCTTGTGTGCCTCGTCCTTGACCGCCTGCTGCTGCAGCGACTTGAACAGGGTCGGCAGCCGCCAGAGCACCTTCACGTCGTCGTGGGTCGGGTACTTCTCGACCAGCTCCGGCTTCGGGCTGAACAGCGGCTCGCGGTGCTGGGGAATGGCATCCGGCCAGTTCCACACCACGGCGCGCGCCTTGGCGTTGCCGAACGGCGTGCAGCCATGCTTCATGGCGACGCGCTGAATGCCGCCCGAGAGGTCGTTCGCCCAGGTCTTGCCCTCGGCAGCCGCCTTCTCGGCGTCGGTGAGCTCGTCCCACCAGCCGAGCTTCTTCAGCAGCACGTGGTCGAACTGCGGATAGCCGGTGGTGATGTCGCTGCCCTTGTTGCACACGCCGTCCTCGGCGAGCAGGTTGACGCCGTCCTTCTCCACGCCGAACAGCGCGCGGAAGGCATGGCCGCCGTCCATCGGGTGCTTGTGGGTGTCGTAGAGCAGCGGCGTGCCCGGGTGCTTGATGTTCGCGTGCCCGTAGCAGGGCCACGGCAGGCCGAAGTAGTCGCCGGTGAGGTCATAGCCGGTCTTCGCGTCCTTGCCGCCCCTCGCGCGGGTCGACTTCACGTCGAACACGTGCATGTTCCGCATGTGCGCCTGGATACGCTCGGGCGACTGGCCGGTGTAGCCGATGGTCCAGCAGCCGCCGTTGATCTCGTAGCGCAGCGTGTCTTCCATCGAGGGCTCGTCCATCCCGCCCTTGCCCTTCACCAGCCGCAGCAGCTGCTTGCCGTCCTTCTTGCCGATGAACTGGTCGCCGAAGCCGAGCTTGCCCGCCAGCTGGTACATGATCATGTGGTCGGTGCGCGACTCGAACAGCGGCTCGATCACCCGCTCGCGCCACTGCAGCGAGCGGTTGGAGGCCGTCACCGAGCCCTCGGTCTCGAACTGGGTCGCGACCGGCAGCAGGTACGCGCCGTCCTTGCGCACCTTGGCGAACATCGCGGCGCTCGCCGAGGGATACGGATCGAGCACCACCATCAGGTCGAGCTTCTTCATCGCCTCGATCATCTCGGAGCCGCGCGACTGCGAGTTCGGCGCATGGCCCCAGAAGAAGATCGCGCGCAGGTTCGAATCCTGGTCGATCAGCTCGTTCTTCTCCATCACGCCGTCGATCCAGCGCGACACCGTCATGCCGGGCTTGGCCATCATCGCCTCGGAGGCGTACTGCTTCTTCAGCCACTCGAGGTCGACGTTCCACACTTTCGCCCAGTGCACCCACGAGCCGGGCACGCTGACCGGGTAATAGCCGGGCAGGGTGTCGGGGTTCGGCCCCACGTCGGTCGCGCCCTGCACGTTGTCGTGCCCGCGGTAGACGTTGCAGCCGCCGCCGGAGCGGCCCACGTTGCCGAGCGCCAGCATCAAGATGTTGGTCGCGCGCACGATCGCGTTGGCGTTGGTGTGCTGCGTCTGGCCCATCGCCCAGATGGTGAACCCCGGGCGGTTCTCGGCCAGCGTCTTCGCCACCGCGTACACCTGCTCCTCCGGCACGCCGGTGGCTTCGGCCACCTTGTCCGGCGTCCACTTCGCCATCACTTCCTTCTTGACCTCGTCCATGCCGTACACGCGGTCATGGATGTACTTCTTGTCTTCCCAGCCGTTCTTGAAGATGTGGTAGAGCACGCCGAACAGGAACGGGATGTCGCTGCCCGAGCGATGGCGCACGTAGAGGTCGGCCTTGGCCGCGGTGCGCGTGAAGCGCGGGTCGACCACGATCACCTTGCAGCCGTTCTCCTTGGCGTGCAGCGTGTGCAGCATCGACACCGGGTGCGCCTCGGCGGCGTTCGAGCCGAGGAACATCAGCGACTTCGAGTTCTGCTCGTCGTTGTACGAGTTGGTCATCGCGCCGTAGCCCCAGGTCTGGCCCAGCCCCGCGACGGTGGTGGAGTGGCAGATGCGCGCCTGGTGGTCGGTGTTGTTGCTGCCCCAGAGCCGCGCCCACTTGCAGAGCAGCTCCGCCTGCTCGTTGTTGTGCTTGGAGGAGCCGACGATGAACAGCGCATCGGGACCGCTCTGCTTGCGGATGTCGAGCAGCTTCTTCGAGATCTCGTCGTAGGCCGTGTCCCAGGAGATGCGCTTCCACTTGCCGCCCTCGAGCTTCATCGGGTACTTGAGGCGGTGCGAGTCGTGCGTGATGCCGTGCTCGCGCACCGAGGCGCCCTTGGCGCAGTGCGCGCCGAGGTTGATCGGCGAGTCGAACACCGGCTCCTGGCGGATCCAGACGCCGTTCTGCACCACGGCGTCGATCGCGCAGCCCACCGAGCAGTGCGTGCAGACCGTGCGCTTGACCTCGATCTGGCCCGCGTCCTCGTTCTTCGCCTCGGCCTCGCCGATCATCATGAACGGCAGCTGCGAGGCCGAAGTTATAGCTGCGGCGCCAGCGCCCACGGTGATGCCCGAGCGCTTCAGGAACGTGCGGCGGTCGATGGTTTTCGCGATCGGGATCGTGCGCGCGAGCCGTCCTTGGGGAACAGCCTGGCCAGTGGCTTTCCGGGTAAGAAGCATGCGACTCCTCCTAAACCTTGGTCGTGCGGTAGTAGTTATTGACGTGCTCGCTCGCCTGATAGCCGCGCGTCGCACGCTTGTCCCCGCCGTTCTTGGCAACCGGGGCGGTCTTGGAGGTCACGATTGCCGCGGCGGTCGCAGCACCGCCGGCGCCCATCGTCAACAGGAAATTCCTCCGGGAAAGCTTTGCTTTCTTCTCGGTCATGGCGACCTCCTTTGTACGGTCACTCTAAGATGAAATCAGTCGGAACTTACCGCTCAAATTCCTTTGATACAAGAGGAGTTACGCGATGAGTTGGGAAACATTCTCGGGAATAGAAGCGCTGTTGAGAACGGCTCTCGACAACGTTTATCCGCCCATCTCGAAAGCGATCTTCTCGACGTCGAGGAATGCGCGCGCGAATCGCGCCACCACCCGATAAAAACGCGCTTGATTGGAAGCGCTTACCGCATCGCAGAAAGCCCCTGCGCCTCGATAGACAAAACGCTCGAAGAAATCCTGCTGCTCTTCCGGGGCGCGCTGCTGCACTGCAATAACGAACCGCATCGTTTCGCAAACGCCGCTCACGTGGTCTTCGTATTCCGGCACCGCCTCGCGGCGCGCGATGCCCCACGCGCCAAGCCGCGCGCGCAGCTCGACCAGCGGGTTGTCGTTGCTGTGCCGCAGGACGTAATGCGAGAGGTAGGGCGTCACCGCCGCCTTCCCGGTGCCGATGAAGAGCTCGGTGTGCTCGGCCTCGAGCGCTGCCGGGAAAGCGGTGCGGCAGGCGTCCAGCATTTCGCTCCAGGCCGAGGCCAGCGCTTCGGCGTGCGCGTTGCGCTCCGGCTCGAGCGCCATCGGCCCGGCCTGCAGGAGCTGCGAGATGAGTTGCGGATCCGGCGGTGCGTAGAACAGGCGCGCGATCAGGCCGTAGAAATTGGCGCGCGCGGCGTCTTCGGCGGCGATCATTTCTTGTAGTCGAAGATCGTGCTCTCGGCCTTGCTTTCCATCATGTCGACCACGCGGCAGTCGCCGCACATCTGCAGGCGCCGGGTGCCGCCCGCGAACATCGAGTGTCCGGACAGCTTGCCGAGCATGTTGTCGACCATCTGGCGCGTGCCGAACGGCTTGCCGCAGCGCACGCAGTTGAAAGGCTCGGCCTCGTTCAGCGTGACCGCTTCCTTGGCTTCTTTTCCGATCACCAGTCTTGGAACCAGCGTGATTGCATTCTCCGGGCAGGTGTTCACGCACAGCCCGCACTGCACGCAGTTGCGCTCGATGAAGCGCAGCGCCGGCGTCTCGGTGGAATCGATCAGCGCCGACTCCGGGCACGCGCCGATGCACGCCTTGCAGAGCGTGCAGGTCTGCTTGTTCAGCGCGAGCGTACCGAACGGCGCGCCCGCGGGCAGCGGGATGGTCCGGGGTTCATGCCGCGCCAGATGATCGAGCGCGAAATCGAGCGTGGTGCGCTTCTCCGGCGCGAGGTTGAAGCTTGCCGGCTTCGCCACCGTCGCCGCGGGCTGCAGCTCCCACAGGTCGGCGGGATTCTCGATCAGCGAGAAGTGCTGGCCCGCATAGCCGAGCGCGTTGACGATGGTTTGCGCGTAGCCGATCTGCCGTTTCAAGGCGCCGACATAGCTTTCGGCAGTCTTGTCCGTCAGCAAAATGCTGATTTGCGAGGCGCCATACGCCATGGCGCCAAGCATCAGGTCCATGCCGATCGACGCCGCGTGAAAGCATTCGATCGGAATCACGCGCCCAGGCAGGCCCTTCGCTTTCCTCGCGTACGAAAGCAGCGTCGCGCGGCCGTCGGCCCCGTCGTGAAACAGGATGCAGGGATCCTTGCCGCCGGCATCGCGGTAGGTGGCGAGCGCGGTCTTCAGGCGCGCGCCCATGTCCGGCACCTTGGGATAGACGTAGGTCATCGCGCCCGAGGGGCAGACCGTGGCGCAGCCGCCGCAGCCCGCGCACAGGTGCGACTCGATCTTCACGTGGTCGCCGGCGGCGCTGATCGCGCCGCTCGAGCACACGTCGATGCAGGCGTTGCAGCCCTGCTTGCCGGAGCGGCTGTGCGCGCAGATCTTTTCCCGGTACTGGAAGAACTTCGGCTTCTCGAACTCGCCCACCAGGCCGGCGAGCTTCTGCGCGGCGAGCGCCTGCTCGAGCGGGTCGTCGCCGGGCGCGAAATAGCCCTGCGGCAGCTCCGGCAGCCGCACCAGCGGCTCGCGCGACAGGTCGAGCACCAGGTCGAACGCGTCCTTGCGCGCGGTTTCCTCGCGCTCGAAGTCGATCGCGCCGATCGCCCCGCAGGCCTTCACGCAGTCGCGGTGGTCCTTGCACTTCGCGAGGTCGACCTGGTAGTCGAAGCCGATCGCGTCTTCGGGGCAGGCGCGGATGCAGGCGTTGCAGCGCGTGCAGACCTCGAGGTCGATCGGATTCTCCTGGCGCCATTCGACTTCGAACGCGCCGAGCCAGCCGGAGAGGCCGGTGACCTTGCCGGACCACACCGGGTACTTTCTCTCCAGCGGGAGTTCTCCTCCTCCGGCCGTCACGAGAACGCTCACTTCCAGCTGCTCGGCGAGCCGCTCCGCCCAGTCCAGCGCCGCCGCCGCCGGGCCGATGATCAGCACCTGGCCCTGCGACTTGAACTCGACCGCGGGCGCGGGCTCGGGGTCGGGCAGCGCGGCCATGGCGATCAGCGCCGCGATCTTGGGCGTGGATTTCTCCGCCGACCAGCCGCCGAGCTCGCGGATGTTCACGAACTTGATGTTCTTGGGTGAGAGCTCGCTGAACAGCGCCGCCTCCTGGGTGCAGGCGACGATCACGTCCCGGTCTGCGCCGAGCGCGGCCTGGAACGCGCCGATGTCCTTGCGGCAGAGCTCGTGATGCACCGCGAGCGGCTCGCCCGCCTTGAGCCCGGCCGCGAGCGCCTTGGCGTCGAGCGGGATGGTGCGGTTGCAGCTGCAGACCTTAAGCGTCTTGCTTTCCAGGCTCATCGCTCTTGGGCTGCTCGGGTGCGGAAGCTTCGGGGGTGGACGCTGCGGGGGCCGATGCATCGGCGGCGGACGCCTGCGCGGCCTGCGCAGCGGCCTCGCGCTTCTCGAGCTCCTGACGCTCCTCGTCGCTCAACAGCAGCGTACGCGTCTGGTTGAGCGCTTTCAGCATCTTGTCCGGGATCGGCTCGGCGGTGTTCCAGTCGCCCGAGAAGGGCTCGAAGAGATCGGGCAGGTTGAAGTGCGGGTCGCCGCTGAACAGCTTCTTCAGCGCCACGCGCCGCAGCGCGTCCTCGACCTTCGGGTGCATGAAAGCGGAGAAATCCGATTCCGGCTTGAGCTCCTCCACCGAGGGGAGGCTCGGCTTCGGCGTCTCGGCGGGCTTCTCGGCGGGCGCCTGCTTCTTGAGCCGCGACCAGCGCTTGAGAAAGTCCTCTTTCTCCGCTGCCACCGCTACACCCGGTCCTTCGGATGCACGAACGAGCGCGGCTTGAAGCGCTTCTCCGGCTGCGGCCGGTAGTTGTTCTCCACGTAGTCGCCGACCCACGCGAAGATCTCCGCGGGCATCGCCACGTTGTCGACCGCGTTGCCGCCATCGAGCCAGCGCCCCGCTTCTTCGGAGCTCGCGGTGACATCGAGCGGCAGCGCCTCGTTGCCTTCCATGCGCCAGAGGATGAACACGCGCGGCGACCGGGACGACACGTTGAGGTAATAGCCCTCGACCTCGTCCTTGTGCAGCACGATCTTGAATCCCGGATGCAGCCATTGCGCGGCCTTGCCGTCGTCGTGCAGCAGGCGCTTCTCGCCGCCGCGCTCGGCGAGCACGCCGTGCGGCTCCCAGACGTAATCGGCCCAGCGGCTCTGCGCCTGGCGGCGCTGCATCACCACCGAGACCGGAAATTCGGGCTTCTGCATTGCGGTTCCAGTATACGGCGCGTCCCGTCGGGGCGCTCGCTCTGTTATGATTTTCCAAGGAAAAAACCCTCGATGAACAAGGTCATTGCGATCCAGCCGAGCCGCGTCGCCGCTCCCGTTTTCCAGGGCGGCAAGCTGGCGGACACGCGCGGCCGGACGATGCGCGACCTGCGCATCTCGGTCACCGACCGCTGCAACTTCCGCTGCGTGTACTGCATGCCGCGTGAAGTGTTCGATTCGAGCTACCGCTTCCTGCGGCACGAGGACATCCTCAGCTTCGAAGAGATCGCCCGCCTGGCGCGCGTATTCGTCGGCCTCGGCGTCAGCAAGATCCGCCTGACGGGCGGCGAGCCGCTGGTGCGGCGCAACCTC
>Ga0310884_10000534_pt1 | contig 10251 bp, 9 predicted proteins | sample T60D1metaG_FD_203446 | JGI IMG/M metagenome (GOLD analysis project Ga0310884, IMG submission 203446) | Lab incubated soil microbial communities from West Virginia University Organic Research Farm, Morgantown, WV, United States - T60D1 | ecosystem: Environmental > Terrestrial > Soil >...
AGGTCTCGACCGAATGCGCGATGCCGAGGCGATGAAGCTCGGCGTAGCTCTCCAGGATCTCGTCGCTGATCCACGTCCCCGGGTCATCATCGTTTCGATCGGTCGCTGCACATGCCCGCATCACCGCGGCGAAGTCGCGATCGATCTCGACGGTAAATTTTCCGCTACGGATGACGCGCGCGAGTCTCGAGGGGACGTGAAAGGTCTCGAGCGGAATCACGCCGCGCGGATCCGGTGAGTACCACCGGATCTCGCCATGGTCGACTGCCATGGGAAACCATCCGCTGCTGTAGGCGGAAACCAGGAGCCTCGACGGGATCATGACCAAATCATGATTTTCGCGCTCGGGACGGCTACTCGCCACGTAACGCCACAGCGGGATCAACACGCATCGCACGGCGCGCCGGGGCAAGGCAGCCGAGCAGCGCGGCGCCGAGCAGGACTGCGGGAGCGAGGAGAAACGTGATCGTGTCCCGAGCGTCGACGCCAAAAAGCAGCGTTTCAAGGAATCGCGTCAGGACTAGCGCGGCGCCTATACCAATTGCGAGACCGAGCATAACCAGACGCAGCCCCTCACCGAGAACGAGAGCGACCAGATTCGCAGGCCTGGCGCCGAGCGCGAGCCGCAGGCCCATCTCGTGAATTCGTTCCGCGACGGAATACGACACAACCGCATACAGGCCAACCACAGCCAGAGCGACAGCGAGCACAGCAAACACTCCGATCAGGGCCATCTGAAACCGTCGGTTCGCGACCGAGGTCGTCACGATCTGCTCCATCGTCCGGACACGTGCAATCGGCTGATTTGGATCGAGCGACTGCACCGCCTGCCGCGCGGAGGCCACAAGCAGCGAGGGATCGCCGTACGACCGAAGCACGATTGCCATCTGCTCCTTCGGATCCTGAGTGAAGTACACGTACACCTGAGGACGAAGTGCACGATCCAACCCTGTATAACGAGTATCGCCCACGACACCAGCGACCGTGTACCACGCGGCATCGCGATCGTAGTTCGTGAGCTTTAGACGCCGGCCCACGGCGGGACGGCCGGGCCAGGCAGAGCGCGCCATCGTTTGATTAATCCACACACGCGGCGCATCGGGTGATGGTTGAATCGAGTCGCCTTCGAGCAACGGAATGCCGAGCGCTTCGAAGTAGCCCGCAGTGATCACGCGGTAGTCGGAAATGATCTCGTGACCGGGCTGTGGCCGCGGTTGCCCTTCCGCAGTGACCGGCAGCAGGTTCTCACTTCCACTGAGCGGCACACCGGAAGTCAATCCCGCCGCTTCGACGCCCGGAAGCGCGGCCAGACGCTCGATCAACGACACGAAAAACGTCGACGCGCGAGCCGGCGTGTACGCCGTCTTCGGCAACGCAATCTCCATCGTCAGGATGCGATCCGTCCTGAAACCCGTGTTGACGTGAATCAGCCGCACGAACGTCTGCACCAGCAGCACCGATCCGATTAACAGCGTCACCGCAAGTGCGACTTCGAAAACGACGAGCGCGTTACGCGTGCGGGCGGCGCCCCGCCCGCCGACCATTCCTCGCGAACCTTCGCGCAACCCGTCGGCGGTGTCGTAGCGAGTGCCATGCCAGGCGGGAACGGCGCCGAAGAGCACGCCGGTCACGAGCGAAAGCACGACTGTGAACACCAGCACGTCCCAGTCGAGACCGGCCTGCGCCGCGGCCGGCAAGGAAGCGGGTGCCATGGTGAGGAGCGCGCGCAGCATCCACCAGGCAATACCCAGGCCTGCGAGCCCTCCGGCCCCTGCAAGCAGCAGGCTTTCCGCAAGCGATGCCCACACCAGCGTCGACCGCGGTGCGCCAAGCGCGTAGCGCAAACAAATCTCCCGCTGCCGCGCGGTCGTTCTCACGAGCAACAGGTTGGCGACGTTCGCACAGGCGATGAGCAGCACAAGCCCGACAGCGGTGAGCAACGCGATCAGTGCCGGCCTCAGCGATCCGACGAGCTGCTCGCGCAGTGTCATCACACGTATCGTCCAACCGGCATTGGTGCCCGGAAAGTCGCGCGCGATGTCGGCCGCGATTTTGGCGAGATCGGCTTGCGCGTCGCTCGCGGTGACGCCGCGCTTGAGCCGGCCGATGAGGGCGAGGCTCTTGCCGCCACGATTTCGCCGCTGCTCCGGCGTCAACACGTCGAGCGTCCACACGAGCGGACTCAACGAAAAGCCGAACCCCTGCGGCAGCTCGCCCGCCGCCGGGAAACGAAACCAATCCGGAAGCACCCCCAGGATGGTGGCCGGTTCACCGTTCAGCGAGACGACGCGACCACTTACGCCGGGATCCGATCCAAAGCTTCGTCGCCACAGACTGTGGGCGATCAGCACCACGCGGTCGCGTCCCTCGTCGCCCATTTGAAAACTGCGCCCGACTACCGGCTGCACGCCGAGAACCTCGAAGAACTCGGCGCTGACGCGCACAGCGCCGATCCGCTCGGGCTCGCCGCGCCCGGTCAGATTCAGCTGCTCGGTTCGCATCGAGGCAAAGCGCTCGAACGTCCGGTTGCCCGAGTAATAGTCGAGAAAATCAGCGGCAGACGATGGGAGTCGATCGAAGCCGAGCCGTTGCTGGATATCAGCGCTGAACTCCCACGGCATGAGAATGCGATCGGCCTCGGGATACGGAAGCGGCTGCAGCAGAACGCCGTCGATGACACGGAAGATTGCAGCATTGGCGCCAAGTCCCAGGGCCAACGCCATGATGGAGAGCGCCGAAAAACCCGGCCGCCGGATCAGCGCGCGAATTGCGTACTTGAAACTCTGCAAGGCCGTTGGGTAACCGAGTCTCTATTTTGTATGATGGCGTGCTGACTGGCCACGGAAAAACGTGGATATCGAATCCACGGAAGAACACGGATACCGACCACGGACGAACACGGATAATGATGGCCACGGAAGAACGCGGACCAACACGGATAACGATGGACCGCGTATGAACACGGACGAACACGGATAACGACGGACCACGGACGAACACGGATAATGATGGCCACGGGATGAACACGGACGAACACGGATAACGACGAACCACGGATGAACGCGGATGACCATGAGCCACGGAAGAACACGGACAAACACGGATAACGATGGACCACGGATGAACACGGACGAACACGGATAACGATGGACCACGGATGAACACGGACGAACACGGATAATGATGGCCACGGATGAACGCGGACGAACACGGATAACGACGGACCACGGGTGCCCGCGGATGACCATGACCCACGGAAGAAAACGGACCGACACGGATAACGATGGACCGCGGATGAACACGGACGAACACGGATAACGACGGACCACGGATGAACACGGACGAACACGGATAACGACGGACCACGGGTGACCGCGGATGACCATGAGCCACGGAAGAACACGGACAAACACGGATAACGATGGACCACGGAAGAACACGGACGAACACGGATAACGATGGACCACGGATGAACACGGACGAACACGGATTAACCGGATCCCGGATCCCGCACAACGGATCCCGGAGCGATTCAATGTAAGGAGTCATCATACGTGCCCAAGCTGACGGTGGAAGGATTCGGAACGTTCGATGTCGAGCACGGCAAGCGACTCGTCCTCGCGCTGGAGCAGGACGCGCACGTCGACCAATTGCATGCCTGTGGCGGCAATGCTCGTTGTACGACTTGTCGGGTGGAATTCATCGAGGGGGAACCCACGAGAATGACGGTCGCGGAGAAACAGGTGCTTCAGGCGAAGGGAGCGATCGGCGTGCGGTTATCGTGTCAAATCGTTTGCGATCACGACATGAAGGTCCGCGCGATCAGCCGTCTCGCCGGCAGCGGACGTCCCGATCCCGGACCGACACCGGAGCCCCACGTCACCCCGCCTGTGGAGTGGAGCGAGCCTCATATAACTGATCGATAGGCTGTTGGCTGTCGGCTTCTGGCTCCTCGAGACGCCACACTCAACCAGCAGCCAGCGCCGGCAGCCAAGAGCTAGCGCGTGGAATACCTCTGACGTATCGTCGGCACCAGATATTCATCGACCGCCCGATCGAAGTCGTAGCGCGGCGCGAATCCCCAGTCGCGGCGCGCGGTCGAGTCGTCGACGTCTGCCGGCCAGGTGTCGACGATTCCCTGGCGCTGTCGATCGACGTCCCACTCGATTTGCGCCGCGGGAAACGCCTCGAGCACACGCGTGCGAAATTCAACGGCTGACGGGTTGAACGCCGCAACGTTGTATTCGGTCCGGGTCAGATGTTCGCGCCGGGCGGCGGCCAGGGTCACCAACGCGTCGACACCGTCGGGCATTGCCATCAATGGGATGCGCGTATCCTCGCGGACGAAACACTCATAGCGCTCCCCTCTTGCGGCCGCATGAATCATCTCCGGCGCATAATCCGACGTCCCGCCCGACGGCATCGTCAGCGCGGAAATCAAACCTGGAAAGCGAACGCTTCGAAAATCCACACGTCCGCTCGCACTCTCGGCAGCCAGCTGTTTGTAGTACCGGGCGTAATATCGTCCGAGCTGTTCACAATACAGCTTGTTGCAGCCGTACATCGTGGTGGGATGCGTCCACTCGTCCTCTTTCACTTTGCCGGCGGCCGCTTTGGTTTGCCGATCGGGAAGACCGTATACGGCGATGGATGAGGGATACATGAAGACGACAGGGCGGCCGTGCGACTCGGCCTCGTGCTGCGCGAATTCGAGCAGATTCAGGGTACCCTCAACGTTGACCTGATGCGCCGTCATCGGCGTGAATTCCGATCGGGTCGAAAGCAAGGCGGCAAGATGAAACACGAGCTCGACGCGGAATTCCGCCAGGACCCGTTCCAGCAGTCCGCGATCGAGAATCGAGCCGGTGATCTCCCGATCGACCTTCGCCGAGATTGATGGATCGAGCCGATTCAGATCGAGCGTCACAATCCCGCGGTCGCCCCGATCGGCCAGGCGATCGATCAGCCCGTGACCGATCTCACCGCCCGCACCGGTGATTAACACGACTGGTTTACGCACCAACGAATTATAGTGCTCTGGTTTCTCTCGTTTCTCTCGTTTCTCCCGTTTCTCCCGTTTCTCCCGTTTCTCCTCTTCGAGGTTTGTTGCCGTGATACGTCTTCTCGCAGTCGTCGCAAGCACATTGCTGGTTTCTGTCACGTGGCAGGACCGTCGTTCTCCGTTCGACGCGTCATTCACTGGCGCCACCATGCGTGTGGACTACTTCCACACCGGCGGACCGACGTCGGGCGAAACCATCGCGCTCGATCGCGTCGTCGATGACGGCGACTGGCCGGGCAGCCGCACGCAACTCGTCGACGCCACCAATCTCGGGAAATATCGATTCGAAGTGCGCAACAAACGGACCCAGGACCTGATGTATTCCCGCGGCTTTGCCTCGATCTACGGCGAATGGGAGACGACTGCCGAGCAGAAAACGCTCCACCGCACGTTTCACGAATCGCTGCGCTTCCCCTGGCCGCGAGAGCCGATCGTCGTCACGCTGTCGAAGCGGCAGGCCGACAACAGTTTTGCATCGATATGGACGACCGGGATCGATCCCGGATCGCGCCTGGTCGTCGCCGCGCCGATCAGGCAGCACTCCGGCCGCGTCTGGCCGGTGTTCATCAACGGACCTGCGGCGACGAAGGTCGACCTGCTGGTGATCGGGGAGGGATACACGGCGCGCGAGATGGCGAAATTCCATGCCGACGTGAAGCGGTTGTTGCCGGCGCTCTTCGAACAGGAGCCGTTCAAGGGGCGCCGCGCTGATTTCAACGTACGCGCCCTGGACCTCCCGTCGGCGGAGAGCGGCATCCACCGTCCGAATGCCGGAGTCTTTCGACGAACCCCGTTATCCACCGAGTACAACGTCTTCGACTCCGAGCGGTACGTTCTGACACTCGACAATCGGGCGTTGCGCGACGCGGCGGCGGCGGCGCCGTACGAATTCATCGAGATACTCGTCAACGACAAGACGTACGGTGGGGGCGGTATCTTCAACGATCAAGCGACGGCGTCGGTCGATAGCGCCTTTTCGCCGTACGTGTTCGTTCATGAGTTCGGACATCACTTCGCGGCGCTGGCCGACGAGTACTACACCTCCGACGTCGCGTATGAAACCGGCGCAGCCGTGAAGCCGGAACCGTGGGAGCCGAACATCACCGCGCTTCATGATCCGGCTCAGTTGAAATGGCGAGATCTCGTCACCGCAGGCACGCCTCTCCCCACACCCTGGAACAAGGATGAATTCGAAAAACACACGGCCGGGATTCAGCAGCGACGCCGTGAAATCCGGGCGCGAAATGCGCCGGAATCCGAGATGGACGCCCTTTTCCGCGAACAAGAAGCGTGGGACACGAAATTCCTGTCGTCGATGACGTCTTCGGGACGGGTCGGCGCCTTCGAAGGCGCCGGGTATGAAGCACGCGGACTCTATAGGCCCGAGGCCGACTGCATCATGTTCACGCGCGATCCGGTGGGGTTCTGTCGCGTCTGCCGCCGCGCCATCGAGCGAATCATTGATTTCTATTCGCGATAGACCAAGACGTTACAGCATCCGTACTGTCGAGACGATGCACGCCAGCATCGCGACTGCGGTCGCCACGAGCAGCAGCAGCGCGATCACCATGTGGTTCACACGCTCGGGCTTGAGTGGATCGAGCAGCACGCCCGTGAAATAACCCCCGATGAACCCGCCCAGATGTGCGGAGTTGTCGACGCGCGACATAATCAACCCGGAAATAAAAACCGTGACGGCACAGCTAATCGCGTGCGACCTGATCGTGCTGCTTCCGCCTCGATTGCCGTAATGCAGCAGCGCACCCAGCAGTCCGCAAATACCGGCCGAAGCGCCCAATGTGCGGCCCGCGCCTCCGATAATCGGTATAGCGATGGGCATGTAGCCGAGCACAGAGCTCAAAAGAAACCCGCACGCGGAAGAAACCATGTAGATGATCGCCAGGCGCGCGCCGCCGTAAAGGTCCGCAACCACGGGCCCGAGATCCCGGACCCACATCATGTTGAACACGATGTGCAGGGCACTTCCATGGAGCCAGCCGGCGGTCAGAATCGTCCACCATCGCCGCAGGCCGAAGACAGGGTCCGCTCCACTCATGCCAAACATGAACGCCACCAAATCGGCAGGCGCGAGGAGCGAAAATGGATCGCCTCGTCCCATGACGTTGCCGCCGAGCATCATCGTCACCACGATGGTCAGCATGTACAGGCTCGCGCAGCCGTAGATGACCAACGGCACGAAACCAAAGTCATTGCCCAGCCGCCGCAGCACGCCCGCGTATCCCCAGAGACCGGGATTGCGACGCCCGCACGTGTAGCACTGCTCGTCGTTGACGCCGACCAGCGATCCGCACGACGCGCAGACCACTGATCCGGTTGTCTGACGCTTGAACATTGATCGAAGCATAGCTGAAATTGCTGATTGTTGATTTCTGATGGCTGATTGAGTTTCTTCCGGGATCCGTTTTCCGGGATGCGGGATCCGTTATCGGCGACACCACCGACGCGGAGGGTCTAGTATTCCGAGATCGGGCGGCCGGATCCCGGATCCCGACAGAACCAGGATGAACGTCCTCATCACCGGCGGCACCGGATATCTCGGGCGGGCGATCGTTCGCTCGTTGGTAAGGCGCGGGTACGAGCCGATCGTATTTGCGCGCCACGCGACGACGTCCGGGCTTCCCGGCCGGCTCGTCGATGGCGACATCCGCGATCGCGACGCCGTGCGCCGTGTGGCTCGAGGCGCCGACGCGATCATCCATTCGGCGGCGCTCGTCAGCCTGTGGCAGCGGAATCCGGCCTCGTTTGACGAGATCAACGTGGGCGGTCTCGAAGCCGTCCTCGACGCCGCGAAGTCCCTGGGCACACGCCGCATCATTTACACATCGTCTTTTCTTGCCCTGCCTCCGGCAGGAGCGAACGCGCCGCTTGCGGCAAACGACTATCAACGAACGAAAGCGACTGCACTGGCTGTCGCACGAGCGGCACAATCGACTGGTCAGCCGATTGTGATCCTTATACCGGGTGTGATTTACGGGCCGGGCGTCGCCACCGAAGCCAATCTCGTCGGCCGGTTGGTCGCAGATCAGCGTGCCGGCCGCCTTCCTGGAATCGTCGGTGCCGATCGCACCTGGTCCTACGCGTACGTCGACGATGTTGCCGACGCACATGTCAGCGCCCTGGCGCCGACAGTTCGCGGGACCGAATACGTCGTCGGCGGCGTGAACGTGCCCCAAATAAGAGTCTTCGAAATCCTGCGCGAACTCACCGGCGCCAAGCTGCCTCGGCGTATTCCATTCGCTGTGGCATCGGGGATTGCCTGGGTCGAGGAAGGCCGCGCGACGTTGACGGGCCGGCCACCGCTCATCACCCGTGGTGCAGTCACCATATTTCGTTACGACTGGAGGCTGGACAGTTCTCGTAGTGTTGAAGAACTCAGCTATCGCGTCACGCCGCTCGAATCGGGGTTGAAGTCATTGCTGTCGCCATGCTGACGGGTCAAAACCGTGGAGATAATTTTGCAACGAACCCCGATGACCCTGCGGAAGCGACAATGGAAAACCGAGCCCCGTGGTGACTTCTTGTCCTTTCTGCGGGGCGCGAACCGACCTCCCGCACGAAAGCCAGGAGGCGTGCATCGCAGCCCTGCAGGAAGAAATTGCCCGCACGCGCGAAATCGTCAAACGTGTGAGACCGGTCGCCGAGGTTGTTTCGGCAAATGACCGAAATTCCGCCGAGGACGAACCGGCCGACTGAAGACCCGCTCGCTCGTCGGCTAACCCCGGCCGACAACCCCCGTCTAAGCAATTGGATGCCGCAAACGGACGCCGCCACCGTCGCGCTGGCCCGCGACGGCGATAGCGAAGCCTTTCGGGAACTCGTGGACCGCCATAGCCGCGCTGTCTACAGGCTCGCGTACCGGATGACCGGCTCCGCACAGGACGCCGAAGACGTCGTCCAGGAGACTTTCTTGAAAGCTTACCGGCAGCTGGGCCGTTTCGAATCGAGGGCGAATTTCAGTACATGGCTGCATCGCATCGCCGTGAACTGCTCCATCGATCTCATGCGCGCGAGACCGCACCGCGAAGCCGGACACGACGCAGCCGACCTCGATCAACTTGGCAACGACGACGAGACGCGGCGACAGGCCTCACCGGAACGTTTGATGTTGAGCACTGAAGTCCAGGATCGCGTGGCTGGGGCAATGTCGTCGTTGAGCATGATGGAACGCGCGGCGTTCGCGCTCCGGCACTTTGAAGGTCAATCGATTGAAGAGATCAGCCGGGCGCTTGGTCTCAAGACGAACGCGACCAAGCACAGTATTTTCCGGGCGGTGAAGAAGATGCGCGTCGCGCTGGAACCGTTGGTGTCCGCCGATTGAGAGCTACCCAATGCACCTGACAGAAGACGATCTGGTTCTTCACTACTACGGCGAGCTCGAACAGCCGGCCGCCGCGCGGACCGCGGAGCATCTTCGCGAATGCCCGGCCTGCAACGCCAGCTTCACCACGCTGCAGCGTGTGCTCGCGGCAGTCGATTCGATGCCGCCCCTGGAAGTTGGCGACGGCTTCGAACGGAAGACCTGGGCCAGGCTGCAGCCTGAGCTGGATGGAGGGTCTCGCAAAGGGTGGCGTTCCTGGTTCCTGATTTCACCGGCTCGCCTCGCGTGGGTCGCCGGCATCGCGATTCTCGTCGCCGCGGCATTCTTCGCAGGACGTGTATCTCAGCAAGCCGTCCCATCGACGGTTGCTGAAACGACGGCGGCATCCACTGCGCTCCGCGAACGAATCCTGCTCGCGGATCTGGGTGACCATCTCGATCGTTCGCAGTTGATGCTCACGGAACTCGTGAGTGCCGATCCCGCCGACACGGCGGACTTTGCCGCGCAACGCGAGCGCGCCGAGCAACTCGTCGCCGACAATCGGCTGTATCGGCAGACAGCGGCCGCCAACGGCAACACGGCACTCGCCGCCGTGCTCGACGATCTCGAACAGGTCCTGGTTGACGTGGCGGCCAGTCCAGACAACGTGTCGGCCACGGATTTCGACGATGTCCGGCAGCGAATCGAAAACAAGGGATTGCTGTTGAAAATGCGTGTGCTGTCGCTCGAGGTTCAGAGGCGGCAGAAAGCGCAAATACGGTCGCGAGCGGGCCAGAGTTCGTGACCACGGATTAACGCGGGCCACGGATTAACACGGGCCACGGATTAACACGGATGAACACGGGCCACG
>Ga0310884_10000536_pt1 | contig 10241 bp, 10 predicted proteins | sample T60D1metaG_FD_203446 | JGI IMG/M metagenome (GOLD analysis project Ga0310884, IMG submission 203446) | Lab incubated soil microbial communities from West Virginia University Organic Research Farm, Morgantown, WV, United States - T60D1 | ecosystem: Environmental > Terrestrial > Soil >...
CTCAATTAGATGATTCACCACAAGGGTCAGGTTTAAAGTTAAAAAATAACCCAGCATGGCAATAGAATATCAGCTATAGATATTTCCTACTCTGAGGTTTAGATCCCATTTAACTAGTTTTATTTCATCATCCTTTCCCCACAAATTCTTCAAGTCTTCTTTGACTACACTCAATGGGTCGTATTTATTTTCCGCATAGAATCTTTTTACTGCTGACCACGTTTGCATGTAATCAAGAAGATTGTTAAGATTCCAGTCTACTTCTATCTCAAATTTGGGAACATCAATTTCCTTAAAAGGGAACGGTATTGTTTTATATTCTTCTTTTACAAATTTGACTTCTTTTGGCCAATAGTTTCCGAGAATATCTCCGCCAACATTAAGTCTTTCGCTTATTTTGTCAATTTCAGGTCTAATTTTTTGCATTCCATAGGCCCATAATGCTATTATCCCACTACTTCGGCTTACTCGTCTGGCTTCTCGATAAAACATCTCAAAGTCAAACCAGTGAACTGCCATCGCTACAGTGATTAGGTCAACAGAGTTGCTTTGGATATTGGGTTTCTCTGCAAGAAACACCTCATAGTTGATGTTGTCTCGATCAAATGCATTATCAATTTGATTCTTGCTTGCATCGCTTGCTATCACCTTTTTAAAGTATTTGCAAAGACTTATGGCGGCCTGTCCGTTTCCTGTCGCACAATCCCAAGCCAGATCCTTAACAGGAGTAATCTCATTTAGAAATTTAAAAAGATCCTCTGGATATTTTGGTCTGGCGTAAGAATATTCTCTGGATTTTGAGGAAAAATGGTTGGCTGTATCTGGTTTCATGCTTTTAATTTATTTTATTTATCAAAAAACCTTTTTGTATTGGATTGATCATTGTGAAATAGATTCCTTAGATATATGTCCTCCACAATTTTCAATAAATAACTGTCCCAATCGTCCAATCATCCTATAATACTTGACATAGTAAAGAAATGAGCACAATTTTCCTAAATAACTGAATATTTGCAATTGACGATAGTATTGAGTTCCCAAATAACCATCAATGATTTAATGGTGTCGGATTAGACAAGAGGTGCTCTGTATTGAAATTCGATGTATGTTGCTTTCTCTTAAATCATTAGATCTTTGTAATGGTTGACTTTGATTTTGTTTACATATAATGTACCGGTCATCACTTTTGACTTTTATTATATTCGACCTTGAATCGTATCCCCACGGATTTCCTTTTGGTTGATTAAGTAATGTTAAAAACGTTAAATAATCAATATCTATTTCTTGTCTCATTTTACATTTGATTGCAATTGTAATGAGAAGGTTTATACTTTTATTCTTAGATATCAGACTATTGTATTTATGTTATAAACTTATGCAATCGTTTTCAATCATTCTAATTTTGATATCATTTATGATTTCTTTAGTTTTCATGACAGTTTCTTACCCTGGAGGATCCGATTCTTGGATCACAGAATCTGCTTTTGCTCAACTTACAAATAACAATAATATTATCCAGATTGTTAGCACCTCTACCTATGTAGATGATTTTGGCAATTTCCATGTTGTAGGTGAGGTAAATAACACCTCAACAGATCCTCAAACAAATATCTTAGTTACTACATTTTTATCTGATACAAACAATAACATTTTAGTTGGCAACCACTCTGCTTTTTCATCTATTGGAACTCTTAGACAAGGCGAACTATCTCCGTTTGATATAGTAATACAGGATCCTCAAATATTAGGCAAATTTAACTTTATGGAATTTTCTACTACATCTAAACCTGCAATCGAAAAACCCTCTACACTGATATTAAACGGCAGTAGTTCATTTTTAGACAATGTTGGAAACCCTCACATTACAGGTAACATAATTAACCAAGGACCTTCACCAGAACAATTCTTAAATCTTGTTACAACATTTTATGATAATTCAAGTCTTGGAGTTATTGGAACACAAAGTTTTGGACTAAATGTAGGCAGTCTTGCAAATAACCAAATGGCACCTTTTGATATTACAATTACCGATAACAAGACTAAATCCCAAGCCAAGTTCTATTCACTTAACGTTGATTCGGTACAGAGTTCTATGAATTTCCCTTTGAATCCCAAGTTTCCACTTGAGCCTATTGGAGGATTTGTTGACAGTGGATTGTTCTTGGACTCTCCATTAAACGTTAATCCTTTATCTACGACAGGAAATAATTTTAATAGTGATAGCGATCAGTCATCCTCCTCGGGTTCCGATAATGACAATTCTGATGGATCTGACGCATCAAATAATGATTTAGAAATTGCTATAGCTGTTGAAAAAGATCCTATAGTTAGAGGGAACGTACAAACCATCGATGTAACTGTTAGTGATGCAAACACACGAGAAAAGATTGCAAGGGCCGATGTGGCATTCAGGATATTTTATGCTGGTGAACACGATGAAAGTGGCAATGGCCAGACAAATCAAGGTGGTGTAGCAACATTCAAAGATGAAATTGGTCCAAATTCAAAACCTGGGACATTTGATGTTACGATAAATGTCGATGCAGATGGATATGATACAGAAACTGACAAAACAACTTTTGAAGTAATTGAAAAATCTGAAGAAACTAATGATACCAGTAGCCAAAATAATTCCACGGATTCAGAAAACAATAACAGTACTTTGACTAATGGCAGTCAAAATGAAAGTAATGATGATATAAACTGTGGAGACGTCGGAGAAACAAATACATCAGTTGTAAGCGACGCTCCAAATAATCTAGATACTGATGGCGATGGCATAGGTTGCGAAAGCGATGATGCCAGCATAGATGAGATTACTGATAGCCAGGATAATCAAAATGAGCAAGAAAATGGAGGATCTTTGGATAATGACAATACCGATTCTACAAATAATGATAATAATGCAAACAATGGGGGATCGGAGGAAAATAACAATGCCAATGAAGACAATAACGAAGAACAAAATGCTGACTCAAAGGATAACAAAAACAATTAAAAATATCCTTGATATCAGCATCAATTAATTTGGTCAAAGTCGTACTGGGTAATCAATATCACTTATTGATATATACAAACCAATTTATCTTTTTTTGATCAATTATACAATCTATTCTACTTGTTTCTACATTTTTCCATGCCACTATAGTTTGTGACTATGTTCAACATTGAATCGTATCCCTACTCACCCAAAATCAATGATACTATATGTGGTAATGATAATATTATGAATCGCCGGATTTGAACTTTTTCCAAACATTCGTGTCAAATTAATTCTATATTCTATTCAACCTTGAAAGGTGTCCTACGGATTAATACAATTAAGGGATAAAAATTCCTATAGGTGAAACATCTTCTCAACAAGATGTTAGCCCTATTCTAGAAAGAGAAAGAAACAACATGATTTTAAAGGATTACATGGATTTAGAAAATATTTTAAGACTCATTGTGAACAAGTTATAAAACCTGTCAATGTTCTCATGATTTCAGTATAAAATAGATGGCATGTAGTATCCAACAGGTTCGTTATACATCCCAGTAGTCATGAGGGTAAGTTGATGAACTAATCTTAGATCATTGTTAAGACACCAGCGAAATAGCTCGGCATTTCGACTTGGAATAAGAATACCGGGTCCTCCATAACAATCAGTTTCTGAGGCTATGAGGGCCTTTAGGTCGTCATTAGTAAAACCCACCGAGTGGTTAAAATATGTCAATCCACTTGTATAGCCTGTAATTTTTTCCCCGTGCAATACTACTTTGACAATCCCTTGCTTTATACTGTCTTTGAGCTCACCATTTCTATCATGGCCATGAATCGATCTGCAGACTGCGTTACATGATTCCAAATCCGACTCGGTTGCTACACGGACAGATCTTCCAGGAATGACTGCTGAAATTGGTTTTCCCTGCAGCGTTGAGATTGGTTCTCTAACATCAAATCCTAATCTGGTATAAAGCGCTAATGATCGATTATGATATGAGGCTTGGAGCAAACGTATTGCTGGATAGTTTTTGTTTCTAGCCCTCTCTATTACATTGTTCATTAACTGTCGACCTGCTCCCTTATTCTGGAATTTTGGATCAATTGTTATTGGTCCTACTCCTGCTACCATATTTGACCGTTCATCTAAAAAGTTGCTTCCTATGACCTTGTTACCGTCTCCCTCAATATCTTCGGCAACTACCGAATAGAATCCAGGGTTAGAGAGAAAAGAACAAGCTACATTTATTCCGATATCCACAGTAGGGAACTCGCGAGGAAAACCATGTTTGTCTGCAATTTGTGAAAATGCATCAAAAATTATTTTTCCAACTTCCGGCGCATCATTTATGGTTCCGGGTCTTAATCTCAAAACATGTTCTATATTGGTCAATTTAATACAAAATTCCTTATTCTGATTTTTATTCTTTTATTTGCTTTTTGCATCTGTTCACTTTAGACTTAATTCGGTGTTGTGAACGATTACTATAGATTGTAATTTCATTACTATCTATTCCTGCAAAGTAACTACAATTGGCGTTGGGTTAGAAATTATGTCAAATACTGGTGATCGCTTTTGTGCAACTTCTATTAGTTCTTTTATCTTTTCCTTTGGCCCATTTTATTATTTTTGATATCTTGAATCAGGATACTTGGGGTGATACAGACAATAAAGTAATGTTAATTTGTAATAGGTAGATAAATAGTACTATTATGACCATAGTTATTCGCTCAGACCATGAATTTACGGATCTTTTAAAGGATTCTCTTAGGTCAAGGTATGAAAAAAGAAAGAGGTCTGAGGATGAGGTACATGTTTCTGATATCTTACCTTCTACATGTATTCGAAAACAGTATTACGGTCGTAAGTTTCCGGATTTTGAGCCCCTTTCTGATGAATCTATACATCATTTCATAAGGGGAGAGGCCAGTGAATTTGTAATCACAGATTTAGCTAATATGGGTGTGGCACAAGCTGATCTAGAACTGGACGGTTTAATTGCACATCCAGATATTTTGGACAGAGACGTAATTATAGAGTTAAAGGATACTCAAAGTACTCAAAGATTGGATATCACAGATGAACGATTCAAATCATATCTTAGACAGTTACTTTACTATATGACCATAACCGGAATAGAAAAAGGGATTATATCAATCAGGTATAGTAATAGGGAAATGCGGTGGATAAAATCAGATGAAAAGGGCGATTATTTTTTCCGGCCCTTTGATGGTAAGGGTCCAAGAATTGAGAGCTGGTCTGTTTTGTTGCCCAAGGACGACATAGCCAGGGAACTACTTAAGAACGAGATGGTACGCCGAAAAAAACTGTTTGTAAAGGCCATAAAGGAAAATGATGTATCTATACTTCCCAGGCTTAACATGAAAGTACGAAACAACAAGTGTCCCTACTGTGTATTTTACAATAAATGCATGAATGAGGATGGGGAAACTGAGCAAGCCGTTAAAATGGCAAGTGAAATCGACCTGTTGGATATTCCAGGATTAATAGATTTTAGACCGTTTTTACAATGACTAAAGTAGGATTTTCATTCAAAGTATTTTTAGTAATATCTTGAAATAGTGTCTCAATGTGGTGGATTACAAAGTATCATGATATTTTTCATAATTATTAAAATCAACTTTGTTCAATCTAATGTAAAGTCCTGATAAAGATGTCTATATCAGCACGCATTTGCCACAATGAGAACTGTTACTACATGTAGTAAATAACAAAATAATATTTATTTAATTAAATTTTTAGTAATTGTTTCAACAATTCCCTAAGAGTTATCATCTCCACCACTATCATCTAGTCCATTACTACTATCGCTGGTTTCATCGTTTGAGCCTTCATTGTCATTGTCGTTATCCTGTTCCTCTTGTTCTTGCTCTTCAAGTATCTCATCCATTTCCTCTATCGATAAGTTTTTTTCTGGATCATCATCCTGCCAGTCAATTGAATCATACTTGGGATCATTTCGTGGATCTTGAGATTTACCTTGTGCCTGTGGGTAAGAGTAGATTGTTGTTACCGTAACGTCTACGTAATATTTAATCTTCTTTTTACCATCCCCGTCATTACCCTCATCGCCTTTATCATTCTGTTCTGTAATCACACCTGATACGCCATCAAAAACAAAAGTTTGATTAAGCGCAAGGTAATAGTTTGCAATTAATCCATTGTCAAGTTCCATGGTAAAGTTTTTGGTATTTGCTGGCAAATCGAATTCGTCTATCGCCTCTTCCTATGCTATTGATGATTTTACATCGTCCAAGTCACATCCCCAATAGTGGATTTGTAATTGTTGAAAAAAGCAGTATGAAACTGACTGTTGATACCATAGTTAAAACATAATTACTATTACAAAACATACTACTCATTTTAGTCTTGCCTAATTTTGGAAAAGAAATTCATTATTTCTAGTATTTTGTTAAGAGTTAAGAGTTCGATAATATATATTTCATAATAGCAATTTATTGTTACTCTACAATCAGGTAATAGTAATATGGCATATCTAAGAGCCATTTAAAAGTCCATAGCAATCAACAAAAAGAATAGGTTCTTGATATACAGTTGTAAACTTTGTAGATGGCTAATATTCAACCTTAAATCGTATCTCCACTCGCCAACTTAATGATCTTTTGTATGGTAATGATATTATAATTCGAGGATTTGTGTTTTTCCATACGGTAATGTCCAATCAATTTCAGATGGGTTTCCATCTCGAATCCTGTCTAGCTAGTTGCAGTCAAACAAATATGAAATATTCAGAGGTTGACTAGAATTCAACTCATATCACTTAGCGACACCACAATGTAGACAAATGATCAAACAAGATGTACTATTTTTGTCTCTCATAATACTAGTTATTATGACAAGTATGATTTCATTTCATGAGTATTTCGCATTAGTCATAATACAAGACCAGCAATCAACAAAACATAAAAACCAATAGTTCTATTATAATACGTGTCTCACATTACCGATACAGGCCTAACGAATAGAGCTTATGATATATTGCGAACTTTGGGAAAAGATGCTGATTTTTTATACGATACTATAGGCAAGTCCGATTATTAAAAGATGCATTAGAAAAAGAAATTCACCAATAGGTTATAATACACAATATATCCACACACTTTTTTAAAATATCTTAATATATAATCAATAATTCTCAGATTTAATCCGATTCAAAAATGAATCTCCAGTTGTAGTTGCTCTCTAACAGATGAATTATGACTGGATCAAATTGTATAGATTTTTTTGAATCCTCAATTTTGGATGTTCCTAATTCTCTAAAAAAGTCTTCCAATCCGGCAGGAGTATAAGTTACAAGCAGTTTGCCTTGATCTTTTCCAATTTTTCTGTAAGAATGACTTATGTCTTTTTCAAATCTTAACACAGTTTCTTGATTTCCCTCAAGAGTTTCTTTATCATATCTAAAGGAAAAATTGCCTTCAATGACGTGCATTACCAATGATTCATTTCCGTGCTTGTGTAATGGTATTTCTGACTCTTCACCTGGGGGAAACGTAATTTCAATTATGGAATACTTGTTCTCAGTTTGATTGCCTGATACAATAATTTTGTAACTTATTCCATTTAGGATATATTGTTCAATAGGTTTGTAATCTTGTGGAGGAACTTCATTATCGTTTTTATTGCTCATCTATGCTCAATACTTATTAGCGAGAACTTATTAGTATTTAAATAATTTCTAAATTTTATGTTTCCCATGATTTTTATCAAGATTGTGTTTATACATGTAAATAAATTTATTACAATTCTAATAAATTGTATTGGTCCGATTGACCGAAACAGTCAACAAAACACTAAGTCTTAAGATTGAAAAAATGAGAATAGAAACATTTTCTTTATTTTACATAGAATCTTAGACAATTGTTCTTCCGAACTCGAACCTTAAAAATAAAGGAAATAATATGTAACTCTATTTTTATGTTCAACACTAAACATCATAAATGAACTTATTTCATCTTCTCCATTAATTCCATTGTCTTTAGCCATTTTATCATCCCGGGAATAGTATATTTGGTCAATCTATCATCTGGACTGACTATTCTTGCAATTTGATGTACTTTTTGTAAATTTAATCTGTCGTTTTGTATTTGGCTCATTTTCTTTCTTATCTTTGTAAATATTTTGTTATTTTTTTGTTGGTTCAGTGCCATTATAATACATCTACAGCAGGTTTGCTTATAAACAAAATAATTGATTAAATTAATTTTTACCTTTGATTGAAGATTGAATCAAAGGAGTTTGACTACGGTCTAGTTTTACTCTACTATGAGATAAAGAAAAATTAAAAGTAAGATGTCGTTTGCTTTTACAATCTTATTTACCCCGCTCAGATTTAACCTTGAACAATCTCCCTACGCGCCCAAACGCGATGATACCGTATTTGATAATGATATTATGTCAAGACAGGATTTGAATCTTTTTAAAGGCGTTCATGTCATAATAATTCTAGTTCTATTCAATCTTGAATCGTATTTTCACGGTTATAAAATATTATCAATCAATGATAACTGATTTACTATATTAATTAAAACAAAATCTACTTTGTGATACTAATTATTTGAGGATCTCTTTTACATTTTTTTCACCCTTTTTAATTAGGTCATTGATACTTTTGGTAGTAAAATTTGCTATTTTGCCAGAAATACTGCCATCATAGTTTTCGATTCTATTCGAATTACTTTGGTTAATCTAAACTGCCCTCTTAAAATATCCTTGGCTTAAAGCTATATACCGACTGTACTGTCACCCTTTTCCCCCCTGTTCTCTCTTGCTCCAGTCTCCATAATTACAATCTCTAAATAACGTCTAATTTCTTTATCATCTAGCATTGTAGATGTTACTTGCGTTTTTTTTTCCAAAATGTCTGCGTGTTGACGGATTAATTTTACAACATTTCGTATCTTCTCTGCATTCTCCTCTGCATTACTTAAAGTATCTAAAAGAGCATACTCCTTTACATATTTTCTGACTAACTGACGCAATTCTGCATCTTGAGCCACTGACAACGCAACAGCGTATATTCCAATGGTAAAAAGAAAAGAAGCAAACACAATAAAAGCACGTTGGATTGCTCCAAAAGGCGGATATGAATTGTTTGTTATCCAGTTATTGGTCGTTGGAGAAATTAAAATGGTTGCTAATGCTGCTATAATTAAATAGTTAATAATAGGGGAAGAGGAAATCTGTCGTCTAAGACTTTTCGCTACTAAAATATATGCATAAGCTATTACAAAATCAGCTGCAATCCATCCTGCGGTACCTATTATCCTAAAAATAAGAAACCTCGACTCCATATATACGAATTCACTTCCAGTTGACTTTAAAAATTGAGGACCAAATACACCAGTTAAAAAAAGTGTAGGGGGTAAAATTATAAGTATCCAAAATATTTTTTTCCCTATTCGATCCTTAAAGTAACGAAGGAAAAATGCAACAGCAACTGTTTCTGCGATAGCAATTGCAGTAACTTGAGGGACAAGAAACCCGTAGAGGTGAATAACAAGTTCTATACTAGTTAATTGTCTGCTAGCCATGGAATTACTAGCGGGGAAATCTGAATCTATCGTGGGCGGTCTTGAAACGACTAATTGTTTTATATCGAGTGTGATAGCGACTATAGTGCTGATACAAAGGAGCATCGATGATATACCAAATGCCAATATCATGATATTATGTCGTTTTTTGACACTCAAACTGAACCATGATAAGAATTTGTATGTGCGAAAACCAAAGAACAAGATAGATACCGTACTTATTAGGAGAAGTAGAATTAGCAGGTAAGTACTATATTGTGAAAATAACACCATTTCAACAATTATGATTCCAAAGATGACTAAAAGAGCATAAATAAAAATAGGAGTTGCTTTGTATAGCCTATTAAAAAACGTAGGAGCTTCAAAGTTTTTGCGCAATGCAACCATATAATCTCTAAGGGCGTACAAACATGCAAAAAATACCAGAATACTCATTATCATAAATAATATTACACCAAAAGAAGAAGTGAGAGGCTTCCCTAAAACGTCAAAAAAGGTGCCAAAGATGACATCGGTTATTATTATTGCCCAAACAATAAATGTCATTAAGTACGTTTTTCTGTTAATAATACTTGTAGTGACAATCAATGGCAATTTCAATTCGATATTTCTTATTTATATATATTTAGTTTTAACCTTTTCGGAGGTTTCATAACTAGAATATGGGTTCTATTATTGAAAA
>Ga0310884_10000538_pt1 | contig 10235 bp, 8 predicted proteins | sample T60D1metaG_FD_203446 | JGI IMG/M metagenome (GOLD analysis project Ga0310884, IMG submission 203446) | Lab incubated soil microbial communities from West Virginia University Organic Research Farm, Morgantown, WV, United States - T60D1 | ecosystem: Environmental > Terrestrial > Soil >...
TTAAAATTGGTGATGCTTATAATGGGATAGAAAAAAAGTACGATCTAATCTTTGTCGGATGGATGGAGCCTGGAGTAGATTACAGGGATAAAATTGCTGCAAGTACAGATGTAATAATTACAACTTTGGATCAAGGTTTGAGCCTTGCAGTAGAGTTTGAGGGACACGGGTTTGAAAAAATAGCGAGTTGGATAACCCCATCCTGGGACGATATAAACACAGAAATAACTAACAAATATTATTCAAAAATATCAAATAGAACTATTGAATTTCTAAAACAGCTAAGGGGAGCACACAATTTATGGTATGTTTATTCTAAACCAAAATACAAAGACATCATAAAAGAAACATTAATCAAATCTAGTAAGAAAGATTACAATAAGGATGTTTATGAGCATGAAAAAATCTTGGATGAATGTGGATTTAGTTATAATGAAATGCTCCCTTCAAACCCAGATATTTGTTTATGGAAAATAAATTTTGAGGAATAATGCCTCCAGAAATAAGTGATTTGGGTATTGCATTAAATGCATTAAAAGAATTTAGAAAATATTCTATTTCATCGCATCATGAGAGATTCATTTTTCCTTTTCTTTGCGGTTCATATTTCACATACAGAAAGGTAGACGTAGAAAGAATAACCTCTTTAGCTAAAGCGATATCTAAAGATCCCACTTACCTAGATGTTGGATGTGGTTATGGCGATTTCTTGGAAAAAATTATTCAATATCTACCTAATGCAGAAGGTATTGAAAAGAGCGCCGACATATTCTTCAAATTAGGAAGATACAAGCCAGATTATATTAAAATTGGTGATGCTTATAATGGGATAGAAAAAAAGTACGATCTAATCTTTGTCGGATGGATGGAGCCTGGAGTAGATTACAGGGATAAAATTGCTGCAAGTACAGATGTAATAATTACAACTTTCGATAAGGGTGGACAATGTGGAATGAATGGAGAATGCGAAATGGATGAATACGGGTTTGAAAAAATAGCGAGTTGGATAACCCCATCCTGGATTGATGTTAATACGGAACTATTGAACAAATATTATTCAAAAATATCAAATAGAACTATTGAATTTCTAAAACAGCTAAGGGGAGCACACAATTTATGGTATGTTTATTCTAAACCAAAATACAAAGACATCATAAAAGAAACATTAAGAAAATGTCTTAAATATGAAGGGCAAAGAGAAATACACACATATGAATTTGAGGATGTCTTAGATGACGCAGGATATGGGTATTTAGAGATCATTAAAACTAGTAATGAAGAGTATCTATTGTGGAATATTGATTTTAGTTAGTAATAATGCAAAAAGACTAATATGATAATTAAATTAAGTAGTTTTCATTGAAAGTTACAACGTTAGGAGCTGCCAGAGAAGTTGGAAGGTCCGCATTCTTGATTAATTCAAATAATACAAATATTCTACTAGATTACGGAGTTCTTTTGAAAAAGGAACCTCTTTTTCCGATTCAAGTGAATCCAAAGGATATTGATGCAGTCGTAATAACCCATGCACATCTGGATCATTCAGGATGTGTTCCATCTCTTTTTCTTCAAGAAGATTTGAATCTAGAAGCTTTAGCAACTATGCCTACATTTGAACTATCCGAGCTGCTAATTCAAGATATGATAAAAATATCAGGCTTCTATCTTCCTTTTCAGTATCATGATTTAGTGAACATGTTAAATCATGCAAGACATCTAGATTACAAGAGTAGTCACGCCATAAGGGACACAAGCATTACTTTTCATGAATCTGGACATGTTATCGGTGGTGCAACAGTTTTAGTTGAATCTGATGGAAAAAAACTATTCTACACCGGCGATATGAATACACGAGGTTCCAAGGTTCTCAGACCCGCCGACCTTGATGTAGGTGAAATTGATATGTTAATAATTGAGAGTACTTATTCCCAGGCAGAGCAAGTTCCCAGGGAACAATCTGAAAGAGAATTAGTAAAATTTGCAAAGGAAGTGGTCGAGAGGAATGGTATATTTTTCATACCCGCATTTTCTGTGGAAAGAGCCCAAGAAATTGCTTGCGTACTTAAAACATATAATTTTCCATACAAAATTGCTATGGATGGGATGGCATTAAAAACCAACGATATCATGCTCAGATATCCAAAGTATCTTAGAGACCCTCAAATGTTTAAGAGTTCAATTGAAGATGTTGAAAGAATAACGAGTTGGCAAAGGAGGAAAAGAGTAGTTAAAGAACCCGGAGTAATAATCTCTCCAGCTGGTATGTTAGTTGGCGGTACAGCGGTTTTTTATATAGAGGAAATTTGTAAGAGCCAATACAATGGAATTGCTCTAGTTTCCTATCAAGGAGAAGGAACGCCAGGAAGATCTTTACTCGATAAGAGACAAGTAACTTATAATGGAAGAACAATAAAATGTTTGGCAGAAGTAAATAGATTTGACTTTTCAGGACATAACAGTAGAACAGAATTATTTGAGATTTTGGATAAGGTGAAAGGAAACCCTCAAGTATTGACTGTTCATGGCGATAACTTATCATGTACCAAATTTGCAGAAGAAATTGTTGAAAAGTATGGGTATAAGGCTCATGCTCCAGATACCGGTGAAATAACCACTGTTTAACCAAGAATGCGATATTACCTATAACAACAACCCCCAGTAAAATTATCTAACAATTGAATAACAGATATACTATCAATATTAATTCAACCATTAATAGCGGACAATCCTTTCTTTGGGAAAAAAGAGATAAATCATGGTATGGAATATATGAAGAATCGGTATTAAAAATAACCGAATATGAAAAAAACGGTGAGAAAGCATATGAATATGATTCTTTTCCTAAAATAGAGAATTGGCAACAACATGTTTTTAGATTTGATGACAAATACGATCGGATTATGAAAGAAATTTCTGGAAAGGACTCAATAATAGACAATGTAACGAAAAAATATCGGGGATTACGAATTATGAGACAAAGACCAATTCAATGTATTATATCATTCCTATGTTCTAGTAATAATAATATTCCAAGAATTCGCCTGATTTTGAGAAATCTCTCCAAAAAATTTGGAAAAAAAGTTGAATGGGATGGTAATGAATTTTATACATTTCCAAGTCTACTAACGCTACACACTACTTCTGTACCAGAGCTCTTACTTTGTGGATTAGGATATAGAGCAGAATTTGTAATAAAAACAGTAAGAGAAATAATAAAACAAGAAACGGATATGGTAAAATTAGCAGAAATGGATTACGATAAAGCAAAACAAGAAATATTGAAGTTAAGTGGAGTTGGAGACAAAATAGCGGATTGTATATTATTATTTTCTTTGAACAAATTAGAAGCATTTCCAATTGATACTTGGATTATAAAATTTTTTCAAAAAAAATTGAATCAAATCTTAGACGAAGATATGAAAATAAAGGAAAAGATTACTCCCAACCAATATAGAGCGTTATCGAAAAAAATTAGAGAACACTATGGAAGATATTCTGGATATGCCCAGCAATATCTTTATTATAGTATCAGAGAGGAAAATGGAAGAAAATGGTAGTAGGCTTTAATCTATCTATTTATTTCTCTTTTTTTTATTATCGTCCGATTTCTTTGAAGATGTAGGAGTTGATTTCCTAGAACTAGAAGAGGTATTTTTTGTTGTTTTGGGTTTGGGGGACGTCCTAGAACTAGAGGTATTTTTTGTTGTTTTGGGTTTGGGGGACGTCCTAGAACTAGAGGTATTTTTTGTTGTTTTGGTGGCAACATTTTTCTCTATTTTTAGTATTCTTTTATCCATTTCCTTAAGTAAAGATTGAGTCTGTTTAATAGATACGGACTGTTTTTCAATAGAACTGAGACCTTTTTGTAATGGTTGCGTTACTTTTTGTATCTTTTGAATTTCTTTAAATAGTTTATCCACATTTTTACTAATGATCTCTAAGTTTTTAGTTATAGGAGTTAAATCGATGTCCCTATGATCAGAACTCTTTTTCACCGTTTCCTTTCTATTTGTGCGATTCGATTTTTCTTCATCATCCTCTTCATCATCCTCTTCATCATCCTCTTCATCATCCTCTTCATCATCCTCTTCATCATCCTCTTCATCATCCTCTTCTAATTCTAATTCATCATCCTCTTCTAATTCTAATTCATCATCCTCTTCCTCTTCATCATCCTCTTCTAATTCCTTTTCTAATTCCTTTTCTAATTCTTCTTTTTTATCTTCGTTATTATCTAAATTATCAGATTTCGAAGTGTCATCATCAGTAGATAGAACGCGATCATCAGCTGCTATTATTTTCTCTTTTTTATTATCAATAATAGGAAAATTTTGAACTTCTAAAGACATATCTATACAGTGAAATAAAATACCAAATATTAAAACTGATCTCTATAAAATATTACAAAGTAATAAAAAAATACTAGCTAACTTAGTGGTTTCAATTCCTCCGTAAAAGTATTGTAAATAGACAATGCTTCTTCTTCGCTTTTCGCTCCCACAATCGTGGCGGCTCCACTCGTAAGGAAGCTAATAAGTAGTTGATTTTGAAAGGACACTGTTATACCCAAATTGCCTTTTGATTTCAATATATACCCATTAGATTCGGCAATTTTTAAAATGTTTGATAAATCAACCTCGTTTGTAATTTGAGCTGGGGTAACGGTGTATGTTCTCTTGCCTCGATCTCTTCCGCATAATTCTTCTACCATAATAGATGGTATTTTGATATCTTTTTGTTCAACATGCAATCCGCAGGAGGGACATTCATCATGTCTATTCATCTGAATTTTATCAAAAACTAAATCATTTAGATCTACGTATAATAATTTATTGACTAAGGATGGCTGCTGTCCAATTGCGATTTTTACTGCTTCAGATACCTGAATTCCAGAGACAAGATAAAGAATTGATGGATGTACTCCCTCAGTGCTACACGTTGGCATTTCATCCTCAGACAATTCAGGAAAGATGCATCTAAGACAAGCACTCTGATTTGGGAGGATAGTACAGACCGAACCAACCATTCCAAGTGCTCCAGCATAAATAAAAGGTATCCCTAGTCTTAAACAAGCATCGTTTAAAGCATATCTAGCATCGATACTATCCAAAGCATCAATAACTATATCATATCCTTTAATTATTTTTTCAGCGGTAAATTTAGTAACAGAAATGGGAATAGCTTCTATTTTGACACCAGGATTCATTTTCTGTAAACGTTCCAAGGCAGCTTCAACTTTTACCTTTCCTATATCTGCATCAGTGTACAAATGTTGTCTGTGAAGATTAGAGATCTCTATTACATCTCTGTCAACTATTCGAATCTCTCCAATTCCCATTCCAACTAATTGAGCTAAAACTGGGTTTCCTATTCCTCCTGCACCGACTACACATATTTTTGTATCTTTGAGTTTTTCCATCCCGACATAACCAATTTCCTCGAGCATAATTTGTCTTGAATATCTCAACATATCTTGATTAGTTATTTCAGCTCCGCCGGCAACTGCAGGTAGAATATAAATAGAATCACCTTCTTTCAAAACTGAACCCATCCCTGCATTGTTAAAACGCATATTTTTTCCATTAATATAAATATTAATTAATGCTCTAGGCTTTCCGTTAATGTCTATAACTCTACGTTTAAAATCATCACCCATAATACCGGATACAATGTTGAATGCTTCATCTAAAGTTGAAGCATCAATAGACATTTTTTTTTCTCCTGCACCTTTGTTTAAAACTGATGGAACAACAAATTCTATTGTGGTCAATTTATAATTAACACCGTAATTTTTCGATTTATATCCGTTTGTTCAACGTATCATTGCGGAAACTAGCCTGATATCAGGTTTTACTGAACTAGGAGTAGGAAGAAGATCAGTAATAGATTCAGTAGTTTTAAGTCCGTTACCAGTAACATAACACACTATATTTTCATCTTTATCGATTTTATTTTCCTCTATTAGTTTCTTTAAAACACCTACTGCCACACCACCAGCAGGTTCAGTGAATATTCCTTCGGATTTTGCAAGCAATAAAATGGCATTTTTAATTTCAGAATCAGTAACTTTCTCGCCTATTCCATTAAATTGTCTTAGACGTTTAAGTACGTATAATCCGTCACCAGGATCTCCTATGGCTAAGCTTTTTGCAACAGTATCAGGCTTTTCTACGGGTATAACTTCATTAGATCTATTCTTATAAGCATCAACAATAGGGGCACATCCATTAGGTTGGGCAGCAATTATCCTTAAATTAGAAATATCAGAAATTAATCCTAGATTCATTATTTCTTCAAATCCTTTACAAATGGCATTCAACATAGCTCCACTTCCCACTGGAATTACTAGTACATCAGGGACGATCCAATTCAATTGTTCCAATACTTCAAACGCTAGTGTTTTAGAGCCTTCGACGTAGTAAGGTCGCATATTTATATTTACAATTCCATAGCCATTAGAATCTCCAATTACTGAAGCGATCCTGTTAGCATCATCATAGGTACCATCCACAGCTACAAATTTGCCTCCATATGACAAAGCTTGTGCGATTTTAACATCTTCTATGTCAGAGGGTGCGAAAATGTAACAAGGTAAATTTGCTTTTGCTGCATGAGCGGCGGTAGCAGATGCGAGATTTCCAGTAGATGCACAACCCACGGCAGATAAATTCATCTCTTTAGCTTTTGATACTGCAACCCCTGCTGGCCTATCCTTAAAAGAGAAAGTTGGATTTACAGAATCGTTTTTAATGTATAAATTCTTAAATCCGCCAAGACTATTACCCAAATTATCTGCTTTTTGTAACGGAGTGATCGCACCATTTAAACTGACTATATTTTTCTTGTCTTCTATTGGAAGAATTTCAAAATATCGCCAATAAGTTAAATCTGAACGACTTTCAAATGTATTCCTAGTAATGGTAGTATCTATTTTATATTGGACATCTAACGGCCCAAAGCAATCCTCACAGATATATATAAATCTTGGGGAATACTCTTTATTACATTCTCTACATTTTAGTGCACTTATAATTCCCATTATTTCTGAATACAAGAGAACAATATGATAGATAAATCTCTCTAAATAATATTTAGTATTACTTAACTTTGCTATTAGGAACCAATCAGCCTAATTCATTATGAAAACATGAACGATTTCCTGTATGACAAGCAGGTTTCATAGAATTAACCAGATATAATAATGCATCAGAATCACAATCAACTAATATTTTTTCTACTGGTTGAATATTCCCCGATTCTTCGCCTTTCATCCACAATCTATTATGAGAAGTGCTCCAAAAATGTGCATTTCCAGTTTCAACGGTTTTGGTTAAGGCGTACTTATTTGCATACCCAAGCATCAAAATATCTTTAGTTCTTATATCTTGAACCACTACAGGGATGATTCCATTTCGTTTTTCAAAATCGATTTTATCTATGGATTTTAACAACCTGAAATATTGGATCGAAAAGGTATAAGAATTTTCTATAATACTAAAATTTACTCCCAAATCTTGGGGTATTTTTATTAAATAGTATGAGATACTCATTACAACAAAGACATAATTGTTGCTAATAAATAATTGGAATAAACCTAGTGACGAGAAAACTCTGCATATAGGATTTGATGACACTGATTCAGTAAATGGAAGATGCACCACCCACCTATCTTATTTAATATCAAATATGCTAATAAGAAAATTTCAGGTAGAATTTGTTGATTTTCCACTGTTAATAAGACTAAATCCCAACGTTCCTCTTAAAACTAGAGGAAATGGTGCAGTCTGTTTAAGAATAAGAGGTGGAAATTATGAAAAAATCAAAGAGGAGATCACTCATTTCATAGAAAACTATTCCGAATTAGAAAACGGAGCCAATCCGGGTTTAGTTTTTTATGAAGGAAATAGCATTGACAAAGACTTGACATCGTTTAGTGAAAGTGCTATGGATACCATATTAAGTAAACAACTAGCCATAAAAATAGCTAGGAAGAATCATATACAATTCAGCATTTTTGGAAAAGGATATGGAATTGTAGGTGCACTTGCAGCAACAGGTTGTCTTTTAGATTCAGATCACACATTTGAAACAATTGCATACAGAAGTAAAGAAAATATTGGAACTAACAGAAAAACGGATGACTTTAAAGTAAGAAAATTAAGCGAGCAATCATATCCATATACTTACAATAATTTTGACATTAAAAATAATAGAATACTAATTACCCCTCGTGGGCCTGACCCGGTGTTTTGTGGTATTAGAGGAGAAGATCCATTTATAACCACATTATTTCTGAAGAACTTGTGTATAGAAGAAGAATTAGACGGCTACATGATATTCAGATCAAATCAAGGAACGAATTTACATCTAGTCAAAGAGAACAGTGGAATTAATATTAAACCATATACCTCAGGACGTATAACTTGTCATGTTGTATCTACACCATCGGTAATTAATGGTGGACATGTAATTTTCAAAATAAGGGATGGGTTTGGCAGTATCTTACCAGTTGCGGTTTACCAACCTACGGGTCTAACAAAGATTGCAAGTATGTTGATAATTGGAGATAGGATCGAGGTAGGGTATGGCTCACATTTAAAATCAAATAATCAAATTACACTTAACCTAGAATATCTCATAATCAAAGAATTAGCAAGAGCGTATAATATTAGAAACCCCACGTGCGAAAAGTGTTCTAAGAATATGAAATCAGAGGGAAAGAATAAAGGATATCAGTGTTATATTTGTAAAACAAGAATTAGAAATGGTGTAAAAATAAAGACAGAAAAAAATAGAAAACTAAAGTCTGGTCTATATATTCCGGAACCTATTGCTCATCGACATCTCACCAAACCATCATCCAGGTATGGTATGGAAAAGAGATTTAATAGTATGGAAATAAAGCAGCTACTAAAAAGTACAAAGTGGATAAAAGATAGCGGGGGGTTGATTTGAACTTACGGCTGGCTTTATAGGCACAGAAACCGCTCTGCGGGTTATGAGCCCGCCGGGATAACCTAGCCCCTAAAAAGGTCTGGCTTCCCCACCCCGCTAAATAATATTGGTAATATAAGGAGTATATATACGGTATAGATGAATGAATTGAATCGAGACTAAGCAAGAAAAAGAGATTTATTCCCGGTTTTTTATTTGCGAGACTATGTCTTGTTAGGTAATTATAAACAAATCAAAAATATTTGATATGGCGATAACAATTAATTAGTTTATCATTGTAACTTGTCATCTTTCATTGCCAAATAATACTGTATTTGTTGGAGTATATCATCATCTTAAAGGTCTAACATTAGATATAGGCACGCTGGAAAAGGCTTGGATAGGGATAAAAAAGAAACTTAAGTTTCTAATGCGGGAGATGGGATTTGAACCCACGGACCCCTAAGAGATGAGGTATCTCAATTATCCTGGTTTCTGAGCATCGTGTTTTAAACATCTCACGCCTTTGACCAGGCTTGGCAACTCCCGCATAAAATATTTTTAAAAAGCCCAACATATATTCTAATAAAAAATGTAAAGATCACTCCACACCAGCTCCACCTACAAGATTTACAAAAATATCATCTAATGTGATTGGAGATACAGAAAAGGACAAATTATTGCGAACTAAAATATCAGATATTTCTCTTAGATTATGCTCAAAAGTAAATAGTCTTATAGAGTCAGAACTCATACTAATTGTTTTCCCAAAAGAATTAATGAAGTTTCTTAAATCATAAACATTATAATCCTTTGATATGTTGATGTCAATTCTTATTTGATAATTTAGAGTATTTCTTAAATCGTTCATGTTGCCTCTAGAAACGACTCTACCTTCATCAATAATGAATATAGAATCAGACAACATTTCGGCTTCATCCATATAATGAGTAGTTAAAATAATTGTTATTCCTTTATTTTTCCAATCTTTTATAATAGACCATACCTGTCGTCGTGATACTGGATCCAAACCTATAGTAGGTTCATCCAAAAATAACAAAGGTGATTCAGTTGCCATGGCCATCCCAACCAAAATTTTCTGTTTCATTCCTCCGGATAGATTCAATGCAGGAATATCTTTTGCAGAAAAGAGATCAAGTCTTTGTAATATGTCAGATGTTTTCTGCGATGCGGACTCTTTCTTTTCGCCTCGTATCCGCAACCAATTATAGATATGATCCCACGGAGTTAATGCACGCAAGGGTCTTCCTTCCTGTGGAACTATAGAAATTTTTTGACGT